>ERZ1034984.2575-NODE-2575-length-14354-cov-6.658228_pt1 | contig 14354 bp, 11 predicted proteins | sample MGYA00520589_ERZ1034984 | MGnify/ENA primary metagenome ERZ1034984 (study PRJEB33766, sample SAMN09781790) | gut metagenome | biome: gut microbiome | host: Homo sapiens | place: Madagascar | study: EMG produced TPA metagenomics assembly of the PRJNA485056 data... | reverse complement strand
CCATAAAATATTATAATAGTTTAAGTTTATATAATTATCACTTTGGTCAAGACACGAACAATCCGTCCACACCACTAGACAGATTGGACCAGTGAAAATTTCTAATTGTGTTCACACACAAACCATAGAATAGCAAAAAGCCATTTTTCTGTCAATACTTTTTGATGAAAAAACCCGTAAAAACCTAAATTTTAGCTTGCAGAATAGTCCTGGATCATCTTATCGTAATCTGCGATTGGCATAGGTTTTGCAAACAGGAAGCCCTGACCGATTTCACAGTTGATGGAACTGAGCATTTCCAGCTGTTCGACAGTCTCGATGCCTTCGCTGACAACGCGGATATCGAGGGTGTGTGCCATCTCGATGATACTGCGCAGGATGCTGATTGCATTTTTGTCGTTTGTCGTTGACCGGGACAAGAAATCATGGTCAAGCTTGATGACATCGATCGGCAGATCCTTGAGCAGTGTAAGGGAAGAGTAGCCAGTTCCAAAATCGTCCATGTTGATGATGAAATCCATCGATTTCAGCTTGTTCAACACATCGATCATCTGTGAGTAATTCTCAGAGAAAATACTCTCGGTGATTTCGAATTCCAGATAATGATGTGGAATGTAGTACTTCTCGACGATCTCCTGTACTTTTGACAGGAAGTCCGGATGCGCCAGCGTTACCCGTGACAGGTTCACGGAGAACGGAATGACGTAGATGTCGGAATCGAGATACCGGCGGATGGACTTACAAGCCTGCTCGAGCATGAAACAGTCGATCTGATAGATGAAACCGTTCTTCTCGAAGGATGGGATAAAGGCTGCCGGTTCCAAAAATCCCTTGGAAGGAGATAACCAGCGCACCAGAAGTTCTCCACCGATCAGGCTCTTCGATGCAATATCGTACTTTGGCTGTACATATGCACAGAATTCGTTGTTCTCAAGGGCACCGTGGATGCTGTTCTCAAGCTGTGCATCGTTCAATACCTTCTTGTGGTATTCGTCATCATAGAATGCATACGATACGCCGGTTGAAGCATCGATGGACTTGCCAGCCATCATTGCGCGGTCGACTAAGCGGTTGATGCTGTAGCTGTGCATTGTTTCGTCGATGATAAGAATTCCGGTCGTGAAGTCTACGACGAACCGATCCTGAATGGCAAGGCATGCATCATGCACCTCTGCCTTGATGTTGTTGAAGATGGACATAAACTGATCTTCTGCCTTGTAGTGAATCAGCATGATGTAAGTATCGCTGATGACACGGGCAAATGTCTCACCTTCCTGCATATATTTGTTCAATACATCTGCGACTGCCTTGAGCGTCTGATCGCCCACATTATGACCATAGGTTTCGTTGATGTATTTGAAGTTCTTGATGTTAAAGTAGAACATAACATAATCGGTGTCCGGGTTGTCGTTTAAGATTGCCTGTGCATCGACCTTGAACTTCTCGAAGTTTCCATATCCGGTTACAATATCGCGGTAAGAAGCCTCGGCAATGCGCTTTTCGATGTTGATGTTCTGCTCGAGTTCCTTGCGGAGCTGTTCTGCCTTTGTCTCCTTGTGTGCGGAGGTTGAAACCAAAAATGTATGGCTGCCGGAACTCCAGTTGATCGTTGTCATATGGACATCCAGCGGCTCGTCAAGCGTGCGATTGTGCTTGATGCAGCCAACAGTTGGATTACTGTCAGAGATCTTATGTACCGGACAATCACGGCAAGGTCCGCTTTCCTGCTGTAGGCAGGCGTAGCATTTGCTGTTTAAAGCAAGTTTTGGAAAATATTCCCGCGCACATTCGTTGAAATACATGACGTCGTAGGAGTCCTTGTCGACAACGACCATCGGATTCTGTACGAGATCAAACGCCTTGATCGTGTCATCACGCAGCAATGACATCGCACGGTTTGCCTGTTTTGTCTTGATCGCTTCTCCGAACAGGCGGAAGATCTGCTTAAATGCGGTCAATGTCTGCGCGTTCCATGTGACGTCTTTGTCCATGGAATAGAAGCTGATAAAGCCAATCCGTTTGCCGTTTGTATTGATATCGCACTGCATGAGCTTGCGGATGCCTTCCGCATACGGGTTCATGCTTGCGGTGTTTGTCTTGATCAAAGATGTATCGGAGGAATAGGTAATGCCGTCCGTTCCCATCGCAGATAATTCCTCCAGAATCGCAGCAGGCGTATGCTGGCGGAGCGTCATATCGTTGTTGATTCCCTTTTTGCACCATTGATGCGTACAGTCAACGAAGCTCTTGTTGTAGCTGTATTCCCAGATGCTGATCTTGTCGATGGCGTAGTGCTCGCCTACGATTGCCATTGCCTGTTCGATCGCAGTGTAGGTGTTGGTGCTGGCAAACAGTGTAGAAAGCAGGGAATCTAAAAGAGCAGAGGTTCCTGTTTCTTTTACTGTCGGCTCGGAACGATCATTTTCGTACTTCCCACGTTCCATATCATCGGCATAGAAGAAGTAGCCGTTCTTGCCGTTTAACTTCGCCTGATACAGGGCAGTATCTGCATTTTCCAGCAGGACGTTATATGGAATCTGCTGGTTCGTTGCGGCGATACCGATACTGAGTGTGACCTTGCAATCGTGCTGGTACAGCTCACGCAGACGATCGGCGATCATAACGGCTTTTTCGCTTGCAAGCTGGGTATCTAACACATTGGACAAAAATACGCAGAATTCGTCGCCGCCGAGACGCCCGGCAATGCCGTAATCGCCTTTGAATTCCTGCAGCGCCTTTGCGATGTCGACGATGACTTCGTCACCCTTCAAATGTCCAAATGTATCATTGATCTTCTTGAAATCATCAATATCGACCAACATCAGAACCTGATAGCTGTTTCCGTTTAGTTCACGCAGGGATGCTTGAATTTTGCTCTCGGTTGTCGCCTTGTTGTAAAGTCCGGTCATCTGATCAGTCTCTGCACGGATCAGCAGCTTTTGCTGTTCCACTTTCTGGGCATGGATATTCCGGAGCAGACCAACGACACGAAGCGGCGTTCCCTCCTCGTCGTAGATGGTGGAGAATGTGGAGAAGTACCACTGGAAGCCACCATTTTTCGTATTTAATTTGAACTCTGTCGAATGATATTCTGTGCCCGCTTTTGCCAGATAAAACAGCTCCTCGATCGCGGACTGTGTATCGTAAGAGACGAGCCCCATCTTGAGCATATTTTCGGTCGGGTTCTCAATCACAGATTCACCTTCAAAGATATGGTTGAACTTTTCGGCAAAGGTGATCGTATCGGTTGCAATATCATATTCGTAAGGAAGTTCCTCAGAGATATCAGAGATGATCAGATATTTCTGCTCTTCAAGCATTGCCTTTGTCTCTGCAATCTTCAGACTTGTAATATCTGACATAACGAGGTTTACAACCGGGAAGCCTTGTTCCTCGGAACCGGAGCGGGCGATGACTGCATTGACCCATTTGATATTGCCATCCGCACACTGGATACGGAAGTTCATGATCTTGGAATTCTCCTCGTTTTCCGTCAGGTCAGCGAGTGCGTCAATCACAAGCGCCAGATCCTCACTCAATACGAGCTGCAGTGTGCTCTTGCCGAACTTCTCCTTGTAATCATGCTCAGAGTAGCCGCACATATCATAAAAGAAATTATTTGCCCATAAAAGAGAGAGATTGTTGTCGAGCAGATGCTTGCTCACGCCGCTCGGAACGGTATTTGCGAAAATTTCCAGATCGGTCTTGGCACGGACGGTCTCGTTCGCTGCATTTTCCAGATTCGTGATATCGGTAAAAACGCACTGTAATACGTCACGACCATCGTTCAAAGAAAATGCCTGTCCATTGCAAAGAACCGTAAGCACCGTACCGCTCTTCGTCACGATCCGATGCTGGATACTGATCAGATTCGAGATACTTAACTGATAGTTCATGGAGGCGATCACTTCTGTGAAATCCTCCACATATAACAGATTATCCAGGGTACAGATCTTCTTGGACAATTCACGCGGAGAGTATCCGGTCATTGTACAAAGCCCCTGGTCAAAGTCTAAAATATTGTATGGTGCATCTGTCTCTAAGACAAATGTAGCCACGTCATTTCCATTTACAAAATTGCTTGATGCCATTATCGCCCCACCACCTCATGCTGTATAAAAAAACTACTATTATTATAGAGGAAAACAGCATATGACGCAAGGCAAAAATGACGCAGAATTCCAGCGATATTGGACGCATTTATAAAATGGTTTCTTTACTTTGCAGGGCGGAAATGGTAAAATAAATAAGCTTATAGGTTTTTAAGATTTTACAGGAAAAAGATAGTAATCAATTATTATGAAAAGAGAAGAATATAGAAAGTTTCAATGGCTGGCGAGTGTCTGCATTGCGGTGTTTATTTTGAGCTTTGCTGTGTGCCTGCTGGCGTTTAACCGAAGTGTGTACCGGCTGTCTTCGACGGACTACCGTAACGGTGTGACCGTGGAGATCAGCAAGGCAGAGGCAGAGCTTTACTACGGACAGATTGCAGATTCGTATTGTCGCTTTTTTACAGGAAAATACAGGATTGCAGGATATGAATTATCGGACGAAAATGTGCATCAGCTGAACCGATTGAAAGGGTATTACCGGTTCGCATGGATTTTATCCATTGCATCGCTGGCTGGGATGATATACAGTTTTCGCAGGCTTTGGCGCAGGCGGGAGACGATGCCGTGTTTTTATGGCAGTGCAGGCGGTGCGTGTCTGGTCGCATTTCTGATGTTGCGGATCGTGACATCAAAAAGAGAGGTCTATTCAGGACTGCGTAACATGATATTTCGAGGGGATTACAGCTACTTCTCAACCGGAGATGTGCTGTGCAAGATATTGCCGGAAACCTTCGCACGGAATCTGGCGCTTTTATATCTCGGCATTGTTGCCGCCGAGATTTTCGTGTTTGTGATGATTCGTGTGGGCGTCCGCCTGGCGGGACGACCACATCGGTTTTAGATTTAGAGAAGGATATTTTTAAGGAGGGTTACAAAATATGAACAAACGACTGGAAGACTGGATAAATTGGATTTTAATTGATGAGTTAAAAAGTGGGATCATCAATGCACCGAAGCATCTGCTCGGAAACCATGACTATGGTGATGGTCAGGTAATCATGGTATATCGTCCGCATGCGGAGAAGGTCTGTGTCGTATCTCCAACCGGAAAGAATCGTGATGAGATGGAATGTCTGTCAGATGGTGTCTATGGATTTTACAGTGCAAAGAAGAAATATAAAGGAACAAAATACCGCATCGAGACAACCTATCAGGATGGCACAACGGTTGTGACTGCCGATGCATACGCGTTTGACTCACAGATCACAGAGTTTGACACATATCTTTTTGCAGAGGGCAAGCACTATGATGTCTACGAAAAGTTTGGTGCGCATCCGATGACGATCGATGGCGTGAAGGGTACTTATTTTGCAGTGTGGGCACCGCATGCGAGACGTGTCAGTGTTGTCGGTGATTTCAATATGTGGGACGGTGCACTCAATCCGATGCAGATGATGCAGACTTCCGGCATCTATGAGCTGTTTATTCCGGATGTAGCTCCGGGGGCTGTCTACAAATATCAGATTCTGACAAGAGATGGTGAGATTTTATACAAGGCAGATCCATATGGAAACCAGTGCCAGGTAAGACCGGACAATGCGAATGTCGTTGCGGATCTGACCGGATATAAGTGGAAGGATACGGACTGGATCGAGAACCGGAAGCAGCAGACGCGTGAGACCGAGCTGAAAAAGCCGATGGCAATTTATGAGTGCCACCTCGGTTCGTGGAAGAAGAAAATTGAGGATTCAGATTTTGGATTCTATACCTACCGGGAACTGGCAAAGATGCTCTGCGATTATGTAAAGAAGATGGGATACACCCATGTCGAGCTGATGGGTATTGCAGAGTATCCATTTGATGGATCATGGGGTTATCAGGTAACGAATTATTATGCACCGACCAGCCGTTACGGCTCGCCGGAGGATTTCATGTATTTTGTAGATCACATGCATGCAAATGGCATCGGCGTGATCTTAGACTGGGTACCGGCACATTTCCCAAGAGATGCGCATGGACTTGGAAGATTCGATGGCATGCCGCTTTATGAGCATCCGGATCCAAGACGCGGCGAGCATCCGGACTGGGGAACCTATATCTTTGATTTTGGAAGAAATGAGGTCTCTAACTTCTTAACAGCCAATGCCTTGTTCTGGGTGGAGAAGTTCCATGTGGATGCATTGCGTGTGGACGCGGTGGCTTCTATGCTGTATCTGGATTATGGAAAGCAGGATGGACAGTGGCTGCCGAACAAAGACGGTGGAAATGAGAATTACGATGCAATTGAACTGCTCCGCAAGATCAACACGGTTGTGGAAGAGCGCAATCCGGGCGCGTTCCTGATCGCGGAAGAGTCTACAGCATGGGCAGGTGTCACAGCACCGGCAAGCATGAAGGGACTTGGCTTCCTGTACAAGTGGAATATGGGATGGATGAATGACTTCTTAGAGTATATGAAGATGGATCCGTATTTCCGTTCATTTAATCACAACCGACTGACATTCAGCCTGTCATATACATATGCAGAGAATTATGTACTCGTGATTTCACACGATGAGGTCGTACATCTGAAGTGCTCGATGCTCAACAAGATGCCGGGCACCGAGATGGATAAGTTTGCAAACCTGCGTACGGCTTATGGATTTATGTATGGACATCCGGGCAAGAAGCTTTTGTTCATGGGACAGGAGTTCGGACAGCTTCGTGAGTGGAGTGAGGCAAGAAGTCTTGACTGGTTCTTATTAGATCAGCCTCTGCATAAGAAGATGCAGAAATGGGTGGCAGATCTGAACCATATGTATACAACCTATGACGCATGCTACTACAATGACAACAATCAGATGGGATTCGAGTGGACCAAGGTCGATGATGCAAATACAAGTATTATCGCGTTTGTGCGTCGTGGAAAGACGGTGAAGGATCAGTTGTTGTTCGTATGCAATTTCGTTCCGGTAGAGCGTAAGGATTACTGGATTGGAGTGCCTTGCCTGACCGAGTATGAGGAGATCATCAATTCGGATGCGAAGATCTACGGCGGTTCCGGTACGAAGAATGGTAAGGTAAAGGCGTTTGAAGAGAAGTGCGACCGTATGCCATATGCGATCAGCATTGATATCGCACCGCTTTCGATGATGGTATTCAGATACGATTATGTAGACAAGAAACAGGCTGTTGTGGATGCACCTGCGACAGCAGCAATTGAGAAGAAGCCGGAGCCGAAGAAGGCGACAACGGCGAAGAAGTCAACAGCAGCAAAGAAGCCGACTGCAAAGAAAGCGGCTGTGGCAAAGACTTCCACAGAAAATAAGTCAGTAGAAAAAAAGACGACGAAATAATGGCAGAAAGATATGAGTAAGAAAAAAGCAGATAAGAAAAAAGGCGGATTTGTGCGGGCAATCAAGAATATATTTGTGTTCCTGATTGCGTGTGCGCTGCTGATCCTTCTTGGGTTGACAGGAATCTATATCTATGTTAAACATGATGTGAATCCCCGTCTGCTGAAAGAGGAGGACGCAACTGCACTTTCGGATGTGGATTGTATTATCATTCTTGGGGCATCTGTAAAGAATGGAGATACACCGAGTCCGATGCTGCGGGATCGATTGGATGAGGGGATTGCACTTTACAAGGCAGGCTGTGCACCGAAGATACTGATGAGTGGTGACCACGGCAGCGAATATTATAACGAAGTCAGTGTCATGAAGAACTATGCGATCAAGCAGGGCGTTCCGTCGGAGGATATTTTTCTCGATCATGCGGGATTTTCTACTTATGAGAGTATGTACCGTGCCAGAGCAATCTTTGGCGCGGAAAAAGTTGTGATCGTCACGCAGAAATATCATTTGACACGTGCGGTCTACAATGCCAAGAATCTCGGTATGGATGCATATGGAGTGGCGGCAGCACCGATTAACTACGGTGGACAGACCATCCGGAATATCCGCGAGTATCTGGCAATCAGCAAGGACTTTGTTATGACATTTATCAAACCGGAGCCGACTGTACTTGGTAACCCGATTTCCTTAGATGGAAGCGGGGATGTTACCAACGGCGCTGACTAACTTGGCCCACAAGGTAACCTGAGCGACAACGGATTGTGTATTTGAAAGAGTAGATTGGCGATTGCGAAGCAGAATTATGTGGATTGAGTTGTACAGATATATCAATTCATATGCAGACCATTGAAGCACATCAGCACTTAACGAGCTGCACCGGAAGTATGAAGGTGCAGGGAGTTTAGTGTCTGTTATGTGCTGAACTGAGCGAGAGCGCGTCTGCATAGAATTGTATATTCTGTACAACTCTTACATGATAGCGGGTGTTCGCAATCGACATGGATATTAACAAAACAAGAGGAGGAGCGAAGAGCGTGAAGATGATTTCATTGGAAGAAGAATTGAAGGGCAATGCGTACCCGGGCAGAGGTATCGTGATCGGAAAGTCACAGGATGGCAAGAAAGCGGTAACTGCATATTTCATTATGGGACGCAGCGTGAATTCACGGAACCGTGTATTTACAGAGACAGAGGATGGCATAAGAACAGAGGCAGCAGATCCTTCCAAGCTGACTGATCCACATCTGATCATCTATGCACCAGTGCGTGTATTAGGCAACAAGACGATTGTGACAAATGGAGATCAGACCGATACGATTTACGAGCTGATGGATAAACAGCAGACATTTGAGCAGTCTTTACGCACGCGAGAATATGAGGATGATGCACCAAATTATACACCACGTATTTCCGGCATTATGCATGTGGAGAATGGTTCGTATAATTATGCAATGTCCATCTTAAAATCCGCAGACGGAAATCCGGATTGCTGTGAGAGATTTACATTCTCTTATACAAATCCACTTCCGGGAACCGGACATTTCATCCACACCTATATGGGTGATGGCAATCCACTTCCAAGCTTTGAGGGTGAGCCGAAGCTGGTTGCAATCCCGGATGATATGGATGCATTTACCGATATGCTGTGGAACTCTTTGAATGAGGATAACAAGGTATCTTTGTTCGTTCGCTATATCGATATTGAGACAGGCAAGGCGACATCAAAGATTATCAATAAATACGACAGAGTCTAAGAAAGCGGAGGATGAAAAATCATGGCAAACGAAATTATGCTTAAGTATGGATGTAACCCGAATCAGAAACCATCCCGTATTTACATGGAGGATGGAAGTGAGCTTCCGGTCAAGGTGATCAATGGTAAGCCGGGCTATATCAACTTTTTGGATGCATTTAACGGCTGGCAGCTTGTAAAGGAGCTGAAAGAAGCAACCGGACTTCCGGCAGCAACTTCCTTCAAGCATGTATCTCCGGCAGGTGCGGCTGTAGGACTTCCGCTTGACGATACATTGGCAAAGATCTATTGGGTAGACGACCTCGGCGAGCTTTCACCACTGGCATGTGCTTATGCGAGAGCCAGAGGCGCTGACCGTATGTCTTCCTTCGGTGATTTCATTGCACTTTCCGATGTGTGTGATAAGGATACAGCAAGACTGATCAAGCGTGAGGTATCCGATGGTGTGATTGCACCGGGTTACACAGACGAGGCAATCGAGCTTCTGATGCAGAAGAAAAAGGGTAATTACAATATTATTCAGATTGATCCTTCGTATGTACCGGCTCCAATCGAGCATAAGCAGGTATATGGCATCACCTTTGAGCAGGGAAGAAATGAGCTTCCAATCAACGATGAACTGCTTTCAAACATTGTGACAAAGAACAAGGATCTTCCGGAATCTGCAAAGAATGATATGAAGATTGCTCTGATCACACTGAAATATACACAGTCAAATTCTGTATGTTACGTGAAGAACGGACAGGCAATCGGTATCGGTGCCGGACAGCAGTCCCGTGTACATTGTACAAGACTTGCCGGACAGAAGGCAGATAACTGGTATCTCCGTCAGGCACCACAGGTTCTGAATTTGCAGTTTGTAGATTCGCTTGGACGTGCAGACCGCGACAATACAATTGATGTCTACATCGGTGATGAGTATGAGGATGTACTTCGCGAGGGCGAATGGCAGAAGCGTTTCAAGGTAAAGCCACCGGTATTTACACGCGAGGAGAAGCGTGCATGGCTCGATGGAAATACCGACGTAACCCTTGGCTCCGATGCATTCTTCCCATTCTCTGATAACGTAGAGCGTGCAAAGAAGAGTGGTGTGAAGTATATCGCACAGCCGGGTGGTTCTGTACGTGATGATCTTGTCATCGAGTGTGCAGACAAGTACGATATGGTTATGGCATTTACAGGAATCCGTCTGTTTCATCACTAATCGGATGTTGTAAAGCGAAATAATAGTGGAAAGAAAAATGTGAATCCGCAAGGTCAGAAATGGCTTTGCGGATTTTTGGCACAATAAGCGGCACACAAAGGGAGAAAAATATTGGTAAAACAGTAGAAATCACGTTTGACATATGATGGAATATCCGATATAATTCAAGCATGTATGCTCGGAAGAAGTCTGGGCAAGTATGTCGTGAAAGAAAGGAAAATAGAGATGGCTGAGAAGAAAAATCTGTTGACTAGAGAAGGTCTTCGTAAGTTAGAGGACGAGTTACAGGACTTAAAGGTAAATAGACGTCAGGAAATTGCACAGAAGATCAAAGAAGCAAGAGAGCAAGGAGACTTGTCAGAGAACGCCGAGTACGATGCTGCAAAGGACGAGCAGAGAGATATCGAGGCTCGTATCGAAGAGATCGAGAAGATCCTGAAGTACGCAGAGGTTGCCGACGAGGAAGAAGTAGAGCAGGGTGTTGTTCACTTCGGTTCTGAGGTATCAATTCTGGATATCGATATGGATGAGGTAAATACATTCAAGATCGTTGGTTCTACAGAGTCTAATATTCTGGAAGGAAAGCTTTCCAACGAATCTCCACTTGGTATGGCTATTTTGAAGAGACGGGTTGGAGAGACGGTCACAGTGGAAGCACCAGACGGAAACTTTGACTACCGTATTTTGGATATTCGATAAGAAAGAGAGAGTTAAAAAGTGGCAGAGAATAAGCAGCAGGATACAAACAAGCTGTTGCAGGTGCGTCGCGACAAGCTCGCAGAACTGCAGGCAGCGGGAAAAGATCCGTTTGAGATTACAAAATATGATGTGACAAATCACAGTGAAGATGTAAAGGAAACTTACATTGCGCATGAAGCAGAGCTTCTGGCAGGCAGACCAACACCGGATGTAGAGGGGCTGGATGACGAGCAGAAGAAGGAAATTCTGGCAAACGATTACAATGAGAGAAGAGCAATCATGGACGGCTCTCCGATTCATGTAAGTATTGCTGGACGTATGATGTTCAAGCGTGTCATGGGTAAGGCATCTTTCTGTAACATTCAGGATTTGAAGGGAAATATTCAGGTCTATGTTGCAAGAGACCAGATCGGCGAAGAAAGCTATGCAGATTTCAAGAAGTCTGATATTGGAGATATTTATGGTGTGAAGGGATATGCATTCCGTACAAAGACGGGAGAGATTTCCATTCATGCGGAGGAGATGACACTTCTGTCAAAGTCTTTGCAGATCCTTCCGGAGAAGTTCCACGGACTGACCGATACGGATATGCGTTATCGCCAGAGATACGTAGATCTGATCATGAACCAGGAAAGCAAAGCAGTCTTCATCAAGCGTTCCCAGATCCTGAAGGAGATTCGTAATTTCCTTGCAGGGCGTGATTTCATGGAAGTTGAGACACCAATGCTCGTATCGAATGCAGGTGGTGCCGCAGCGAGACCATTTGAGACACATTACAATGCGTTGAATGAAGATGTAAAGCTTCGTATCTCTTTGGAGTTATATTTGAAGAGACTGATCGTTGGCGGACTGGAAAGAGTATTCGAGATCGGTCGTGTATTCCGTAACGAGGGTGTTGACACCCGTCACAATCCGGAATTTACATTGATGGAGCTGTATCAGGCATATACCGATTACGAGGGCATGATGGAACTGACCGAGTCTATGTTCCGTTACCTCGCAGAGAAGGTATGTGGCAGCACAAAGATCTCTTACAATGGTATTGAAATCGATTTTGGTAAGCCATTTGAGCGTCTGACGATGAATGACGCAATCAAGAAATATACAGGCATTGATTTTGATCAGGTAGCAGATGATGCAGAGGCAAAGAAGCTGGCAGACGAGCATCATATCGCATACGAGGATCGTCATAAGAAGGGTGATATTATCAACCTGTTCTTCGAGGAGTTCTGCGAGGAGAAGCTGATCCAGCCAACATTTATCATGGATCATCCAATCGAGATTTCTCCACTTACGAAGAAGAAACCTTCAGACCCAAGCAAGGTAGAGCGATTCGAACTCTTTATCAATACATGGGAGATGTGTAATGCATACTCCGAGCTGAACGATCCAATCGATCAGCGAGAGCGTTTCGCCGCACAGGATGCAAATGCAGCTGCAGGTGATGACGAGGCAGAGCATACAGATGAAGATTTCCTGAATGCTTTGGAGATCGGTATGCCGCCAACGGGTGGTATCGGTTATGGTATTGACCGTCTGGTGATGCTGCTTACAGATTCACAGGCAATCAGGGATGTTTTGTTGTTCCCGACAATGAAGACGTTGAATAGCGAGAACTAGGATTTATGCGGGTTTGCAGAGATATTACAGGAGATGGTACGACACTTAGTACGACAAAATTCAAAAACAAAATACAATAATATTCCGCTTAGTGCATAGAAATTAAATATTTGCAAAATTTTAAGGACACTTTCCATTAAGAAATTATTGGAAGGTGTCTTTTTTGTGTCATGAGATAAAACTAAGAGGAGTGATCAGATGTTAAAGATTAGACTTCAGGGAACAAAGAATGATATACGCTGGTTTGTCCGTCTGCTTCAGAGAGATAAAAGATTTGAATTGAATAATGTCTCGACTTTTTTTGACAATGTGGGGACAGATAAATACAAGCGTGTATATGCAGAAGTGTCGAGAAAGAAAACGGATTCTGATGTAGCGGTGTCTTATGCGGGCATGATTATGATACCGGGATGGTTCCTGATAGGAGCGTTTGTTGTCGGTGTCATTGGCTTTATCGTACTGTGTATATTTTTCTTTAAAAAGAACCCTGTGGAGCTTCAAGTAAGTGGATATAAGGGCAGACAGCTTGTGACAAAGGAAGGATATATAACGATGGCGGTATGCCTGTGTGTGACAGGAATGCTACTTATGATATAGCTGATCGGATAGGATTGATAGAATGATTTGCACCTCATGGCTGCTTCGGTGGCTGTGGGGTGTTTTTTGTGATCAGAGATGCCGCACAATGTCACAAATGTTAAGTCGATATACTTTATATGTAATTATAGAGAAAAAATATATTAATTAAATAAAAATATGTTGAAGTATAGTTGTTTGTACCATAAAATGTAAAATGGGGATATGAATCAATCAGATAGGAAAAGGGGGGATGAGAGGATATTGTATTGCGATTTGTATTTCTTGGAAGAATGAATAAAGAATAAATTTAAGCAATAATATGTACATTTATGGGTTTGGCTAAAAGAATTGACGATTATTGCATTTTTGTTTCTAGGGAGAATTTATTAGTAAAGGGGAATTGTATGAAGAAAACTTGGACAAAGGTATTGGCATATATGTTGGCGGTTACAATGTGTTTCAGTGCGGTTAATGTACCCGTGTATGCACAGGAAAGTACGGTTACAGAGGTTTCAACAGAAGCGGAAACAACGAGTGACGCAATTACAGAAGAAGCAACTGTATTAGGGAATGATGCAGAACCAACAACAGAGGAAGTAGAAAGTACAGAGGAAGTAGAAAGTACAGAGGAAACAGAAAGTACAGAGGAAGGCATACTATGAAAAGGTTACGGAATTGTTATCATCTGCACAGTCAAAAGAAGATGTAATAGAAATCTTGAGTGATATTGCAGAACAGTTGCAAAAAGGCACATTCAATTGAGGAGGCGAGTAAGTTGAGAATATGGAAATTAGGACGCGATGTAGATAACTATGAAAGTTTAGCATGGGGAAACGATGAACACGATATAAATTTAAACTATATTCAATCTTTTAATGGTGTTTCTAAAGAGAAAAATTGGATTCCATTACATCTTAAGAGAATGAGTAATGAGGCTGAATTTAGCAATACGCCGGGACTTTCAGCACACATCCCTGTTTTTGATAAAAATGCAGTTGATACGATGAAAGATTATCTAATTGGAAATGCTGAAATTTTACCAATTTTCTGTGAAGATAAAGAATTTTTTATTATAAATGTGACTAGAGTGTTAGATTGCATTGATTATCAGG
>ERZ1034984.2564-NODE-2564-length-14397-cov-32.375192_pt1 | contig 14397 bp, 12 predicted proteins | sample MGYA00520589_ERZ1034984 | MGnify/ENA primary metagenome ERZ1034984 (study PRJEB33766, sample SAMN09781790) | gut metagenome | biome: gut microbiome | host: Homo sapiens | place: Madagascar | study: EMG produced TPA metagenomics assembly of the PRJNA485056 data... | reverse complement strand
ATCAGCCTTTCAGGCCGGAGGTTGCAATGCCTTCCACAAAATATTTCTGTGCGGCAAAGAAGAGGAGAACCAGCGGCAGAACCGCCACGCAGGCCATGGCCATAACGCGGCCCCACACCACAACACTTTCCGCGTCAACGGAAAGGCGCAGCGCCAGCGAGATGGTGTATTTTTTGACCGAGTTGATGAAGATCAAGGAGTTGAAGTAATCGTTATAGGTCCACAGGAACTGGAACAGGCCAGCGGAGAAGAGGGCCGGCTTCATCAGCGGCAGCAGGATCTGCCAGAAGATGCGGAAGGTGCCACAGCCATCAATGCAGGCGGATTCGTCCAGATCGCGGGGGATGCCGCGCATGAACTGGATGAGCTGATAGATGAAGAATGGGTAGCAGGCCAGCAGAGCGGGCACCCAGAATGGCATGTAGGAATCGACCCAGCCGAACTTGTTGAACAGAACGTAACGCGGGATGATGATGACCGAGTTGGGCAGCATCAGGGTGGCGATCAGGATGGCAAACAGCTGCTTTTTGAACGGGAAGTTGAACCGTGCAAAGCCATAGGCAACCAGCGCACTGGAAGCGATGGTCAGCAGCGTGGTGGGGATGACCATGATAAAGGAGTTGATGAAATAGGTTGCATAGGTATAAATACCGGCGCTTTTCCAGCCGTCAATAAAGTTCTGGAAGCTGAAGCTTTTGGGCAGCAGTGCAATGGAGCCAAAAATTTCATCGTTGGTTTTGAACGCGGCCGAAATCATCCATGCAATGGGGAACAGCAGCACGCAGCCAATCAGGATGATGACCAGATAGGTCAGCACCAGGTTCAGGGTCTTTTTTTGTTGTTTTGTCATAATGCTCACGCGCCCTTTCTCAGCTTTCGTCGCCATAGAAGACCCACCACTTGGAGGTTGCGAACAGCACCAGAGTGATCAGCATGATCACAATAAAGATGATCCAGGAAATGGCGCTGGCGTAACCCATCTTGAAGTAGGAGAAGCCTTCCTTATACAGTTTCATGCCCAGCACATAGGTAGCCTTCATGGGGCCGCCATCGGTGATGACAAAGGCAGAGGTGAAGTTCTGCAAAGCCTGAATGGTCTGCATGATAAGGTTGAAGAAGATGATGGGGGTAATTTGCGGAACGGTGATGCTGAAGAACATCTTGACCTTGCTTGCGCCGTCAATCTCGGCAGCTTCGTACAAATCTGCCGGAACGTTTTTCAGCGCGGCCAGGAACATGACCATGGAAGAACCAAACTGCCAGATCTCCATCATGCAGATGGTGCGCAGGGCCTGGTTGGGGTCGCCCAGCCACTGTACGTTGGGCAGGTGCAGGGTGGTCAGGATGGCATTGATAACGCCGTTATCCATGAACATGATCTTCCACAGCAGAGCAACAGCAACGCTGCCGCCGAACAGGGACGGAATGTAGTACAAAGTACGGATGAGGTTGATGCCTTTGATGTTGCGGTTGAGGAACACTGCAACAGCCAACGCCATAACCAGCTTGCCGGGCACGGTGTACAGTGTGTAGACCAGGGTAACTTTCAAGGAGTTCCAAAACTCATTATCCATGGTGAACAACTGGATGTAGTTGTTCAGGCCGGTGAACGAGGGGGTGCCGGTGATTTTGTAGTTGCAGAACGAGTAAACCAGCGAGCTTAAAAACGGGTACAGCTGCAGGACCAGCATACCGATGATCCACGGGGCCAGATAAGCAAACGCCGCGTAATCGCGCTTGGTATAGTGCTTGATTTTGGTTTGTTTTGTCATAGGATCACACCTCTTTGGAAAAAATCCGCCTTTTTACTGGTGTAGCTGAAAACAAAGAAAATGACGGATATTTCGCAAACACAAGCAGGATTTAAGGCAAAGAGCCGCAGGAATCCTTTGTGGATTCCAAGGCTTTTTAACGCCAAATCCGGCTGTGTTTGTAGAAATAGACTCTATTTTCGACTTTTCAGGTACACTTTAATAAAACGGATGCCTCGGTGAGAGACACCCGTTTTTGATGTTCGCTGAGGTTTACTGGGCGCTGATGTAGTTGGAGAGCTGCTTGTACATATCGGATGCAGCGCTTGCGGGGTCGGTGGTGCCGTAACCGACAGCCTCGATGGTATCAGCAATGATCTGCTTGGATTCCGGTGCGGAAGAGTACTTGTCGTTGGTCAGGCCGCTGTAGCCGCTGGCAATGTTGGCGGCGGTCATCATGTTCGGGTCCAGGGTACCGTCTTTTTCGCAGATTTCACGGGCCTTTTCCGTCGGGGGAACACTGCGCACGCAGGCCAGGGTGCTTTCGGCGTCATCGCTGTTAAAGAAGTAATCCAGGAACTTCATGGCTGCTTCCGGAGCCTTGCAGGTGGAGGTAACTGCCAGGACCTGCGGGCAGTTGCAAGCCCAGCCGTTGTCCTTAGCGCCGTCCAGCAGGGGCAGGTAGCCGGTGCCATAGGTTGCGCCCTCATTGGCGGCGGTCATAACATTGATGGTGGAGATGTAAGCGAAGGTGCAGACGTACTTGCCAGCGATCCAGTTGGGGTCAGACTGCAGGTCGTCGTTGCTGTAAGCGGAAGAGTAGGAAGCCGGTGCGCAGACATTGTTGTCGTACAGGCTCTTGACGAGATCCAGGCAGTTCTGGATATCTTCCTCGGTATAATTGAACTCTTTGGAGTCAGCGTCAAAGATGGTCTTGCCGGTCAGCTGCTTCATGTAGGTAAAGAACACCAGGTTGGTCACATACTCTTTGTTGGTGCACAGCAGGTAGGTATCGGGGTCTGCTTCATGGACCTGTTTGCCCCATTCAATGAACTGATCCCAGGTGTACTGGGTGTTGAAGTCGATGCCGTACTTTTCGGCCAGCTCTTCGTTCACAACCAGTGCCGGGCCGGCAATGCCGGTGGGCAGGCCCAGCTGCTTGCCGTCATAGTTGCCATTCACGCGCAGGCCGATGTAGTTGGGGTCAAAGTTGGAAAGATCAAAGTCGTAGTCCTTGTAATCCAGGAAGTAATCGCCGGTGGAAACAAAACTGGGCATCGTTTCGGGGTCAATCTGCACGATGTCGGCGGCGGTGCCGGATGCCAGCTGGGTTGCCAGCTTATCATGGTAGCCGTCAGAAGAGCCATACTCGGCTTCGATCTTGATGTTGGGGTTTTCTTCCATGAACTTGTTGATGACTTCCATGGTGGCGTTGGCGCGCTCATCGCCGCCCCACCAGGCAAAGCGCAAAGTCACCTGTTCATCGCTGGAAGTGGAAGCCGCGGTGCTGGTAGAGGCAGCGCCGCTGGTGCTGTCGGCGGCCGAGGCTGCGCTGCTGGCAGCACTGCCGCCGCATGCGGCCAGAGACAATGCCATGCTGGCGGCCATCATACCGGCCATAAGTTGCTTTTTCATATTGTTTTCCTCCTTCTAAATCGGCCCTTTTCGTCGAGCCTTATCATGGTTTTATTATAATTTGTTTGGCAGATTTATAAAAGGACTCACGCTTGCTAAAAGGATTCATCATTTGACACAAAGCGCCGGGCAGGTATCATCTCTTGCGTTTTGGCGCAATTTAAGATACCTGCCCGGCATTTTATTATTCTGTTTTACCCGTTTGCGGGGCATCCGGGGTATATTTTTTATACGGGATGCAAAACGACACGCTGGTGCCAAGGTTTTTTATGGAACAGATGCGCAGCCCCGTTTCCTCCGGGTAGCGCAGGCGCAGGCGGCGGTCCAGGTTGGTCAGCCCAATACTGCGGCTGTTGCGGTCCGCAATGCGTTTGCGCAGCGCTTCCAGCTCTTCCCTTGTCATGCCGTCGCCGTTATCGATCACACGCAGGTTCACTTTATCGCCAATGCGGCGGGCGCGCACCTTCATGTAACCTCGCTTGTTGCCGCGCAGGGCGTGCAGCAGGCTGTTTTCTACCACGGGCTGCAGCATCAGGCGGAATACCTCGACGTCCATCACATCGTCGTCCACTTCATAATAAATAATAAAGCGGTCCCCAAAGCGGTAGTGCTGCACTTCCACATATTTTTTAAGGTAGTCCAGCTCTTCCCGCAGGCTGACGCTCTTTTGCGGGTTGGTCAGCGAATACTTTAGGATATCCGATACATACCCCACCACCGCGCTGATGCGCCCATCATCGTTCAGCTTGCGGGCTTCCATATCCAGCGTTTGCAGGGTGTTGTACAAAAAGTGGGGGTTGATCTGCAACTGCAGGGCGGTCAGCTCAGCGTTCTGCTGGCGGTACTGCTTTTCTTTCAGCTGGATGTTCAGGTAGGTGTTGTTCAAAAACATCATCAGGATGTTGTTCATGATAACGTCATATTCATCATTTACCTTGCGCTGGGGGCGCTGGATGGTGCGGCCCGCCTCGGCATCCTCAAACATCTGCAGCATCAGGTTGATCTCGTCAAAGCTGCGCTTGGTGTTGACGTATGCCAAAAACACAATGGCGCACAGCGCCACAACCGCCATCAGCAGCAGCGGCATCAACCGTTCGCCCAGGTTTTCCAGGATCATGGCCCGGTCAATGGTAGATACGATGTAGAAATCCGGGTTCTGGTAGCTTTGCCAGTTCAACAGGCAGATCCGGTCACCCAGCTTGATCCAGAACTCGTGCTCCTGTTCCGCCGTGTTCCCTGCCCCGCTTAGCGTTTTGCCCATCAGGTTTTGCAGCTCTTCCGTCGCGCCTGCGTCCCCTGCCTTTGCCAGCAGGCGGCCGCTGCCGTCAACCAGGTACAGGTGCTGGTTATCGGACGGGCGCAGCACGGCAATTATTTCCTGCAAGTGGCTGATGTTCAGGGTAACGGCCACACAGCCTTCCATCGTCAGCATCCGGGCGCACACTACCAGCTGCCTTCTCTCGCTGGCTTTGCCTGCGTTCACCACCACCGGGGCAATGCAGGTGCGCTCGGTATCCGACATAGAGGAATACACGCTGTACCAGCCGCTGTAATCATCCGCCGAAAGGTTGACCAGCCCGCTGGATGTCAGCGCACGGTCGTACCCATCCATATAGATCAGAACCGAATCCACGTAATCATACGCGTTGGTCATGCTGTTCAGTGAGGATACCAGGCTGCGCAGGTAGATGGCATCGGTGTAAGCAAGGCTTTCCCTTTTCAGAGCTTTGTTCAGCACCATGTTGGTGCGGGTCATGCCGGTCATGTAGCTGTTCTGCGCCAGGACCGAATCCAGCACCAGCGAGATGTTGGAGCGCACAGCCTCAATACCGCGCTCATTGTCCTGCGTCATACGGTGCATCTGGGTCACAAAGGTCATGTAGGTGGTAACGGCCACCAGCAGCAGCGCCGGGATCAGCATGACCACCACAAAGTTCCACATGCGCTTCAAAAAGAACTTCCGCTTCATTCCCTTCATAGCGCGGCACCATCCAGGCGGGATTTGCGGTATTCCGATGGGCTCTGCCCATAATACGCTTTGAACGCACGGGAGAAGTTTTTGGGGTTGTCGTACCCGACATAATAGGCAATATCATAGCTTTTATAGTGGATATCCGCCAGCATCTCACATGCTTTTTCCATCCGCGTCTTGAGCAGCAGCTCCGAAAAGCTGGTTCCGCTTTTTTCCTTGAACACGCGGGAAAGATAAGCCGGACTCAAGGAAACCTTGGCCGCGGCTTCTTCCAGCGTGGCAGTGCGGTAATTATCTTTTAAGTATTGCTGCACATCGTACACGATCTGGTCGTAATAGGCCTTGGGGGCGGTTTCCTGCACGGCGCTGCGGGCATCCAGCCGGGCTTTGACTTTTTCAAAACATTCCAGCAGAGCACTGTAGGCCACCGGTTTCATCAGGTAATCCGCCACACCGTTTTGCAGCGCCGCGCGGAAGTATTCGTAATTGCTGTAGCTGCTGAAAAATATTTTCTGGATGTTGGGGTATTCCATCAGCCGCTGGCTCAGCTCCAGTCCGTTCATATCCGGCATTTCAATATCGGTCAGCACCACATCCACCGGGGTTTCGGCAATATATTGCAGGGCTTTGCGTGCGCCGGTGAACACCTGCACCACCTCGAACCCAATGTTCTGCCAGGGGAACAGCTGGGCCATTCCGCTGGCGATTTTCTCTTCATCATCAATAATAATCAGTTTATACATCTTGCAGCCCCCATCCGCGTTCAGGGCAAAACCGTTCTTTCTGCCTGCCCTTACACTGGGGCAGACTACCACTCGTATACTAGTATAAAGCCCTTTTGCCCCAAGGGCAAGACAAAAATCACGGAATGATGGTCAGCTTTTTGCGTATTTGGGGGATACTGTTTGGCGGTTTTGGGGCAGCTTGTGCATCATATTCTAGGTTGTATCTGAAAAGCCGAAAATTTAGAACATTTCTATAAACGCGGCTGGATTCCACGTTAAAAAATATCCCCCGGCTTTGCCGGGGGATATTTATTTTTTGCTTTTTTGCGATGAAAATAGGGCCAGTTTCTAACCGAATTCTAGCCGATTTTATCCAGTAGGCAAAAGCCGCTGCATATTTGCTGCAATGCCCTGCTTTCTTTTGGTATTGCAATATAGGTACGGCATTTTGTTAAACAGAGAATCTTTGTGGGATTTTTAATCGTTATACTTTTTTGCAAAAAACAGTCAGCCGGGTCTTGCCGCTGTAAGTGCAGCTGTACAGCACCAGCGGATAGCCGCTGTTCTGCACAGCGTCCACATCATCGGGCTGCAAAATGCTGGTCAGCTCCACATGGTATACCGTAACCTTTCCGTTCACATCGGTAAAGTTCACGGCGTCCCCCACCTGCAGCTGATCCAGGTAGCCAAAGTGGGTTTTATAGTTGTGGCCGGCAATCACCAGGTCGTTGGTTTCCACGCTGCCAAACTGGCGGCAGGGGGCAATTTTCAGGCGGTCGTAATCCCAGTCCGCCATAATGGGCAGCGTCAGGTTCAAGGCGGGGATCTCCAACACGCCGATATAGTCATACCCGTTGATTGTTTCCGCCGGCGCAGTGGTCTCCCCTGCTGCATCGGGCTGGGCGGTGGGTACGGCGGCGGGTGCCGTGGTTTGCAGTTGCTGCACCACACTGGCGGCTGCGGCACCGGCGGCGGCATCTTCCTTCCGGTTATTTTGCAGCAACAGCAAAGCGGCGGCGGCCAGCAGCACGCCCGCTAAAATACAAATGATCCCCACCAGTTTATTCGTCGTCATGCTTCTTTGCTTTTTTACGGGTCAGGGCAACGCCCACAACCACCAACACCACGGCCAGGCCGCCCAGCACCGGGATGGGCCAGTTCAGCTGGCCGGTCTGGATCAAAACGCGGGTAACAGGGGTAGGTTCCGGCGTGGGGTGCACCACCGGGGTTTCCGGTTTCGGCGTGGGGGTTGCCGTTGGGGGTGTGGTCGGGCGCGGGGCGTAAACATTCGTGAACAGCATGGCATCCCGTTTGTCGGCGCTGGGGCCGGTGTGGGCCGTGACAGCGCTTTCCAGCCCAGTGCCATCCTGCTTGTTGGTGATGGCCACTGTTACATTGTACACCGTTGCATCATAGGTGCAGCGGGTGTCGGCACCGGCAACGTGGCTGATCTGGTAGTAGTAGATGCCGGGTGCGGTGTAGGTGATCTGCGGGAAGGTATAATCCCCTGCGCCCTGCACGGTAACGCTGTACTGGCCGTTCTGGGCGCCGTCCGGCATGGGGGCGTTATCCACTGCCTGCAGGCAGAAGGTATACGCCGCGTTGGGTTCCGGGTCAGCCCCAGCGGTGCGGATGCTGACCGGCAGCGTTACCGCCACACTGCCCTGCGCAGCAAATGCAGCGGTTGCCAGCAGCACCGCGCACAGGGCTGTGCCCAGCAGTGCGGCAACAAATTTTTGCATGCTTTTCATAACAGGTTCCTCCTTGGGGTCATTCAAGCTGCATTGCGGCCAGAACAACGGTTCTTGCATCCGTATAATCACTGGAACAGGTGGACATGCACAGCACCTTGGGGTCCTGCGCGGTGCGCAGGTCATCCATGGCGGCCTGGTCCACACACAGGGCATCGGCCTGTAAGCGGTCCAGCATGGCAGGCACATTGTCCGCCTGCCACTGCAGCGGCTGATAGATCAGATCATCCGATGCCGAAACCACAATGCAGGCAAACACACGCAGCGCATATCTGCCGCCAGGCACCAACAGGGTGCCGGTGTTGTTCTTTTGGAAAAAGTCCGCGCTGCGGTATTTGTCCAGGTCGCCAAACATCTGGCTGTTCTCCATATGGTGGCCGTACAGCAGGCTGAACACATCCGCAAAGGTGCTGCTGTTGCGGGAATCCAGAAAAATACTGCCCGCGAGGGCAAAATTGCCGTACACATCGGTATTGATGTAGCTCAAGTTGGTTTCCCCCTGCAAAACAGGGTAATCAATATTGGTGCCGTCCAGCGTCAGCCAGGCGCACACATCGGGGTTTACGGCAAGCAGCTCATCAAAGGTGGGGCCTTCGGCGGCGGTGGGGTCTGCCTGGGGTTTCAGGTGCAGCATACTGGCTTGAACGTCCCCGGCCGCGCGGTACACCTGGCTGTTATCCCACAGCGCATATACCGAGAACGCCCCGGCTGCGCACATGGTTAAGATAACCACCAGGTTGACGCAGAAATTGGCCGCCTTGAGCAGTACCTTTAATGCCTGCATTGCATCTACTCCAACTATGGTGTCACTAACACCTTAAGGCAGCGCCGTTTGGGGCGGCTGCCGGAATTTTCAAAATAAGATGGGCGCGGGGGGTCAATTCCCCGCGCCCCTGGGGTTCAGGCGGTGCGTATCACCGCCCGGCTATAGGGATATGAAGAAAAAAGATAAATGGGAATGGCTTTGGAAAGGGTGATGTTGCTTTGGTTGGGGTGGTAAGTAAGTGGTTCCAATGAACCTTCGGTAATGCTTAATCTTCGCGGCGCTTGCGGATGATGAAGACAACCACACCGGCAGCCAGCACGGCCAGAACCAGGATGTACGGCATGTTGTTCAGGACAACGCCAGTGTCGATGCTGCCGGCCTTGTTGTTGGTGAATTCTGCGGCCTGATCAGCAGCGTTGATTTTGCCGGTATCTCCAGTCTTTTCGGTGGTGTAGCCTTCAGCGGCAGTTTCGGTCACGGTGTAGGTAACGCCATAAGGCAGGTTTGCAATCGTGATGGTATCGCCATGCTTCAGCAGGAACGTGGTTTCTTCACCGATTTTAATCGTGCTCGGATTTTCAGTGTTAGAGCCACCGGTTACGGCATAAGAATCACGGTAGGTTTTACCCTCTTCACCAGTCAAAGTAACCTTGAATTCAAAGTACTTATTTTTGTCACCCAGGTTACCGGTAACGGTCTTGCTTACATCAAGTTCACCAGCCTTATAGGTGTTGGGGAAAGTATCAGACTTCTCGCCTTCGCTTTCAACGTGAACAGCAGCAATGCGCAGTTTGCCATTCTCACCGTTGATAACGGTAACAACCAGCTTGATGTCGTCAGGATAATAAACAACGCCAGCCGTCTTACCATCAACTTCCTTCAACGTATATTCATACACGCCAACGTTCGTATATTCAGGGAGTGCAACAGTGATATCACCAGTGGTACCACTAACAGTAGCTGCACCCTCTTCATAGGTAGCTCCGGTAATAGTTCCAAGGGCAGGTGCCTCAGTGGCTTCACCGTCTGTAACTTTGCCATCGCCATCCTGTACCAGCGTAAAGGTTTCTGCCGGGCTTGTCGTATCTGCATTTTCCAGCTTGTACACCTTATGAATGGTTACGGTTCCATCTGTCGGAGTAGTAACGTCTCCGGCTTCTTCAGCAAAGGATGTGGTGGCAAGGCCGAAAGCAAGCATGGCGGCCAAGCCGATGGATAACAGTTTTTTCATTTGGGTTTTACCTCCTCAAAAAATATTTTTACGGCATGTATTCACACTCCCATTCTCCATGGGGTGCAAATCAATAGTAATTGGGGCCCCTTTTGCGTGGGGGGTCACAGGCCGCGACGGCGCAAAAGGGCCAGCACGGTGCCTTTTACGTCCCGCATGGGGATGGCGCCAAAATTGCGGCTGTCGGCTGCGTTGGTGCGGTAATCGGCCAGGATAAACACGCTGCCCTCCGGTACGGTATAAGGGTAGCTCAGCCCGGCCGCGCTGGCGGGGTAGGTTGGGTACAGGATCTCGCCGCTTTGGGTGGTGCCGTTCACCAGCAGGGTGCCGTCCTCGGTAATGTTTACCACATCACCGGCAAGGGCCAGCACCCGCCCAACGTGGGTAACGCCGTCCGCCTGGTAAACAACCACATCGTTTTTGGTGCAGCTCTGCTGCAGGCGGTAGGCCAGCACCAGGTCGCCGTCCTTTACGGCGGGGAACATCTCGTTGCCCTGCACGCGAGCCAGCATAAACACCACACCAAACAGCAACCAGAACATGGCCGCCACCAGCACCACCCGCCGCGCCAGTGCCAGATAGCCTTTGCGCAGTTTGGCAGCTTCCGCCGCGCGGTCCTCGGGGGTTTTTTCCGCTTTGGCGGGTTTGGCTGCTTTTTGTCTGGCCGGTTTTGGTTTATTTGGTTTTTTATATTTGAATAACCCTTTCCGTTTTGCCGGTTCGGGTTGTTCCGGTTGGTTTTCCGGCTGTGCCGGTTCGGGGGTATCCTCCCATTCGGGGGCGTCCGTCAGGTCTGGCAGCGGGGGGCGCACATTGCCCTGCGCTGCCGGGTCATCCGGCCAGTTGGCTGGCTGTTCCGCCCGCTGTGCGGGGGGGTCCGCCGTGGCTGCGGGCCGGGGCGCGTTGGTTTGGGGGCGCGGGGCCAACTCCACCGGGCCGGTTGGCTCAGGCTGGGCTGGCCGCACTGCTTTTTGGGGGCGGAACCGCCAGGCCCGTTTGGGCGGCTGTTCCTGCCTGGGCTGTGCGGCGGTGCGGGCCGGTTCCGCGCGGTTCAGGCTGAACGTTTGGGTGATCGGCTCTGCCGGGGGGGCCACCGCGGCTGCGAGCCGCGGGGCACTTTGGGGGCGCTGCGGCTTTGGGGCCGGTTTTGGCGGCTGCTGCGGCTGCTCCGGTATGCGCACGGGCGCCATTTCTACGGTGTGGTCCTGGCGGTGCAGGCGAACGGTTCTGCCCATCAGCTGCGTTTGCGGCGGCGCATCCACGCTATGCCGCCCACCAGCACCCCAGCCAGCACCAGCAGGTACGGCATGCTGTGCAGGGTGATGCCGGTATCGGGGATGACATCTTTGCTGTTGGTAAAGGCGATGGTGTGGTTACCGGCGCTTATATTCGTAAGTCTTGCTTCTCTCCCCTGCATCTTCTGCCTGTCGTCTGCAACATAGCTGGTGCTGTATCCGCCGTTTGTACCGGTGTAGTCATTTTCTGTTACCGTAACTGTTGCACCGGTGGGAACATTGGTAAAGACAATGTTTTCGCCATCTTTCAGGGTAAATTGATATCCATTTCCAATGTTCGGTGTCTCTTCGTTGCTGCCCTTTTTTGCCTTTATGCCCCCAGTGATTGCATTTCCGGCACTGTCTGTCACATTCAGGGTAAAGCTAAACTCTTTTGCCTTATCCCCCAGCGCACCGGTAACGGTCTTGCTTACTGTAACCTGGCTATACATCGGCACATACTCCGCATAGAAGTTTACCGTGCCATCCTCCAATTGCGCTGGGGTCGGGGTGTAAGGCCAGGTAGAAACCAAACCGCCCTTCGGTCCGTGTGTGGTATCATCCTCAGCGTACCAACCAGTCAGCACATAGGTTACGCCGTTCACCACTTTGGTGGAACCGATTTTTATTTCTTCTGTTTCTGCAACATTTTGTCCGGTTATATAGTTCTTGGCATCCACAAGGGTATAATCCGTTGCGCCAGGTTCTTTCACCCAGAACTTTGCGGTAAACACCCTGCTGCACTTTACATCAATCGTACAGTCGATGTGATAATCCTGACCGCCACCGTTAGCTCTCGATATCTTGTACGGTGTCAATATAATTGAGGTTACATCATCCTTCTTTACGTTTACATTCAATTTTTTGCTAATCTCGCTGGCGTACGCGTTCCAGATAGAATCCAGAATATAAGTAAAGTTTGTATCGCCGCGCTTTACTGTCCATGTACTACCGGTGGAGCCATCCGGCCACGACGTAATATAGCTGCTTACATTCGTTGTAATATTTTTATTGTCGGTGCCACCCCAAGTTGCGCCCTTTGTATTAATTTGACCTACTAGTTTGCTACTATTCGCTCCCGGCGCCCAGTATTTGGTTTCGTTGCTTTCAGGAATACCATCCGGTGTAGCCAAATAGTAAATTGCTGCCTTGCCTTGATAATTCTTGTAATCATCATCCGCGTAAGTATCTGCCTGATTGCTATTATCACCATCGGCATCCTGCGGCACAGTGGCGTATATCTCGTAGACCGAGAAGCTGTCGGTCTCAAAGCTTACCTTGGCGCAGTCATCAGCAAAAACAGCGCTTTCCACCTTTTGGGGGGTAGTGGTGCCGTCCTGCTCTACACGGTGCACCAGGGTCAGTTCCTGCGCCTGCTGCAGTTCTGCGGCAATTTCGCCCGGCAGCTGAATGGTCACATTCACGGTGCCATCCGGCTCCACCTCCTGGTCCTGAGCCTTAAAGGCCAAGTCCAGCGCGGCGATGCGCTCACCATACTCCCCTGCTGCTTCGGGCTCTGCGCACCCGTCCAGCAGCGAAGCCATTTCAGGCTCTGCGGTTTCGTTCAGCGGCACTACCGTCAGTTTTGCGCCCTCCGGCAGAACACCGGGGGCTGCTTCGGCCGCTGCGCTGAAACCCGTAGCATCATCAGACGCCGAATATTCTACCACCTGCGGCTGTTCGGCACGGGCGGTTTCCGGCGTGGCAGTTTCGGCAAAAGCTGCGCTTGCAAGGCTTGCCGCCATGCACAGTGCCGCAAAGCCTGCAAACAGACGTTTTTTCATGGCTGATTCTCCCCGTTCTCTCCTGCGCCAGGCGGCGCAGCTTGTTATGTATTGCTGCATCATTGCTGATTGTTTTACTGCTTTTTTGACATTATCGGTAATGATATTGTTTCTCTTTTATTATCATGTACTAGTATATACCAGTTACTACCCCAGTACCCCATCACTACCGCAACAGCAGCACAACGCAGCACTTATTTTTTCAAAAAAATTTTGTTTTTTGTACTTTTTCCGCTGCCGCGGCGGGGGCATCAGCCGTTTTGACGCAGCGGATAGGGGTAACTATCGCTGTACAGGAAGCCGTTGGTAAACTCCGCCCAGCTGTAGTTGGACATATACTGCCCCCGGTACGCCCGCTCGGCGCGGGTATCGCCATCCAAAAAGTCGTACATATCACACTGGATCTTGCTGACGTCAATGGCGGTGCGGTTGCGGCGCTTGATCAGCACATCACCCGCGCCCACACTGTTCAGCGTTTTGCGCAGCGAGGAGATGATCGTCTGCACATTGTGCACCTTGGCGTCATCCCCCAGCAGCACAAGGGCAATCTCAGCGCTGGAAACCGCTGCCCCGCGCCGGTCCACCAGGTAGGCCAGCAGCTCTTTGGCTTTGTCCCGCTCCCAGTCCAGCGGGCGGCCTTTCCAAAAGGCTTCAAAATTGCCAAAGGTATGTACCACCAGGCGGGGTGGTTCGGGGATTTCCTCGTTCATCCGTTCCAGCTCGTTCAACTCCCGGCGCAGCTTGTCCTTGGTGATGGGCTTTAATAGGTAGGCCGCCGCATGCACACTGAACGCTTCAAGCGCATTTTCGCTGTGTTCGGTGCAAAAAATTATCTTGGTTTTGGGGTTGTATTCCCGGATCAACCTGGCCAGCTCAATGCCCGGCAGGCCGCGCAGGCAGGTATCCAGGAACGCATAATCCAGCTTGCGGTGCTCCCGCTCGTTCAGATAGGTCAGTACCTGCGTTACCTCGCAAAAAGCGGCAATGTTGGCGGAGGGATAAATGTCCTTGATTCCCTGCCGCAGATTGTACAGCGCATTTTCATCATTATCTACTGCCAAAATTTTACGGTCCGTGTTCACTTTTGTTGTACCTCATTGTTAAAAAATGTTGTTGGAGCGTTCGTCCATCTGTTTTTAAGTGAGTATACTCCATAATGTACAGCATATGTGCAACAGCTATACACCCACTGCAAAACACTCAGGAATTATTTTGTTGTGGTTTTGTTGTCTGCCTGTCGCCAGTCTTATTGTAGGGCGGGTGCAGCGGTCTAATTTATCAAAATCTGGAAGCGAAGCACATTACTCTTCAACTTTTACCATCATGATAAAAACAAAAATTCACCCGCATGCTTTGCTGGTACACGGCTGGTCTCTGTTTTGGTTTATCCGCAAGCAGCAGGGTTGATATGACTTTTGGGGTTGCATCAGCCCCGCTGTTTTTGAGTTTGTTTTTTAAGGTGTATCTGAAAACAAAGAAAATGACGGATATTTCGCAAACACAAGCAG
>ERZ1034984.2563-NODE-2563-length-14399-cov-8.307515_pt1 | contig 14399 bp, 8 predicted proteins | sample MGYA00520589_ERZ1034984 | MGnify/ENA primary metagenome ERZ1034984 (study PRJEB33766, sample SAMN09781790) | gut metagenome | biome: gut microbiome | host: Homo sapiens | place: Madagascar | study: EMG produced TPA metagenomics assembly of the PRJNA485056 data... | reverse complement strand
AGAATAACCTTATTTGTATGTTGTATATTATCAGAAGTGAGAATTTTTTTAAGAATATTGAAATCAATATTCTCCATCGACTCTACAACTTTATTCATTCTGGAATCTGATAATTCAATAATAGCATTTTGAACTTTCGCAGAATATAAGAAAAACTTTTCAAGCAATGGAATAAATTCATCTTCCGAAAAACATTCCCCTAAAATATACGCAATTATATCATCACTATAATCATGATCTATCACCTTCAAAGTAGTCGGCAATATATCTATTAATTGCTTAGCATCTTCAATTTTTAGTATATCCCATGTAAGAATTTCTTCTACTTCATCAATTTCAATATATTTCTGAGACATTATTTCACAATACTCTCTCAGATTTTTTTCAATAAAATGAAGTACGCAATCTGGATAACATTGCCGCAAGCGCCGTAGATTAGATATATTCATTTGCAGTTTACATTCATCAATGAGAATTTTTACTTTAGCTTCATCCAGGTCCATAGCACTAAAGTCTGTCAATACTTTTCCTTGCGCAGAAACTATACTTCTATAATGTGTATTTACAATTTTATTACTTGCTTGTATACATTCTGCAAATTGCTGTATTATATTCTCATCATAATCTACCAATGAAAAATCTAACTCATTTGAAATTTCATTAATAAATCTAATCAATACATCTGTTAACGATTGTTTTGAGAAATATTCACATATATTTTCTGCCGATTCATCTACTAAATGTCTGTTTAATAAATTATCTCTGCAGTTCTCATCCATTACCTTACTCAAATCATGTAATACCGTTTTTAATAAAGAAATGTACATTTCTTTTGTTTCTTCATTCACTTTCTCTGAATTCAGAATATAAAGAATAATCTCTTCATCATCATCAACTCCCTCTGTAGACATAGCATTTATAATCTCTATAGTGTTATTGAGATTGCTGCAAACATATTTACATAATGGTTGATCTTTCTTTGACATAATAGCTGTCATTATATGCCCTTGTATTATTTTCTCATCTATCTGATATGCAAAACTTAAAAAAAGCCTAATGTTTGTAGCATTGATAACATATAAATTATTCTCATAAACTCCAGTTAATAACGATGTATTACTTTGAGGATTAATGGTTTCAAATTTTATATCTAAATCGACGAGTTTATCTATCATTTGATCAGTTGTACAATTTGAGTCTATTAAGAAATCCTCTTGATTTGAAATAAAATGTGAAAACACTTGTTCTTCATTCATTTCTGTCAATACATCAATAGAACAATATGCAACTGAATATAAACTATATAAAAATAAAAACTCCTTTGATAACTTTCTCCCCTTATACGTATACGAAAAAAGACCTGTCCACTGTTTATTAAGCCAACGAACAAACTCTACTCTTTTTTCGTTTAAAGCAAAATATTGTGAGATAAACTCCAGTTGTATTTTTTCTTGTAATTGAATTGCCAAATTTCCAAGATATTCTTTATTATTTTCACTGCCTAAAAGATATTCTAACAAATCGAAATTCAACGTTTCTTCCTGTAGAAAATCTTCCGGTATCAAATTTGATACTACTAATAAAGGAGAATCTAAGTTGTACGAATATTCTTTCGCTTTCTTGTCATTAACCGATCTTAAAAATGTCTTGTCATTCAAAGTAAGACTATTTTCATAGAAATAAGTCATATAATCGCTATACGACTCATCAATATACCCGTTTCTAATTAAATATTTCAAAAGATTGAAATACTCACTTTTCTTAATTTGATTATAATCTGTTACATCGCCCAATTCATTTGTTGTGGTAATCTGAAAAATCATATCTATATTGTCTCGATTAATAATTTGAGAAATTGACCGTCCTGAAATTCTTTTTTTCTGTTTTTTCAATTCCTTCAGCTGCTTTTCCAACAACTGTTGAGTATCTATAGCACGATCTTCAACTGCTTGTTTACGAATCGGGAGCTGCTCTTTTTCCCATTTTAGAAATGTCTTATCTATATTATGCCAATAGCTTCCATCATCTGCTCGTTCATATTTTGCAGCTCGGATATCATCTAATTCCTCCAGTGAAACAGCCAACTCATCTTCGCTATTTTTAATTCGCTCTTCAAGTTCTTGAATCTCATTATTAATTCTTTCAATTTCTTTACAGCAGAACTTTTCTTTATTTGAAAAAATAGCATGAACAAATCCTTTGTTTAGTTGAAGATCTGCAAAATCTCTGGGAAATAGATTTTTATATGTAACAAGCGCAAGCATTCTATTTGGATCAAGATCAATTTTTTTCAGTCGCTCATAATAGATTACAAATTCATTATAGATATTCTTTAGTACTCTTATATCATCAATATAAAGTGCCAATCCTTTCAAAAATCGATCATTTAATTTTTCTTCAACTGTCGATTCTACAAAAAATTCTTTAATCTTATTATAAGAATTCGAACTATCCAGAACAGGAACAACCGGTAAAATGTAATCAAAAAATTTCGCTCTATCTTTTGTAATAAAGATATCATCTTTGAGTAGATAAAAAAAACGAAGTACCTTTTCTTCCTCTTCATGTTGCTGCAATCTGCAGTTTGTTAACATATTTATTTCTCTGAGTCTCTCAAATATCTGAACATTTTCAAAGCGATCAATATCCTCAAAAACAATTACATCTGCTTTAGAATTTTCAAATAAATAAAGAACTTCATTTAAATACTTATCAAAATATGAATTCTGTGAATCTTCAAAAATTTCTATTTCATTTCCCTGTACACTTATCTTTTTAAAAATATTCTTATTGGTCTGAATATTTAATAGGTTATATAGTCCCAAGCATGCAATTACTACTATACACAACACACTCAAAACCCATCCAAAAGGAGATGCTAAAAAGAACATAAATTTTCTTAGCCACTCATAATTCCATACCGCTGAATTCATTTCGTTAATCCAAGTACAATATTTACCATAATTCAAAACAAACAACAACATACCAATAAAAGCAACTATTCCCATTACCCAATATCCATTATAATTGGTTCCTGTAGTTCTTTTTATCCTAAAATTACTTTGGGGTATATTTTCAATCGGTATTTGCTGAATTAACTGATTTAGGATTTTCCCCTCAATAACTGTTTCACTATCCTCAATTTCTTTTTCTTCGTTATCTTTATTTTCATTTGTAAAATGAGCAAGTGAAATATGAATAAAAGTTTTTTGAGGGTATTTCTTTTTATAACTTTCCAATAAGCTGCTTTTCCCAGAACTATATGGCCCAGAAACAGCTATGTTTCGTATATCATCATTACTAAATATGAATTCGAATCCTTCTTCATAGACATTTAAATCTACATTACTGGTCGGTGTCAATTTTTGAAATCTTAAGTCGCTCAATCTATCACCTCTTTAATATCGTGTTTTTAAATACTGGTCATTTTAATCTTATTCAAACGCTCCAGGTTACTCTGACCATGACATCGTATAATAAAAAATGGCGAGATGCTTATCGTAACACCCCGCCAAACATCCAATCACACAACATTTGAATAATCAGATTCTGTTCAATCTTTTATACTGTCAACAATTCAGCATTTTTTATGATATCTTTTATCTTTTTTTCGTCCATTTCAGCTACATCCGCGATCTGAGCAGCTGTATAACCTTTGTTGTACATTTTCATAATCATTTCCCGTTTACCCATCTCAATTCCGGTTTCAATTCCAGTCTCTTTAATTTTTTGGCTCAAATTACACATAATACTCACATCCTCTCTAAAATCCTTTTCCATTGGAATTGCATATTCATTTCCAATGATATCCAGTTTTTCGTTTGCTGTTAAATCCTGAGATAACAATGCTCCCAGTAATCTATGTAATTCATATTTCTCCTCATGCTTCGGAAGTTCTTTGGCAAGTCCGATCATTACGATATTAACCAAGTCCAGTTTGCCTTTCCATGCATGGGAATTTACAATACTATCTTTCACCAGGTGAATGTGTTCCAGACTATTTTCCGGCATATTCATACATACCCAGATGGAATAGACTCGCTTGATATCATTATAATTTGAATTTGAAAAATCTCTTTCTTTTTGTGAAGAAATCATTCGACTCACATAAAAGATTGCCCGATTCAATATATCGTACCCATTTGGTTCGTCCTTTTGGGCTTCTACATTAATAATAATCTGCGACAATCCATCCCTCATCCTGACATAGAATATAATGTCAAATCGTATCATTCCCTCATGAAGTTCCGGGTTTTCAGAATTAAGACCAACCACACGAGATTCATCATTTTTAATAACAGTATTAGTAAAACCTGTTTCTATTGGAACAGTGTTAATAAATGGTTCGCCTTCAATATAAGGAACCACATCTTTCGGATCCATCCCTGCAAATTCATCAACAGTCTTTACTAATATATGGGCCAGGATACTTTTCTGGCCAAGTAATCGTTTCGCACTTTCATCATATTGTGCGTCTTTATCTGTCGTAAGAATTGTATTTTTGATTTCTGTATTCAAAGTCTTTCTCCTTTTCTACAGCACATCTAAAACTATTCTTCGGCTATATATTTATTATACTCTAAATCTGTATTTGCAACAACATTCAAATTATTTATGTGAATTTTTTCCAAAATTTCTATAAAGTGTAGCAGTCATACCGGATTGCCTTTCCGTTTAAGGTGTAGGACGGCTTCCTGCCGGCGAGGAATTCACTCTTCAATGGTCTTTTTACAATAATCTTTTCCGGATTTGCCCAGATCGCTGCATCAAAAAGATCTGTCTCTTCGGAGCATGGCGGCTCAAGCTTCTGGATCAGCTGAAGTTTTTTGTTGATCAGGCTGGATTTCTGTCTTGCCGGAAACATCGGATCAAGATAGATCACATCTACCGGATCAAGCTGTTTCGTCAGGCATTCCACGCTGTTCCCCTCGATCAGTTTCATTCGGGCCGCAATATCTTTTAAAACCATATGTTTCTTTGCACGACGCAGCGCATCTTTCAGAAGTGCCGCGATCACCGGATTCTGTTCATACAATGTCACCTCATACCCCTGTGCCGCCAAAAGGAACGCATCTTCGCCCATGCCTGCTGTCGCATCAATTGCCCGGCGGCCGGGCTTTTCCGACTTGGCCGCGCGAACCAGCATTTCATGCTGCAGTCTGCCATTCGTGACACGGTGGAGCATATTTTCGAAGTCTCCCTGATAAGTCAGTCCGAAACCTGTCAAAGACACTCCTTTTGCACTGAAAAGAACTGTCAGATATTCTCCCTGTTTTTCTGCAATGCGATAGCCTGTACGTCTGGCAAAGGCTTCCGCCATATCTCTCTGTCCGCCTTTCTCGAGGCAGATTACAATTTTATCACTCATTTTTTTCTTTCACTTTCCTGGAATAATCCTATTTTACAATGGAACGCAAAATATTGCAATTGTGGTAGAATTTTCTTTACAAAAACAGCTCAGGACATGATATACTATGAAAAGATTAAACACACAAGCAAAGAGGGATATCTATGAAATACAGAGACGAAATACACATTGCCATGATGGCGCTCGTTTTTTCCTGCGCCATGTTTGCTATTTATGCAGTAGTACCAAAGGACGCTGTCGTAGCTGCCAAAGCCCGTGCCACGGTTACAGAAGCACCAGAGACAGCAGCAGAAGCTGAGGCGATCCGCTCCTCACAGGAAGAAGATGCCGGATTTCCGATTTATACTCAGGACAGTAACTATGATTATGACGATTCTTCGGATGATTCCGATAATTCAGACACAGGTACAGATACTTCCGATACAGATACTTCCGATACAACAACTTCCGACACGGACAATTCCTATGTCGATTCATCCACTGACAACAATTATGATGACGGTTCCAGTGATAATGTAGTTGATGAGGGTATTTCACAGCCGGGTGATTACGATTATCCTGACGGCACCGACGATAGCGGTGACGGATTCACCTATTACGAACCGGATAACACCGGCACAGATGACACCACATCCTCCGATAACGGCGACTACGTAGAAGAATAATTACGTTCTATTAATACAAAGAAGCACGAAAGGAAAGGGACACTTTAACGTATTCCCTTTCCTTTTCTTTTACTGTTCGGCTGTAATATTGAACGGGCAGTTCGCAAATAATTCGTTCACTGCGCATTCATATACCGCACATTTTTCACTTTTTTTGATCTTTTTGATATATTTTTTGCTGTCAGCAAACATCGGCGCCAGATAGAACCAGAGTTCTTTCATTTTGAACAGAACATTTCTGCCTCCGGACACCTCCTGACAGTATGTATGATATACGATATCGTGAAACTTACGTATCTCCTCTTTATCAGCAGGCCTTCCGCCTCGAATCTCCCTTGCAAGTGAAGGCAGCGCCAGCACACCTCGCCCCATCATAAAACAATCCACAGACGGAAAACGTTCCTGCACTTTTGCAAAATCTTCTGCCGAAAAAATATCCCCATTGTAGCAAAGCGGATTTTTACTCTTTTGAACTGCATATTCAAAAGCTTCCAGATTCGGAATATTTTTATAAAAGTCTTTCTGAACTCTCGGATGAACGATCAGTTCTTCCAGTGGAAAGCGATTATAAATTTCCAGTAAATCTTCGAATTCCTCCGCATCATCCATACCCAGTCGCGTCTTTATGGATATTTTTAAATCGGTATTTGCAAAAATATGATCAAGAAAACGTTCCAGTTCATCCGGTCTCTCAAGAAAACCCGCACCACAGCCCTTCGTAACTACTGTCTTGGACGGGCAGCCCAGATTCAGATTGATTTCCCGATATCCGAGCCCGGCAAGCTGCGATGCCGTACGCAGAAAATCCTCTGCATTTCTGGTCAGGATCTGCGGAACCGCATACATTCCCTGATTGTTTTCCGGATCAATGTCTTTCTTTTCTCTGCCGCTGAAATTCAAGTTCTGTTTTGCCCTGATAAAAGGAATGAAATATTTATCAAAACCTCCGAAACATTCATAAAGAGCTTTGCGATAAATATGATTCGTGATTCCCTCGAGTGGAGCAAGATACAGCTTCATAAATTATAAATTTCCAAGGTCTACTTTGTATTCGTCAGAACCTTCCTGATTTACTGTATAATATGCAGCACGTCTCTCAGCGTTGATGTAGATGCTGACATCTCCTGTCAGTCCTTTATCTGCAACTGCTTTTTTGACTGCTTTCTCTACGTCTTTCATAGAAACGTTTGTTTCGAAGATTTCAAGAGATACTTCTTTTACTCTTACACCTGCAGCCTTACGAACAGTCTTGGTTGCTGTCTTTGTAGCAGTCTTAACTGTTTTTTCTGCTTTCTGAACAACTTCCGGAGCTTTATTTACAACTTCTTTTACAACCTCTGCTGTCTTCTCAGCCGGTGCGGAAGCCTCAACTTTTTTGGCTGCTGTTTTTACAGTCTCTTTTACTTTTGCTGCTGTTTCAGCAATTGCTTCTGTTGACTTTACTGTTGTCTTTGCACTTCTTTTTCTCATAATAATTTTCCTCCTGAGCATGTATAAATACACTACTTTCTTCTCCGTTACAGTACCACATTCATCCAAAGCTGTCAAATCTGCCCTTATTCTTCGACAAGAGAGCCCATGTAATAGAAGCCGTGACACTCATCCAGGCTGACTTTGACGTACTTGCCAAGAAGATCGGCACTGCCCGGGAAATGTACAAGAAGATTATATTCGGTTCTTCCTGTAAAAATTCCTTTTTCTTTGCTTTCTTCCTCAACCAGTACTTCCTGTACAGAACCTTCAAATCTGGAAGAACGTGTACGTCCCTCCTTTTGTACCAGTGCAAGAAGACGGTTAAAACGCTCTTTTGCCACATCCTGCGGAATCTGATTCTCCATAGCGGCAGCAGGTGTGTCACTTCTCTTTGAATAAAGGAACGTAAATGCAGTATCATAACCACATTTTGCTACAACATCCAGAGTTTCCTGAAAATCCTCTTCAGTCTCTCCCGGGAAACCAACAATGATATCTGTAGTCAGGGAAATATCCGGGATTGCCTTACGGATCTTTTCGACCAGATTCAGATATTTTTCCTTATCGTAGCGTCTGTTCATGATCTTCAGAATACGGCTGCTTCCGGACTGAAGCGGCAGATGAAGATGATGACAGATCTTTTTACTTTTTGCCATTGTTTCAATCAGTTCATCAGAAAGATCCTTCGGATGAGAAGTCATAAAGCGGATGCGCTTCAGGCCTTCCACATCTTCCAGCATTTCCAGAAGCTGTGCAAATGTAACCGGATGCTCCAGTGTTTTTCCATAAGAGTTTACGTTCTGTCCGAGAAGCATGACTTCTGAGACACCATCTGCAACCAGACGTTTTACCTCTTTTACGATTGCTTCCGGTTCACGGCTTCTCTCACGTCCGCGTACGTATGGTACAATACAGTAGCTGCAGAAATTGTTGCAGCCAAACATGATATTAACACCGGATTTGAATGTATAGTTACGTTCTGTCGGAAGATCTTCTACAATCTGGTCTGTTCCCTCCCAGATATCGACGATCTGCTGATCAGACTGCAGCATTTCATAGAAAAGCTCTGCAAATTTAAAGATGTTATGCGTTCCGAACACAAGGTCTACAAACGGATAAGACTTCCTGATCTTGTCAACCACATGCTGTTCCTGCATCATACAGCCAAAAAGAATAATCTTCATATCCGGATTACGATCTTTCAGACTGTGCAGATGACCAAGTCTTCCGTATACTTTGAGGTTTGCATTCTCGCGGACAGTACAGGTATTGTAAAGAACCACATCTGCCTCTTCATTATCCTGTCGTACATATCCGATTTCGTCCATAATTCCCGCTACAGCCTCAGACTGCTTTTCATTCATCTGGCAGCCGAATGTCGTCAGGCAATAAGTAAGCGGACGGCCTGCCGCATTGGATTTCTGTGCAGTTAATGCCTGCGCAAGTTCTATAAATGAACGCTGACGCAGAGTTTCTTCTGCGCTTGTAGTCTTTTTCTCTTTAGAGGATTCATTTGTCATTTCGTACTGACTCCTTCGTTATAATAATCATTTATAATGGTAAATTAATTAATTGCATCTTATAATCATACCGTAATTTCAGGGCTTGTGCAAGCGTTATCTCCACTGTCTCATCTATTTGTACTTCCGATGTTACTGTTCACTCCGTTCACAGGTAATGTCCCGATTACAGTGAAAAAATATATTCCAGCGGCAGGGTATGGATTTCTCTGTATTCAATCTGTTTTTCAATGGAAGCAGCATGCACTTCATTTTCGCAGGGCACTTCGATACGAAATGCCGGCTGGTGACAGATTTCAGTGTAAAATTGTTCCGGGGAACCGTATCCCTGTCGTCCTGCAGGTTCCACATCTTCGAGATGGAAATTCTTTTTGTCCATATCGGAAGCACTGCATTTTTGCAGATGTCGTGCCATGCGGTATGATTTCTGGTTCGCAGTGAATGCCTGAGACTGGCGAAAATACACAATTCGTTTGCCGGCATATCCAAAGGAAAGGAGGCCTCTGCCGGGATCATCCTGAAACAGTCTTACCAGCGCCTTCGTTTCATTTTCACTTGCAGGCTGCTGGTGGATCTGCTTTCTCCGATAATAACCGGTAGGGAAATTTTTCCTGAGTTCTATTCCACGGGCATTGCCGGTAAATTCTTTGCAGGAGACTTCCTGCATACGAAGCATCTGCCGATAGATCGGATTACGTATGGCAAAAAAATCATTCTCATAGATTTCATAGCCATCCGGATTTAAAATCGGGACAAAACAGATTGTCCACTTTTCAAATAAATCTCTGAGATCATAGATCTCTTCAAGTTTCCAGCCACATTCCCAGGCTCTTGTGTATTCTTTCATCATCTCCACCAGATAGCCGGGCATATGCCGGTCTGTACCGATCATTCCGGCAATGCAAAAAACTGTCTGGTTACCATTCCCAACCCATACTGCCGGGATCATTCGTTCATCATGAGAGCTTCCGATTACCTGAAAGCGTGTAATCTTGCTGTAGCGTCCTGCCGTTTCCCACATTTCGTAATAAAGTTCTTCATATGTACAGGGTGTGTTATTTGTTTTGATCATATCGTCGTTCCTGCTATGTATAAAAAAAATTATTTGTTCCTTTATCAGTATATGAAAAGAGACAGGTCAAAAGACCTGCCTCTTAAAAATATTTCTTATGTGAATCAGATTTCTTCTTTTTTGCGTTTGCGGACCACTACATAACCGCCTGCAAGAAGTGAAAGTGCTGCAAGTACAGACATTGTACCGATCGGGGATTCGTCGGCTGTAGATACTGCAGATTTGGATTTGGAGCCTGCATCTTTTGCGGATGCTGCTGCCGTTGCAGTCAATTCTGCATCTGTGCCGCCATCTCCGCCACTGCCGTCTCCGCCGTCTCCGCCATCCGCGTCATCCTGTGCCGGTGTACCGGAAAGTTCTGCAAGATAGTCTGCAAGTTCTTTATCCGTATACTCTACTGCGGTGAACTGAGATTTATATGGCTGAACTACATCTGTGTCCACCCATTTCTTTCCATTATAAACCTGCTTCTTACAGTAAATATAAATCGTATATGTCACGGAGCCTTTACCCTTCAGCTGCTGACCCTTCGGTGCACTGATCTGCCACTTTGTATGTTTCTCTGCATCATTGGATGTAGAAAATGTCCAGTACTGTGGAATCCATCTCTCATCGCCGGTTACAGGGTTCTGGTTATCCTGTCCCGCTCCTGTTGGTGTAAATGTATACACTTTTCCCGGGAAGAATTTAATAGAATCTTCAAATCCGGTTACCGTTCCTTCTGTTACTTTAGGAGTACTTGCCGGGCGTATAGTCGCTGTAGCCTGCGGTTTTGCCGGACGGGCTTTTTTCATAGCAGACGTATAAAGATATACCGGTTTCGCCTGTTTATAATCTGTGTCACTGCTGTTACGTCGGGCAACCACAATTATTTTTGAGTCTTCTTCCGGTACGTTCTCCGCAACCACTGTAAAAGAAGTATTCTTCTTGGCAGATGTAAACTTGGACAGTTTCTTAGGACTTACTTTAGTCGTGCCTTTTTTGACCACTACATAAGCCCATTCACAGTCACCTGTAACCGTAAACTTAGCCTCAACGGTTGTATGATCACGCCACTTCGCTGAACCGGCTTTATATGTGATTTCATAATCTGTTGGCTTATCCTGATCGTCTTTACCACCTGAAGATTTCTTCTTCAATGCTACAGAATATCCATCTGAACCAATACTGTACTCATAGTTTGTAGTATCATCATAGGTAATATTCTTTATGGCAGTAGCAAACTCATCCTTCGTCATATCAGTTGTTCCTGCAATTACTTCCAGACCATCCTGGGCTTTTATATGAGTAAATGTAGATTGACCTGTCAGAACACTTGTTACTTTAGTTAAAGTCAGTTTTGCATTTTCACCCAGATAGATGTTCTTATTGTCAACATTTCCGCTGACACTGGCATCTCCCTCCATAGAGATATCTGTGTCACTATACACGGCACCCTTATCTCCACTGTCATTATTAGTAACAGTACCACCTGCTAAAACAATCTTACCACCTGTACAGTTAATCGCAGAACCACCCTCCGCATAATTGTTACCTGTCAAAGTAACTCCTGAATTCAGCCCAAATGTACCGCCGCTCTGAACATCAATTATCGCACCTGTTGCTTCTGCTTCTATAACACCATTCGCTGGTAGTTCACCGGAAACTGTAAGTGTCGCATCATCTGTACCATCTGCAAAGAGCTGAAGCCAGCTGTTCTCTCCTGTTACAGAGAACATCGTTCCTGTGAAAGCTTCACCTTCTGTCTTTCTGGAAATGGTAACTCCGGCAGCAGCAGCCTGAATACTCACTTTTTTTCCGGTTATTTCAATTGTCTTGTCAAGTACAACAGACTTTGTAATCTGGATAGTCGTTGCATTCGGATTCGTTTCTGAATAATCTGCTATCGCATCAACAGCTTCCTGCAAGGTCTTATAGTATACTACATTTCCAGCAGCATCTTTAATAGGATTTCCATCAGCATCAGCGATCACAATTCCCGTATCTTCTACAGTTTCTGTGCTCTCACCTTCCTGCGGATCCACTTCTTTATTCTCTTCCGTCTGCTCCTGTGTCTGAACTTCTTCTGGCAGTGTCGTATCTGCTGTAGCTGGATCTTCTGCCGCCGGTGTCTCAGCCGCTCCGGTATTGTCCGCTGCCGGTGTTTCATCGGTAGTTGTATTATCTGCTGCAGGTGTATCAGTTGCTGCATCTGCTGCATCCGCACCATCTGTTACAGGTGCTTCTGCATCACTGCTTCCGTCTTCGCTTCCTGCTTCTTCGGAACCGGCATTACCGACACCTTCTTCTGACATGGCCGCCATATCACTCTCTGCGGCAAATACTGCTGCCGGAGCGCTTCCTGCTGCAAGTGCCCCTGCAAGAATTATTGCAAATAACTGTTTTCGTCTCAATTTAATGTTCCTCCATTATGAGTCTGTAAGCTGTAACTAATTATACACACGCACACTTTAAATGTCAAATCAACACATGCGCTCTTTTGTCCAATATTACTGACGAATCTGTCCGTTTCCGTAGATGATATATTTCGTGGTCGTCAAAGCAAGTAATCCCATAGGTCCTCTGGCGTGAAGCTTCTGGGTACTGATACCGATCTCTGCACCGTAACCGAACTCAAATCCGTCGGTAAATCTCGTGGAGGCATTTACATATACTGCTGCCGCGTCCACTTCATCAAGGAATTTCTGGGCATTGGTATAATCATTGGTGATGATCGCCTCAGAGTGTCCTGTGTTATAACGGTTGATATGTGCAATTGCCTCGTCTACAGAATACACCACTTTGATTGACAATATGTAATCCAGATATTCCGTTCCCCAGTCTTCTTCTGTGGCATCTACAGATCCCGGCATCAGTTCATGCGCTTCTTTATCCGCTCGCATCTCCACATGCTTTTCTTTCAGTTTCTGTGCAAGTACCGGGAGAAGTTTTTCTTTTACATTAGCATGCACCAGAAGTGATTCACACGCGTTGCAGACACCTACACGCTGCGTCTTTGCATTGAGGATGATATTCACTGCCATATCCAGATCTGCACTCTCATCTACATAAATGTGGCAGTTTCCCGTACCGGTCTCAATTACCGGGATCGTGCTCTGGTTCACAACCGCCTTGATCAGACCCTTACCGCCTCTCGGAATCAGCACATCTACATACTCGTTCATTTTCATGAATTCTGCCGCAGTCTCTCTGGAAGTATCTGCAATAAGTTGGATCGCATTTTCCGTAATTCCGCATGTTTTCAGAGATTCGCGGATACAGTCCACGATTGCTTCATTGGAATGGATCGCGTCACTGCCACCTTTCAGGATCACCACATTGCCTGTTTTAAAACAGAGACCAAATGCATCGGCTGTTACGTTCGGACGCGCCTCATAAATAATACCGACCACACCGAGCGGCACACGTTTCTGCCCGATCAGAAGACCGTTCGGACGTTTTTTCATGCCGGTGACTTCTCCGATCGGATCTTCAAGCGCCCCAAGCTGTCTGAGTCCCTCTGCCATACCCTCGATTCTCTCCGGACTCAGCATAAGCCGGTCAACCAGCCCTTCCGGCATGTGGTTCTGCTTCGCATTTGTCACATCAGCTGCATTCGCTTCCAGCAGCTTGTCTGTCGATTCGACCAGATGATCGGCAACCGCCGCAAGCACCTGATTCTTCTGGTCTGTCGTGATCGTGCGTATGGTATTTTCTGCTTCTTTTGCATTCATTCCAAGTTGTAACAGCATTTTATTCATTGCATGACCTCCCCGGGGCATCTGCCCTTTTATTTAAGATGATAAGCTGATTGTTCTGTAACAATGATCTCCGGCGAAATATCCGTGGGTTCTGTCGGGACTTCCGGGAGCATCTGAAATTCAAATGCCACTGCCACACGTCTGATCTGCGGATGTTTTTCCAGGAAGCGGTCATAAAAGCCACCGCCATAGCCGACCCGGTGATTTTCTTTATCAAATGCCACTCCCGGCATGACCATCATGGCATCTTCCCACTGAACGATCTCCCCCCTTGCCGGCTCCGGAATCCCGAAGTAGCCCTTTTCAAGCTGTGCAAAATCTGTCAGTTTATAAAACACCATATCCTGACCGACTACCTTCGGTACGGCAACTTCTTTGCCATCCCGCCATGCGGCTTCGATAATAAACCCGGTCATAACTTCATGGTTATAATCTGCATAAGCAAGAATACGCTTCGCATCCTTATATTCCGGAAGTGTGGTCACCCGATCAGCGATCATCCGGCTCCATTCTTCGATCTGCGCATCGGTATGTGCTTTTCGTGCTGCAAAAATCTGTTTT
>ERZ1034984.2560-NODE-2560-length-14408-cov-65.095032_pt1 | contig 14408 bp, 19 predicted proteins | sample MGYA00520589_ERZ1034984 | MGnify/ENA primary metagenome ERZ1034984 (study PRJEB33766, sample SAMN09781790) | gut metagenome | biome: gut microbiome | host: Homo sapiens | place: Madagascar | study: EMG produced TPA metagenomics assembly of the PRJNA485056 data... | reverse complement strand
GTGGCGTATATTACGCTTTCCTCTTTCAGAGTCAACCCTGAATTTCAGGATTTTTTTCTCTTCGTTGTTCCGACCATCCTGTGAAGTGTTTCACGTTGTCGTCTCAACGGAGGCGCATTATAGGGATCCCAATTTTTTGCACAAGTATTTTTTTGATCTTTTTTTCTGTTTGTTGTTTTTTCACCCTTTTTGCTGCAATCGCACACAAAACGGTGCTTTTTTGCATACTAAAAGACTTGCACAAGGCCAATAATGCCCCCAAAGTCATTAGTAAATCATTTATTGCTGAGGTAAGTATGTCTGATGTTTTACGCCCATACCGCGATCTTTTTCCACAAATCGGTCAGCGCGTAATGATCGACGATAGCAGTGTCGTGATTGGTGACGTTCGTCTGGCTGATGATGTGGGGATCTGGCCGCTCGTTGTGATTCGTGGAGATGTACATTATGTACAGATCGGAGCACGCACCAATATCCAGGATGGCAGTATGTTGCATGTCACTCATAAATCCTCGTACAACCCAGATGGCAACCCATTAACCATTGGCGAAGATGTCACTGTTGGTCACAAGGTGATGCTCCACGGCTGCACCATTGGCAATCGAGTTTTGGTTGGGATGGGCTCAATTTTACTTGATGGCGCAATAGTAGAAGATGATGTGATGATTGGTGCGGGTAGTCTGGTCCCACAAAATAAACGGCTGGAGAGCGGATATCTGTATCTCGGTAGCCCCGTCAAACAGATCCGCCCGTTAAGTGATGAAGAGAAGGCTGGGTTACGCTATTCCGCGAATAATTACGTGAAATGGAAGGACGAATATCTGGATCAGGGTAACCAGACCCAGCCTTGATCATCTTCACTTTGTTCCTGAATTAAGTTTTCCGCTTCTTCTTCCAGGTCCCAGCGATGCTGACGAAAACTCGCTAACCACTGTTCTGGCGTATCTCCAGTAAAGCGATACGCCAGACTCTCGCCAGAGATCGCGCATGTCAGTTGCATACCATTCACGAGAGCGGGAAAACATACACATTTTTTATTCTCGTCCCACTCTTCCCTGTCCGGAAACTGGATGGCCTGATTCACGCGGACAATTCCTCCTGCAATTGCTTTATAACTGGTTCTACGTCAGGCAGAACACCGTGCCAGAGAAGAAAGGCATGAGCCGCCTGTGCCACCAGCATTCCTAAACCATCAGCATTACGCTTTGAGCCTCGCTGCTCACACCATGCCAGAAAAGGAGTTTTTCCTTTCTGATAGAACATGTCATAGCAATAAATGCCTGGATGAATGAGCGATGACGGGATCGCCGGAATATCACCACTGATGCCACTGGATGTTGCATTAATAATGAGATCAAACTCATGACCTTCCAGTTCGTCCATACTCAACGCCTGAATACTGCCAGTGTGCGCAAACAATTTAGCCAACTCTTCCGCGCGGGATACCGTCCGATTAGTTATTGTCACCGCACAGTCCAGGGAAAGGAGTGGCAGTAGTACGCCGCGAGATGCTCCACCAGCGCCGATAAGCAGAATACGTAAACCAGGGCGGATAAAAGACAGACGTTCCAGATCGCTTAACAAGCCTACACCATCGGTATTGTCACCCAGCAGGCGTCCATCTTCTAACCGCATGAGGGTATTAACAGCACCAGCCAACGCTGCCCGTTCAGTAAGCTCATCCGCTCTGGCAAAAGCCTCTTCTTTAAAAGGCACCGTCACATTCGCACCTTTACCACCAGCACTAAAGAAAGCGTTCAGTGTGTTGATGAAATCATTGATGGGTGCCAACACGCGCCCATAGGGATGTTCAATATTCAGTTGCTGAGCAAATTGCTGATGAATGAATGGCGATTTGCTGTGGGCTATCGGATTACCAAAAACAGCATAGGTTTCCATTATGTTACCCCTGTCGAAACAGTTCACCCGTCAGGGCATCGCGGATTTCTGAAGGATTTAAACGCCCCCCCGTTTCACCAGGCACAACCGGGAACGCCGCGCCAAATTGTGCGCGAACTTCGTCTACTGTTCGACAAGGTGGCAATCCACTCAAGTTGGCACTGGTAGAAACCAGCGGTTTACCATAAGCCTGGCACAAAGCAACCACCAACGGATGGTCGGTGACTCGTACAGCAAGCGAATCAAAGCGGCCCGTCAACCAGCGCGGTGTTGTCGCAGGCGCGGGAAAGACAAAGGTGACAGGACCTGGCCAGCGGGAAAAAATGGTTTCACGCTGCACGTCAGTCAACATGGTGTCATCAATATAGGGTTTAAGCTGCTCGTAATTTGCTGCGATTAAAATCAGCCCCTTATCAACCGGACGCTGTTTTAACTCCAACAGTCGCATCACTGCTGTTTCGCTATCAGGATCGCACCCAACACCGAAAACGGCTTCCGTTGGATAGGCGATGACACGTTCTTCATTGAGAACATCTATCGCAGCTGCGATAGCGTCTCTTTGCAGGTTATTATTCACGTTATTATTCCGCCGAAACCGGCTTTCCACATTGTTTACTGGCACAAAAGTGTTTTACACCCTGCGCGGTTTTCTTTTCGATGAGTAGCGGATAATGACACTCAGGGCATTCTCCAGCTATGGGTTTGAAGTTAATGGCAAATTGACACTCCGGGTAGCGATCACAAGAGTGAAATGTTTTGCCATAACGGGAGCGGCGCTGGACCAGATGGCCCGTCCGACATTGGGGGCATGTAATTGCTGTTTCGTCCGGTTTATCGATAAGTTCGGTATGTTCGCATTCAGGGTAGTTAATGCAACCAATAAACATACCAAAGCGTCCCTGGCGTAATACCAGATTTGCGCCACATGCAGGGCAAACCTGCCCCTCCAGAACTTTGACGATATGTCCATCCGCTGAAGATTTCAGAGGACGGACGTAGTCACACGCCGGATACTGTGAGCATCCAAGAAACGGACCGTGTTTCCCGGATCGAATAACCAGTTCAGCCCCGCACTTTGGGCAGGACTCATTATTACGCACCGTGAACAGTGCTGATTTCGCCATAACAACTTATGCTGAATTAAAGAAATGATTAATGCAGCATACCTTCATTCACTTCAAAGAGTAATTCTTCCATTTGCTGGTACGCATTTTCGCAGCCCGGAATATTGAACAACACCATCAGGATCACCCATTTCAGATCATCCAGTTCGAACTCTGCGTTATCCAGCGCGAGCACTCGCTCTATCACCATTTCACGAGTTTCAAGGTTGAGCACCTGAATCTGCTCAAGGAAAAGCAGAAACCCACGGCAGCTGGCATCCAGTCGTTCACACTCTTCCGGTGTATAAATACGCATGGAGAGAGGATCCGAGGCCAGTTGCATCGGTTCTGCCAACCCTTCCTGATAATCAGCAAGTTTTTCCAGCCATAGCAGGGCATTGTAGATATCTTCTCGCTCAAAACCTGCGTCGGTAAGATCCTGTTCAAGTTTGTCTTGATCCACACGCAACTCAGCTTCTGTGTGAATATAGGTTTCAAACAAATACATTAGTACGTCGAACATGGCATGCCCTCCTCAATCGGACATAGCCGCCGGGTACAGCTGCGATCCATCCTGCTAACTCCAGTTCGAGTAGTTGAGTAACTACCTCTGGCACAGGTTGGCCGGCACGCTCAGCGACGACGTCAACAGGTGTTACCTCATCTCCTACGTTAGCCAGGAGCTCAGGAAATGGCAATGCCACGTCTTGCTGATCTGGTGAATAAAATGAATTTTCAGGGGCGTCTGGCAACCAGTGCAATCCAAATTGCAAGTTTTCCAGAATTTCTTCCGGTTCCGTCACAAGAATCGCACCTTGTTTTATTAACCAGTGAGGCCCTTCGCTTCCCGGATTCCCTATTGGACCTGGCAAGGCAAAAACTTCTCGCCCCTGCTCAAGCGCACAACGTGCTGTCACCAGCGAACCACTACGCAAAGCCGCTTCCACCACCAGTACACCTTTACTTAGACCACTGATAATGCGATTTCTTCGTGGGAAATTGTAAGCAAGGGGTGGAACATCGAGGGGAAATTCCGAGACGAGAGCGCCCCCCTGTTCAAGCAGACTGGCAGCCAGTCGGGCATGACGGCGGGGATGAATGGTATTAAGTCCATTCCCCAATACAGCAATGCTGACGCCATTTACCTGTAAGGCTGCTTTATGCGCTACACCATCGATTCCACGCGCCAGTCCACTCGTAATTGTCACTCCACGCGTCGCCAGAGTTTCGCAAAATAATCGTCCCCATCGCTCGCCATACCATGAATGCGCCCGACTCCCCACTACGGCAAGCTGAAATGAATGCAGCGCGTGCAGTTCTCCTTCAACAAACAGTGCGCCGGGGTAATCTGTCGTCGCCAGAAGTTGAGGAGGATAAAATTCGCTGTCCGCAGGAATTAAATGATGGTTGGGTTGCTCCAACCAACAAAGTGAGCTTTCGATTCTCTTTCGTGGAAATGAAAGAAAGCGTTGTGCCTGCCGCAATGTAAGCCCTGTTTGCTGCAATACAACCGCATCAATATGCGACTGTTTTGCCACCCAGTGAGCGATACGGACCATATCATCGCCGTACAAGCTGCTGATACTCATTAAACGCAGCCAAATTTCTGTATCGACCATCCTTATCTCCCTGCCATAAGCAGCCTTAGCAATCTTTGCGATTGGTCAGTGATGCTGTCAATCAGAGGGGGATTTGTCTAGAATAGAAGAAATAATCTTTCTAACTCCTGAACACATCTCTGGAGATTTATGTCAGTTTTGCAAGTGTTACATATTCCGGACGAGCGGCTTCGCAAAGTTGCTAAACCGGTAGAAGAAGTGAATGCAGAAATTCAGCGTATCGTCGATGATATGTTCGAGACGATGTACGCAGAAGAAGGTATTGGCCTGGCGGCAACCCAGGTTGATATCCATCAACGTATCATTGTTATTGATGTTTCGGAAAACCGTGACGAACGGCTAGTGTTAATCAATCCAGAGCTTTTAGAAAAAAGCGGCGAAACAGGCATTGAAGAAGGTTGCCTGTCGATCCCTGAACAACGTGCTTTAGTGCCGCGCGCAGAGAAAGTTAAAATTCGCGCCCTTGACCGCGACGGTAAACCATTTGAACTGGAAGCAGACGGTCTGTTAGCCATCTGTATTCAGCATGAGATGGATCACCTGGTCGGCAAACTGTTTATGGATTATCTGTCACCGCTGAAACAACAACGTATTCGTCAGAAAGTTGAAAAACTGGATCGTCTGAAAGCCCGGGCTTAAGGATAAGAACTAACGTGTCAGAATCACTACGTATTATTTTTGCGGGTACACCTGACTTTGCAGCGCGTCATCTCGACGCGCTGTTGTCTTCTGGTCGTAACGTCGTTGGCGTGTTCACCCAGCCAGACCGACCGGCAGGACGCGGTAAAAAACTGATGCCCAGCCCGGTTAAAGTTCTGGCTGAGGAAAAAGGTCTGCCCGTTTTTCAACCTGTTTCCCTGCGTCCACAAGAAAACCAGCAACTGGTCGCCGAACTGCAGGCTGATGTTATGGTCGTCGTCGCCTATGGTTTAATTCTGCCGAAAGCAGTGCTGGAGATGCCGCGTCTTGGCTGTATCAACGTTCATGGTTCACTGCTGCCACGCTGGCGCGGTGCTGCACCAATCCAACGCTCACTATGGGCGGGTGATGCAGAAACTGGTGTGACCATTATGCAAATGGATGTCGGTTTAGACACCGGTGATATGCTCTATAAGCTCTCCTGCCCGATTACTGCAGAAGATACCAGTGGTACGCTGTACGACAAGCTGGCAGAGCTTGGCCCACAAGGGCTTATCACCACGTTGAAACAACTGGCAGACGGCACGGCGAAACCAGAAGTTCAGGACGAAACTCTTGTCACTTACGCCGAGAAGTTGAGTAAAGAAGAAGCGCGTATTGACTGGTCACTTTCGGCAGCACAGCTTGAACGCTGCATTCGCGCTTTCAATCCATGGCCAATGAGCTGGCTGGAAATTGAAGGACAGCCGGTTAAAGTCTGGAAAGCATCGGTCATTGATACGGCAACCAACGCTGCACCAGGAACGATCCTTGAAGCCAACAAACAAGGCATTCAGGTTGCGACTGGTGATGGCATCCTGAACCTGCTCTCGTTACAACCTGCGGGTAAGAAAGCGATGAGCGCGCAAGACCTCCTGAACTCTCGTCGGGAATGGTTTGTTCCGGGCAACCGTCTGGTCTGATAGTCCACTCTTCTAAGCCCGGTCTTGCCGGGCGTTTTTATACTTATGAAAAAACAACGTAATTTACGTAGCATGGCGGCCCAGGCCGTTGAACAAGTCGTCGAGCAAGGGCAATCATTAAGCAACATTCTGCCACCGCTCCAGCAAAAAGTTTCCGATAAAGACAAAGCACTTCTTCAAGAGTTGTGCTTTGGCGTACTGCGTACGCTTTCGCAGTTAGACTGGCTGATTAATAAGTTAATGGCCCGTCCGATGACCGGCAAACAGCGGACCGTGCATTACCTGATTATGGTTGGTTTGTATCAACTGCTTTATACCCGCATTCCACCTCATGCTGCGCTGGCTGAAACGGTTGAAGGCGCTATCGCAATTAAGCGTCCGCAACTTAAAGGGTTGATAAACGGTGTATTACGCCAGTTCCAGCGTCAGCAAGAAGAGTTATTAGCCGAGTTTAATGCCAGTGATGCACGTTATCTGCATCCTTCCTGGTTGCTGAAGCGTCTGCAAAAAGCGTATCCAGAGCAGTGGCAATCCATCGTCGAAGCCAATAACCAGCGTCCGCCAATGTGGCTGCGTATTAATCGTACGCATCATTCCCGCGACAGCTGGCTTGCATTGCTGGATGAAGCAGGAATGAAAGGTTTCCCGCATGCGGATTACCCTGATGCTGTACGTCTGGAAACACCTGCACCTGTTCATGCGCTACCTGGTTTTGAAGACGGATGGGTTACCGTTCAGGATGCATCAGCACAAGGTTGCATGACCTGGCTTGCGCCACAAAACGGTGAACACATTTTGGATCTTTGTGCCGCCCCCGGCGGTAAAACAACGCATATCCTTGAGGTGGCACCAGAAGCGCAGGTTGTTGCGGTTGATATCGACGAACAGCGCCTCTCTCGGGTTTACGACAATTTAAAACGCCTTGGTATGAAGGCGACCGTGAAACAAGGTGATGGCCGTTACCCTTCTCAATGGTGTGGCGAGCAACAGTTTGATCGCATTTTATTAGATGCGCCTTGTTCAGCAACCGGTGTGATTCGTCGCCATCCAGATATTAAATGGTTACGTCGCGATCGCGATATCCCGGAACTCGCGCAATTGCAGTCTGAAATTCTCGACGCCATTTGGCCGCATTTAAAAACCGGTGGAACTCTGGTCTATGCCACCTGTTCGGTGTTACCGGAAGAGAATAGCCTGCAGATTAAAGCCTTTTTGCAACGTACCGCTGATGCCGAACTTTGCGAAACAGGAACACCAGAGCAACCGGGTAAACAAAATCTACCTGGTGCCGAAGAGGGCGACGGCTTCTTTTACGCTAAGCTAATCAAAAAGTGATGAGATAACGGGTCGCGACTGATGAAAATTATCATTCTGGGTGCCGGCCAGGTTGGCGGCACACTGGCGGAAAACCTGGTTGGCGAGAACAACGATATTACTGTTGTCGATACCAACGGTGAGCGTCTGCGGACCTTACAGGATAAATTTGACCTGCGGGTCGTGCAGGGGCATGGCTCTCATCCACGCGTATTGCGGGAGGCAGGTGCCGACGACGCCGATATGCTGGTTGCTGTAACCAGTTCAGATGAAACCAATATGGTTGCCTGCCAGGTAGCCTACTCACTTTTCAACACCCCTAATCGCATCGCTCGTATCCGCTCACCAGACTACGTGCGCGATGCCGATAAGCTATTTCATTCAGATGCTGTGCCGATTGATCATCTGATCGCACCAGAGCAGTTGGTTATCGATAATATTTACCGACTGATTGAGTATCCCGGCGCATTGCAGGTGGTGAACTTCGCTGAGGGTAAAGTCAGCCTGGCTGTGGTTAAAGCCTATTATGGCGGCCCGCTGATTGGTAATGCACTTTCGACCATGCGCGAACATATGCCACATATCGATACTCGTGTGGCAGCAATTTTCCGCCACGATCGCCCCATTCGTCCGCAAGGTTCGACCATTGTTGAAGCTGGTGATGAAGTGTTCTTTATTGCCGCTTCACAGCATATCCGCGCGGTGATGAGTGAATTACAGCGACTGGAAAAACCGTATAAGCGGATCATGCTGGTTGGTGGCGGTAATATCGGTGCAGGGCTGGCGCGTCGTCTGGAAAAAGATTACAGCGTTAAACTCATCGAACGTAATCAGCAGCGCGCTGCCGAACTGGCGGAAAAGTTACAGAATACGATCGTCTTTTTTGGTGATGCGTCGGATCAAGAACTACTGGCCGAAGAACATATCGATCAAGTTGATCTGTTTATTGCCGTCACCAACGATGACGAGGCCAATATCATGTCCGCCATGCTTGCCAAACGTATGGGTGCGAAAAAGGTGATGGTATTGATCCAGCGTCGCGCTTATGTGGATCTGGTTCAGGGGAGCGTTATCGATATTGCGATTTCACCACAACAAGCAACTATTTCTGCGTTGCTTAGCCATGTGCGAAAAGCAGATATTGTTGGTGTTTCCTCATTGCGCCGCGGCGTAGCAGAAGCTATTGAAGCCGTTGCTCACGGTGATGAAAGCACCTCACGCGTTGTCGGCAGAGTCATTGACGAAATCAAGCTACCGCCAGGAACGATTATTGGAGCGGTGGTACGTGGAAACGACGTGATGATTGCCAATGACAATCTGCGCATTGAGCAAGGCGATCACGTAATTATGTTCCTCACAGATAAAAAGTTTATTACCGACGTCGAAAGACTCTTCCAGCCAAGCCCTTTCTTCTTGTAATTAATAAGGCGTCTAATGACGCCTTATTATTTCCCTTTGATTATCAAGGATTAATTAAATTCATTCCTGGCAGGAAAATGGCTTAACATTTGTTAGACTTATGGTTGTCGGCTTCATAGGGAGAATAACATGAGCATTATTAAAGAATTTCGCGAATTTGCGATGCGCGGGAACGTGGTGGATTTGGCGGTGGGTGTCATTATCGGTGCGGCATTCGGGAAGATTGTCTCTTCACTGGTTGCCGATATCATCATGCCTCCTCTGGGCTTATTAATTGGCGGGATCGATTTTAAACAGTTTGCTGTCACGCTACGCGATGCGCAGGGGGATATCCCTGCTGTTGTGATGCATTACGGTGTCTTCATTCAAAACGTCTTTGATTTTCTGATTGTGGCCTTTGCCATCTTTATGGCGATTAAGCTAATCAACAAACTGAATCGGAAAAAAGAAGAACCAGCAGCCGCACCTGCACCAACTAAAGAAGAAGTATTACTGACAGAAATTCGTGATTTGCTGAAAGAGCAGAATAACCGCTCTTAACAAGCGCCTGAAAGCAGAAGACCAGTGGTAAAAAAGTGATTTACTTTCTTGCCACTGGCCTCCCAGTTCCCCCGATTGCCATGTTTTCCTTTTCGCATGTAACTGCCTTTCCCCTTCTTATTTTTCTCTACGCGCTGTCGGAATAAGGGATCATGTAGTAATGCTTCTATCGCATTATCCTTTATCTGCCCTTTAGTATGCTGATATCGACTCATAAAAACTCCAGTTGGTTATTTAACGGCGCGAGTGTAATCCTGCCAGTGCAAAAAATCAACAACCACTCTTAACGCCACTCGCCCCTTGTTCAAGAGCTTCAAGAATCGAACAATAAACACTGCTATGAGCAGTCCCACAACAGGCATCGTTAAGGCGTTGCAAGGAACGCTGCATACTCTGCAACTCGGCTATCCATGCTTCGACTTCCTGCAATCTTTCCTGCACAATGCCTTTTGACTCCTGACAGGTATGGTGTTCAGGATCGATGCGGATCGACAGCAACTCGCGGATCGACTCCAGACTGAAACCTAGTTGTCTGGCATGGCGGATAAATTTCAATCGCTGGAGATCGCTTTCGGTATATAGGCGAAACCCACCTTCAGTACGCACTTCATGCTCCATCATCTGCTGTTTTTCGTAATAACGAATCGTGTCGGGTGTTACTTCCGCCATTTTTGCCAGCTCACCAATGCGATACATACATACTCCACTAGTTATCGTTGATTTTGTCCAACAACTTGTCAGCATAATCGCCGCGTAAAAAATCGGTACTCAATCCAGCTTGTCGCAGCTTCAATTCCAGTAATGACAATCGACGGCTAACCTCTTGATATTGCGGATCATCGTGACGGATACCTTTGAGAATATCCAGAAGCTGAATTGCTTCTCTCCGTTGCTCAAGTTCTGGCGGTAAGCAACCGGCATTCTTCAGCAAGCGATACCCCGCACGTAATTCCGGTGGCACGTGAGAATCATCATCCAGTATCAATGGTTCGCCGCTACCTGCCAGGTTATCAAACTCACCTTTCGCTTGCGCTTCTGCTATATGGCGCTCTGCCCACTGGTCAAGTAACCACATAAATACTCCAGGGGATGAACAAAAAGAGTACAGCTATTGTAGATAAGTGGGGATACTACGGGTATAAAAAAACCCGCCGGGGCGGGTTTTTTTACGTTGCTTCAGATTACTCTGCAGCAGCTTCTGCTTTCTCTGAACGATCAACCAGCTCGATGTAAGCCATCGGCGCGTTGTCGCCTGCACGGAAGCCACACTTCAGAATACGAGTGTAACCACCGGCACGGCTCGCGAAACGCGGGCCCAGTTCGTTAAACAGTTTTGCCACGATCTCGTTATCACGAGTACGGGCGAATGCCAGACGACGATTAGCAACGCTATCAGTCTTGGCAAGAGTAATCAGCGGCTCAACTACGCGGCGCAGCTCTTTCGCTTTAGGCAGAGTCGTCTTGATGATTTCATGACGAACCAGTGAACCTGCCATATTGCGGAACATAGCCTGGCGATGGCTGCTGTTGCGGTTCAGTTGACGACCACTCTTACGATGGCGCATGACCTTATCCTTCTCAGTAAAACCTTAACCTGTGATCCGGTTACTCGTCAGCGATGCTTGCCGGTGGCCAGTTTTCCAGGCGCATGCCCAGAGACAGTCCACGGGAAGCCAGCACGTCTTTAATCTCAGTAAGAGATTTTTTACCAAGGTTAGGCGTTTTAAGGAGCTCAACCTCGGTACGCTGTACCAGATCACCGATATAGTGGATAGCTTCTGCTTTAAGGCAGTTAGCAGAGCGGACAGTCAATTCCAGATCGTCAACAGGGCGCAGCAGGATCGGATCGAACTCTGGTTTCTCTTCTTTCACTTCAGGCTGACGTACATCACGTAAGTCAACGAAAGCTTCCAGTTGTTCAGCCAGAATGGTTGCCGCACGACGAATCGCCTCTTCAGGATCGATTGTGCCGTTGGTTTCCATTTCGATGACCAGCTTGTCCAGGTCGGTACGCTGTTCTACACGCGCTGCTTCAACATTGTAGGCAATACGCTCCACAGGGCTGTAGCATGCGTCGACCAGCAGACGGCCGATTGGGCGCTCATCTTCTTCCGAATGAATTCGGGTAGAAGCCGGCACATAACCACGACCGCGCTGAACTTTGATACGCATGCTAATAGACGCGTTCTCATCGGTCAGGTGGCAGATCACGTGCTGCGGCTTGACGATTTCGACATCACCGTCGTGGGTGATATCGGCTGCAGTCACAGGGCCAATGCCAGATTTATTCAAGGTAAGAATAACTTCATCTTTGCCCTGAACTCTCACCGCCAGCCCTTTCAGGTTGAGCAGGATTTCCAGGATATCTTCCTGAACGCCTTCTTTGGTGCTGTACTCATGTAGTACACCATCAATCTCAACCTCGGTCACCGCGCAACCCGGCATCGATGAGAGCAGAATACGGCGCAGTGCGTTACCCAGAGTATGGCCAAAGCCACGCTCTAAAGGCTCAAGGGTCACCTTGGCGTGCGTCGAACTCACTTGCTCGATATCAACCAGGCGCGGTTTTAGAAACTCTGTCACAGAACCCTGCATTGTGTCCTCTCTTTGGTACTAAGCTTTACTTGGAGTAAAGCTCGACGATCAGGTGTTCGTTAATGTCCGCAGACAGATCAGAACGCTCCGGCTTACGCTTAAACGTACCTTCCATCTTGCCAGCATCAACTTCCAGCCAGGTTGGCTTTTCACGCTGCTCAGCCAGCTCCAGAGCGGCTTTCACGCGAGACTGCTTCTTCGCTTTCTCACGAATGCTTACAACGTCATTCGGACTAACCTGATAAGAAGCGATGTTAACAACACGACCGTTTACCATAATTGCTTTATGGCTAACCAGCTGACGTGCTTCTGCACGAGTGGCACCGAAGCCCATACGGTATACAACGTTGTCCAGACGACCTTCCAGCAGAGCCAACAGGTTTTCACCGGTGTTGCCTTTCAGACGTGCTGCTTCTTTGTAGTAGTTACGGAACTGACGCTCCAGCACACCATAGATACGGCGAACTTTTTGCTTTTCACGCAACTGCACACCATAGTCAGACAGACGCGGTTTACGCGCACCGTGCTGGCCAGGAGCTTGTTCAATTTTACACTTGGTATCGATCGCGCGAACGCCAGACTTAAGGAATAAGTCGGTGCCCTCACGACGGCTCAGCTTGAGCTTAGGACCCAAATATCTTGCCATTTTCTTTCTCCAACAAACCTGGAAAACGAGGCGTTATACGCGACGTTTTTTCGGCGGACGACAACCGTTATGAGGGATCGGAGTCACATCAGTAATGTTAGTGATGCGGAAACCTGCGGCGTTCAGAGCACGAATAGTAGATTCGCGGCCTGGACCCGGACCTTTAACCATAACTTCCAGATTCTTGATGCCGTATTCTTTCACGGCGTCAGCGCAACGCTCTGCTGCAACCTGAGCTGCAAACGGAGTGGATTTGCGAGAACCACGGAAACCGGAACCACCGGCTGTTGCCCAACCCAACGCGTTACCCTGACGATCAGTGATAGTCACGATGGTGTTGTTGAAAGAAGCATGGATATGAGCCACGCCGTCAGAGACTTGTTTTCTTACACGTTTACGTGCACGAATTGGTGCCTTTGCCATTATTCAATCACCCCGATTATTTCTTGATCGGTTTGCGCGGACCCTTACGGGTACGTGCGTTGGTCTTGGTACGCTGACCGCGAACCGGGAGACCACGACGATGACGCAAACCGCGATAGCAACCAAGATCCATCAGGCGCTTGATGCTCATGCTGATTTCACGGCGCAGATCACCTTCAACGACAAATTTGGCAACTTCGTCACGCAGCGTGTCGATTTGTCCTTCAGACAGCTCACTGATCTTAACATCTTCAGCGATACCCGCTGCAGCCAGGATGGCTTTAGAACGGGTCTTGCCGACGCCATAAATCGAAGTTAATGCGATTACGGCATGCTTATGATCAGGAATGTTAATGCCTGCTATACGGGCCACTATGCACTCCTACTATTTAATATGTACGTTCCATGCTGAAAAGCCCGTTTTCAGGATACTCAAATGGAAACGCACAGACATACAAAAGATTGGCTGGCTAATCTAGCCAGCTCAACCCAACTTTGCAAGAAAAATATGCGAAAAAATCAGCCTTGGCGCTGTTTATGCTTCGGCTCGGCACTGCAAATCACACGGATGACACCATCACGCTTAACGATTTTGCAGTTACGGCATAATTTCTTGACGGAAGCACGAACTTTCATTTTTACTCTCCGTAACTTCTCGGGCGACCAATTATCGGCCGTAGCCTTTCAGGTTCGCCTTCTTCAATGCAGACTCATACTGACTGGACATCATCAGAGTTTGCACTTGAGCCATAAAGTCCATAATCACGACAACAACGATAAGCAGTGAGGTCCCACCGAAGTAGAACGGTACTTTCATTGCATCACGCATGAACTCCGGGATCAGGCAGATAAAGGTAATATACAGCGCACCAACCAGGGTCAGGCGGGTCATTACTTTATCGATATACTTCGCCGTTTGCTCTCCCGGACGAATTCCTGGTACAAATGCACCGGACTTCTTCAGGTTATCTGCTGTTTCACGCGGGTTGAAAACCAACGCCGTGTAGAAGAAACAGAAGAAGATGATTGCAGACGCATAGAGTAACACATAAAGCGGTTGCCCAGGCTGCAAATACAGCGAAATTGTTGTCAGCCAGTTCCAACCAGTACCGCCCCCGAACCATGACGCGATGGTCGCCGGGAACAGAATAATACTGGAAGCGAAGATTGCCGGGATTACCCCCGCCATATTCACTTTCAGCGGTAAATGTGTGCTCTGTGCAGCATAGACACGACGACCTTGCTGACG
>ERZ1034984.2558-NODE-2558-length-14416-cov-28.317944_pt1 | contig 14416 bp, 12 predicted proteins | sample MGYA00520589_ERZ1034984 | MGnify/ENA primary metagenome ERZ1034984 (study PRJEB33766, sample SAMN09781790) | gut metagenome | biome: gut microbiome | host: Homo sapiens | place: Madagascar | study: EMG produced TPA metagenomics assembly of the PRJNA485056 data... | reverse complement strand
TTTCCAAAGCTCCACCGCGATATCCCCCTCACCATGGGGCTCACTGGGCATATACATAAGCTCAGGCTCATTATTATGAAGCGGGGAATGCCGTCTGGCGCTCAAACGCCAGACGGCATCATTTTTCTCCTGGCTCTAATTTTTTCCAAAGCTCCACCGCGATATCCCCCTCACCATGGGGCTCACTGGGCATATACATAAGCTCAGGCTCATTATTATGAAGCGGGGAATGCCGTCTGGCGCTCAAACGCCAGACGGCATCATTTTTCTCCTGGCTCTAATTTTTTCCAAAGCTCCACCGCGATATCCCCCTCACCATGGGGCTCACTGGGCATACACATTCACCCGCAGTTCGACCGGAGAGCTGGAACTGGATGGCAGGGCAGGGACGTTCAAGGCGGTTTCGCCGCGCAGCGAGGCCCTGATCCGGAATTCCCCCGGAGAACTCAAGGGAAAGTATATGGCAGTGAAAACGCACTATCAGAACTCTGTTCTCTGCGTCGCCGCCATGGATGGCAGGACGCTTGCCGAATCAGGACGGCTGGTGCTGCTTCACCTGACGAATGCATTGAATTACGGTTCCGTATTTGCCGACCGTGAACACACGGTTTACATCAACCGCGGTGAAATGCCGGTCGTCGTCCGCTACGGAAAGGCGGATGTACGGCTTGCAACAGGAGGAAAGCGGTTCCGGGTTTACGCCGTTGCCCTTGACGGCAGCAGGCTGGGCGAGGTGCCGGCGGTCATGGACGGGGAGACGCTTGCGTTTTCCGCCGACAACTTTGCGCTTCCCGGCCAAGTCGTCTTTGCATACGAACTGCTGATGGAGGAGTAAACAGCAGCTCTCCGGTCTCCGCCGGCCGCAATGGTGATCCGATTGCCGTTCGGCGACAGGCGCGCGGGCTGGTCGTCTCGAATGACCTTCCGAAGCCCGGCGCCTGTCATGAAGAAGCCGCACACGGCGTTGCCATATTCCGCTTCTTACGATTGCCACCAGGGGTGGATACAGCATATTTATTTCTTAGTGGTATTTTCCGGTTCCCATTACTGATGTATCCGGGACACCAGCTGACAAAATAATTTTGCATCGCCTTCTAAATCGGCAAGAGATTTACCGGACTTGTAGAGCGCACTGCCGATGCCGGCACCAACACACACGTCCAAGAATTCCGACAGATTTTCCGCATTTACGCCACCGACCGCGAAGATCGGTTTTTTGACCACCGCCTTTAAATCCTTAATGTACCCGGAACCGAGAATCGATGGAAAAAGTTTCAGATAATCCGCTCCCGCTTTGATCGCCGTAAATGCTTCAGTCGTCGTGAAAAATCCAGGAATCGAGATCATTCCAAGACGTTTGGTTTCCTTGATGACATCCACGTCAGTGTTAGGCGAAATAATGAATTTTCCACCTGCATTGTAAACCCGACAGGCATCTTCTATTGTGAGAACCGTTCCCGCCCCGACGAGCATTCTGCCTTCGGTGCCTCTTACCGCGATCGCAATGCTTTTCAAAGCGTCAGGCGAATTAAGCGGAATTTCCAGCAAACGGATTCCTGTATTGTACAATACTTCGCAGACTGCTTCGGTTTCTTTCGGAGTGATGCCCCGCAGAATTGCGATCAGCGGACACTCTTTCATTAGAAATTCAAACTCCATGTTTCCTGCCTTTATTCTACGGGCGCGATAAATGCGCCGCCGTTGATATTGACAACTTCAGGTTCTTCAACAATTCCTTCAGACAATTCACGGTATTCGAGCGGAATGTCCGTTCTTTCCCTCACGAGCGCTTCGGGTTCCAGCACTATGTGAATTTTTGCAACCCAGGCGGATTCATTCGGTACTCCAATATCGAACACCCGACGAAGTCTATTCCGGGACTTGTAATCGGCAAACTGCGGGATCAGTAACTCAAAGGCTTTTACACCAACCTTCCAATAAAAAGCTGTCCAATTGGGGGAAAGCGCAATCTTCATCCATTCGCCTCAGCGTTTGACGCGCCCGGAACCGTTGCCGTTCATCAGGGCAACTACTTCGTCTTTAGTGGTATAGTTGTAGTCACCCTTGATGGAGTGTTTCAGACAGCTTGCTGCAACAGCAAAGCGAATCGCCTTGTCCGGTGTGTTGAATTCGTCTCCGGAAAATGCGAAGATAAGTCCTGCACAAAAGGAATCTCCACCACCGAAACGGTCGACGATATTACGGATTTCATACGGAGCATACTCCCCGTTTGCATTCAGCGGCGCCAAGAACGCCTTGCCGGAGGCTTTTTCGTAGAGCATTCCGCCCCAATTATTGTGATCTGCGGAATAACTTTCACGCAGGGTTATGGCAATGAAGGAACTTTTCGGGAAACGTTCGCCGAGTTTGCGGGCGACTTCGCGGTAACCTTCAATGTTAATTTTTCCGCTTTCCACAGAACTGCCTTCCGAGACAATGCCGAAGATGTCGGAGGCATCCTCTTCATTGCCGATGATGATGTCAGCGAATGTAACGATCTGTTCCATACATTTTCGGGCGAGAGCTTCAGGAGCTGTTCCCGGTTCCCAGTTCCAAAGTTTTTTGCGGAAATTAAGGTCACAGGAGATACGGATTCCATGTTCCGATGCGAATTTTGTGATCGCGAGGGTTGAACAGAATGCCTTTTCGCTGAGCGCCGGGGTGATACCACTGATGTGAAGATGACCGACATTTTCGAGCATAGCTGCAAAATCATAATCACCCGGAGCTGTTTCGGAAATTACGGAATGTTCGCGATCGTAGACAACATTTGAGTTGCGCTGAACCGCTCCGTGTTCGGCGTAATAGACCCCTATGCGTCCCGTTTTCGTGTAGTGGATACGGTCGACATCAACATTGAGCCCGCGCAACTGAATGGCAAATGCATTACTGATCGGGTTGAGGGGCAACGCGGTCAGATAACGCGATTTCGCTCCGAGTACTGCGAGAGATACGCATACGTTCGCTTCTCCACCGCCGTAGGAGGCTTCGAGTGTGCCGGGAAGCTCCTGTATGAATCTGGCCTTTCCGGGGGGAGCGAGACGCAGCATGACTTCTCCGAATCCAGCAATGATTTTTTCCATAAAAGACTCCAGGTGATAAATTTCCACTTCAATGTCACGGAATACTCAATTTCCATGAACTTACATTAAGATAAACTATTATTAAGCAGTACTTCAATATTAATATACGATATTGAATGACTTATGTATCAAAACGATATTGGGTTTGGCTTCCTGCACCGAATATTCAATAAAGTTTCAATACAGGAAGCTCCGGTATATACTTCTGTACCAGCGTTCCGTCAAAACCATTGAGTTCGATCAATTCCTTATAAAACCATGCACTATTTTTAGGAGTTCTCTTAAATGTTTTAAAATCAACATGAACAAGACCGAATCGCGGAACAAATGAACTCCATTCATAGTTATCCATTGTTGTCCAGTGAAGATATCCGCGAACATCGACGCCTTTTTTTATAGCATCAGATATTGCGGCAAGATCTGATGCAAGTTTCAGTATTCTCCAGCGATCATCATCGCAGCAAATTCCATTTTCAGTAATATAGACAGGTTTATCCTTCAGTCGTTGCAATCCATTCAGAAGACCTTCCGGAAAAACCTCTTCCAGATAAAAATCTTTATCAATCATTTTCTGGTGAGTTGCAGTATACCACACACTCGCAGAACTCTTTTTACGAGCGGAGATGATATTACGGTTATAATAATTGACAGCCCAGTAATCAAGAGAATCTCTTAGTTCCGGAACATATTCTCCTTCTGTATAAGGAAGAACTATTTCTCCTGTGCGAATTGCATGGAAGAAAAATTCGTTCGTTTTCCAGTCGTCAAGCTCTGCAAAAATGCAGTCAAATTTGTCAAACGGATTTTCCGGCTGACTGCATCTCAGCGCATGAGCGGAACTTACAGGTTTATTACAAAAGCTTTTTATTATATGATACCCTTTAGCATGTGCAATAAGATTGTTCGCGCGTATCAAAGCATATTCGTTATTTGCATCGCTTCCGGCAATATTGAATTCATTAATGACCATCCAGGAATCAACATACGGATGAAGAACTTTTACAACATATTCGACATATCGTTCAAAATAGCGAATATTTTCTCGTTTCAGAAAACCGCCTTTCAGTGCCAACCACTGCGGCATGCTGCCATGAAGCAATGTCACAAACGATTTGATTCCGGCTTCTTTCAGACAGCAAAGCAGATCCTGGTAATGATCAAGAGCCTGTTTGCAAAATTTTCCTTCCGCCGGCTCAATCCGGCTCCATGGAATGGAAAAACGATAAGCCCTGTGACCAATCTCTTTAAGGAGTTCGATATCTTCTTTATAGAGACAGTAACTGTTGCATGCCTTGCCGGATTTTTCTTTGTATTGTTCCTCTGCATACCAGTTTTCAGAATTAATATCATCGCCTTCGATCTGATGGGCGGCCGTTGCCGAGCCCCATACAAAGCCTTCAGGAAACTTGATTTCGGGAAAAGAAAGTGTGTTCAACATTTTTATATCCAATCAGCGGATTTCTTCATTAAATATTACTTCATAAGGATTGGGCTGAAGACATCTTCCGTGTCCCATATTCTGCCGAATTTTCAAGGTCTTTTTGCCGCCGAGATTGCGGAACAGTATCATCTGTCCGGAAGGCGGACAGATATAGTCGCCGAGTCCGATCGTGATTTCCGCCGGACATTTTACACGGGATGCCAGATTTGCCGTATCAAAATAACGGAGTGTTTCCGTATATTCCGGAGCCCACCCGCCCAAGCGTTTGAACTTGGCTTTCCCGGCAAGATCCGCGACCCACGGAATGAATGCCGTACACCGTGTAACTTTCGGGTTCAGTGCCGCAGCCGCGATTGACTGAGCCGCCCCCATTGATCCGCCGCTTGTTGTAATATCTTTTCCGTTCCAGAGATCAAGAGATTCCGCATACTGCATAGCGCGTTGTCCGCGCATGTACATGCCGTAGAAATCATTTTTATGTTTGTCGTTATTGTTGCGGAAACAATAGCCTTTCATTTCAACTGTTTGAAGGTTCTTGTAATATTCCGGTTCGCGATCCGGCTCTTCGCCTTGACGGGTCACTTCAACGACAAGCTGTTTTTTTCCTGCAGAATACGGGATATTGGTTTTATGGAATCCGTATCCAGTGAAATTGACGAGCATCGGAAGAGATTTTTTTGCAGCATCCACAGGATAGAGAATATATCCGGTCGCCGGACGGTCGCCGGGGAATGTGGAAAGTTCAAATTTCAATACTTTCACTGCGGGGTCCCGGGATGCAATTTCCGTGATCTTTTTTGTGTATGGAGTTGAGTGCAATTTTTGGATTTCGGCATCCCAGAATGTCTTGAAATCATCGGGCAGCGAATCTGCCTGGAGCTTATTGACCTCTGCTCCTGCACCTCCGGTGAAATTTTCATAAATTCCCTTCCGCGGATTTCCGTTTTCATCAAGAATATTTACCTTGATCCATACGAATCCCGGTTTTTCGCTTTTGGTTGTAATGATGAGCGGCTGATCGGAAACTGCGTTTCCTTTTTCCGTTCTTCCGTCATCGCCCAATCGTGTCCATGTGATTCTGTGACCCTTTGCTATTTCATTTTCGGCATCTTTATCCCGGAGAGTTACAGTAAAAACCATAGGCTCTCCGACTTGATAGAGTACCGGATTCTTATCGGTTTTTCCATCGAAATAGAGCGATTCCGCAAAGAGCGGGAGAATGGATACGCAGAATGCGGCAAATATTATTTTTTTCATTCCATATTCCTCTTCTGATGAGTTATTTTGTTGAATTGATTCCAAAAAAATTTGCGCAATTGGCTTTTAGCTATTAATATGTCGTAACATCACTATTAAGACATTTATTCATTATTTTTACATATGGGAACTCCAATTTGCGGTTTGTCGGATTCGGTACCCCGCGCAGGTTTGCTACATGAAAATCAGCATAAAGAATATTAGTTGATAGAGTATGGGCATCGAAAACGGAGTCTGAAATGGCATTTGAGGCATATACAATCTTCTTTACAAGCATTTCATGCAGATAAAACCGTAGAGAGGGCTGTGTGACTTGTCTCTGCTTGATACGTCTTGCAGCACCATATGCACCGAAATACAGAGAGGTCTGAGTATCCGGCGCAGCTGAATAATTACCCATAATGCAGTATGATACATAAGGTGCAAATGCATTGTTCTCAATATCTGTTATTGTCGGACATTCAAAGATTTTCACACTGCTATGATTCGTTGTCTTATCCTTGCAATATAGATTAAAGAATTGGTAATTCCAGTCCGGTCCAGCATAATAGTCATCGAAATCATTCATGTAGAATACGCTGTATTTTCCAAGCTGTTTGAGATTGTTTGTGCATTTCGTCCTTTGTGCAATTTTGCGGGCATTGCTCAAAGCAGGAAGCAACATTGCCGCAATGATTGCAATGATTGCAATTACAATCAAAAGTTCAATAAGAGTAAAATTCAACTCATTTCTTCTTTCTCTGATCATGGTTATTGTCCCAAATTTTGTGAAACACACTTGTAATTTCCAACGCCGATGACGACGTTGCCGATAATATCCATCCGCTTTTGCCAGAAGTCCTCCCATGCTCCGGCGTTTGCAAACCGTTTCAATATGATCCGCGCAACTTTTGTTACGCCTTTGTCACTCCATCCATAGGCAATCTTTTTGATCCGGCGTCCCAGTTCACGCATCACCCGTTCTACCATCGACGAAGCTCTGGGAGAGATCAGTCCCCATTTCAGCCAACGGCGAATATAGCCGAACATGCCGATTTTTGCCCGTCGCATATAGGTAGCCGCCGCCTCATACCCATGGCCTTGAAAATATCCGATCAGTTGATCTATGGCCGCCTCTGTTTTCTCCATTCGTTGCTCAATATCATCTTTCTCTTCCTCGGACACGCATTTGAAATCTTCCTGCGGCAATTCGATCGCCAACGCTCCAGCCAAAGCCTCCTGAATCGGTTTGGAATCCACCTTGCGTCCGCCGTCCTGATACATCGCGTGATACAAATCCCGATTAATGTGCCAGTGGCAGCGTTGTTGCTCCGAGGCGTATTCGGCAAATGCTTCGGACAATCCAAGTTCGCCATCACAGATCAAAATACTGCCATCCGGAAACTTCATCTCTTGTTCTTTCCACTGTTTATTAATCGCATCCCAACTGGTTCCTGCCCAACTTCCCAGCGGAAAGATTTCTCCGCTGGTGGTAATGCCGATAACCACTTTCAAATCGCCTTTACGCGCCTCGCCATTGCGACCTTCTCCTTTGAATCCGATTCCGTCAGGCATAATCTGAATCGGAGCGGAACCGATCACCCGTTTTGAAATGTCTATTTCATCACAATCCGTGCGCAACACCCAGCCATGCGCGGTATGAAATGACACCGGCAGTTTTCCGTCACGAGCTAATTCCTGAACTGCACGACGGTAATTCGTCTCGCTCGCAGCTTCAACAATCAGTTTTTCCAGTTCGTTTGTTTTCGTTTGATAACGACCCAAGCGAATAAAGCGCTGTAATGGCGAAAAACTCTTGCCGCAGCCGGAACAACTCACGCGCCAGAATATCATCTTGAACTCACCTAAACTGGTGCGAATGCGACGCTCGAAGCTGCCGTTCTGCCGAAGATGACCACTATCGCAACACTTCATTTCATCGGTTTTGCCATGAAAGATTCGATACATCAGAATCTCCTGAACCATCTGCAAAATCATTTTTAGCAGTTCCGCGAATGCCTTGCGTTCATACACGTCGGCCAGTTTTATTACAAGCTCGTCCAAAGAAAAACCATTCTCCGATTGACAAAACGACAAGTCCATGCTAATTTTACCTTGCATCTGCTTTCCCTTTATGTTGAGCTGTTGAGTAAACTCAAAATAAAGCGCAGATGCAACATTGTCAAACAACACGTCCTGTCACAAGATTTGGGACATTATCGATCATGATATTTGTTACTATCCCAATTTTGTGAAGACAAAGTTTGTTTCAAGCCGTGAACCTCTTATGCATTCAGAGTTGACCACTGGATTTTTCAGCAATAATCTGCAGAAAAGTCAGCGTTCCAATGTTACTGCGACAATTCCGGGAATGCCTCCGGTTTTCAATGAAACAAAATCCAGTGAACGGATTTTTTTATCCGGATACGGGTTTTTCCATCGAAAACATTGCATATTGATCGGGCGTCCCATCTGATTCAGTGATTCAACCGCAATTTTGCCAGCCTGGATCGGTTTGTTTCCCCACCATTCTCCTATCTCAATCGGGAAACGGATCGGAATTGAAACCTTGCTTCCGTCATCATAGTTGACCTGATATTCCGCAATCGCTGTATTTTCACGGACACCGTATCCCATGGAGTGAAGGAAATAGATGTTCCGCGCTTTTTTTCCGACAGCAACATCTTTGACAGCAACAGGGAAATATGGACGGTTTATACTGTGCAGGACAATACAGCTTTTGCCATTGTTTGTTTCCGGGACGATCACATCAAACGGAACACCAGAGAGAGTCTGTCTGCCGGTTTTCATGCTGCCGAAATCATTGCTGAACCCTTCATCGAACCAACCGCCTTTTTTATCCAATGCAGTTTTATCGGCAAATCCCATGTTGGCGTAAGGACGCAGATTGACAAATTCACATTCCCCCGCATTGACATCGGTATAGAAGCGCGCCTCCCTTTCTTTTTTTTGTTGCACAAGTTCATTATATTCAATATTTTCACGTTGTTTTTGCTCTTTTTGCTCTATATCGTCCCAGCGTTTTTCAATATCAGCGGTCGATATTTCTTTGAATCCTTTCGGCATTTCCTGATAGATCGCCAGGAGCAGACGCTCCTGTCCGGGAAGAATCAGCTCGGCCCCCTTTGCAAAATCTGATTTGCTCCATTTTTTCCCATTTTGGGGGAGCAATATTTCTTTTGCAACTGGATTGCAGAGATATCCGCCCTGCGCACCGGCAAGATGCAATTTCACTTTTCTGCTGAAGATTGTATCAGGAGCAAGCAGAAAACAAAGCTGAAAACCTTTACGGTCTATCATTTGAAAATCGACATCAGTAACATATTTACCATCAGAATCTTTCAGATATCCGTAGCGGATTGATTGTTCTGAAAGCATTTTTCTCAGCTCTGCAGCAAACTCTGTATTTTTTGAACTGAGTCTGTGTATTTGAAAATCAAGTTTGCGTGGGTTTTCCCGTTCGTCAAAACGAAATGCGTTTTCGTCAGCAATCACGATTCCGCCACGTTGCCGGAATTTCCGAATTGCAGCTATCGTATATTCCGGACAATAATCCGCAGCAGGAGCAAGCAGAACTTTTACATCAGATGTCAGTGTTTTATCCAGAGAATCTTCAAATACGATTTTGACAGGATATTGTGAGAGCAGAACTGTCTTGTACCAGTTCAGCAGAGGAAGTTTGAAATCCAGTCGGCGTATTCCGGTCATAAGGTGGGTTGAACGCGGATAGAGGAGTGCAACAGTCGCCGGCCGAACTCGCGGGAAAGGTGCGATTTCCTGCAGAAACGGCGCGATTTCTTTCTGGAATTCAGCAAAACCATCCAATTCGGATGGCGGCCAGTTGAATGGATTCAGCATGGATGAAGATTTGTATGAAAATGGTTCTGCGACTCTGCGTGCCTCTTCAAGATTTTTCCATTCCCAGTGGCGTTTATCATAATTGTAAACATAAGTGGAAGAGATTCCGTGAAAAAATTCAGTCCAGAATGATGTGACCAGATCAATTTTTTTGCTTGGTATCCGTTTTCCGTTTTCTGTCCGAAGACAGTAGTATTCATTGTTTGTAATTGGTTTTTTCCCTTCGGAAAGAGCCTGATAGAAATCACATGCAAAGAGATATCCGGTAGAGTCAGAGAAAACAACAGCTTCAAGATCACTGACTTTTGCGGATGTTTTAAAGATTCCGTATTTTAATCCGCCTTCCAGAGACAGAACTTCAAGTTCTTTTGCATGTTCGCGGAAATCTGTTCCTGCTCCGTAATGATCAAATATCTGACCTAAACCACATTGTTCCGTGAAGTAAACATTCGGTCTCTGATCGACTTTGCGAATCTGATCTTTCAGCATTTTTAAAAATGCGCGGTATTGTTTAGCGCTGAATGCACACCAGTCTGGCCAGAGTTTAGGGTAATTCTCAAATTGTGATATTTCTTTCAGTTCATCAAAAGAGAGGAAAACTGTATTCCATATTTTATTTGCCGATTCAATGGAACCGAATTTTTTTTGCATTTCTTCTGCAAATATTGCGGCATTGTAACGGCATTGACAATTATAGGTAGGTTCATTGGTTAATTCATAAACATAAACATTGTTTCCGCCTTCCATATACAATTTGGTAATTATATCGGCGCGCCGGCGATAGATTTCACGTCCTTCCGGTGACTCCGGACACCACGGCAGAAATTCATGCCACATGCTGCTGCGCTGGTCAAGCTGACGCGCTTTTTCCGGATTTTTTTTTAAATCGCGGACAGTGCCGGGGAAATCAGTCCCGATAATCGGCATTCCTTCCAGATTTCTGCTGATGGAACGGCTTCGTTTCAGTTCATCTTCATATTTTCCCGCAGGCTGTACCCCGGTGACAATAAAATCAATATAGGGAGATGGAACCGCCATTTGTATTGAGTTGATGCCAAGAATATCAAAAACTTTTTTTGACGGAGCTTCCTTATACGCAATATGATCTATATCAACAGCTCCGCGTCGCGGCGGCCAATCGCCGACCTGCGGATTACGCGCATCAAATGTCACTCCGGCATAATGCTGATATTTTCCATCAATGAACCATGTCCCGTTCCGGATAACCGGACGGGAAAAATGGTCTTCTCTGACAATCATATCCTTGGAATATCTATCCCAGATCGCTTTTGCTTTTTCGGTGTTTACCGGACAGCTTTCCGGGAGAAAAAAAAACTGAGTGACCTGCTCTTTTTCATCAGGTTTAACGGGAACTGCCGGATCATCCTGTACACTGATCGAGAAATCATCAAAATATGCTTCAGCGGTTTCTCCTCCACCCTTTGCTGCAAAAACAGATACATGAATGAGAGTTGTCTTTTCCGGGAGTTTCATGCGAAAGGAAAGGTTCTTCCATTCGGTAGTACCCGTCTCATCAATCATCCGACTGTCCGCCTTGCTTTTCTTCTGACCGTTTTCGTCAAGATACTGAATCCATATTCCAATTCCAACATTCCTCGCTTTCGAACTTCGGATCTGACGGATATTTGCAGAGACTGTTACGATTTTTCCGGACATCGTTTTGATTTCAGCCGGACTGAGGGCATATGAAATTCCTCCTCCGACAGGGCTTGCATCTTCATCAAGGACATGCAAAGAGGCTTTCCCGGAGAATTTATCTTTTTCGGAGCGTTCTATTGTAATTTTTCCGTTTTGCATATTTTTCGGAAGCAGCCAGCGCCATGTATTGCGGGAAGGTATTTCCGGCTTTGGCCCCCATGACTCAAATCCCGGATTTTCAAAATATTCTTTCGTTTCACCTAATACAGGAAATGCAGCTACAAGAAAAAACACAATAAATACTGTTAATTTCTTCATCATTTTCTCCTATCCAAGGGGACTGCCGTTTCCGACATCGTTTCAAATAATAAAATTCAGTCCGTAACCGGTCAGCTTCCAAACGTGTAACTTAATCGCCATAAATTATACGGAACAAGCCAAAACCGCGAATGTCAGTTATTTATCATACCACCTCCTTATATTTATTGACTAAATCCTGGATAACTGAACCTTCTCCAGTTATCCCCAATACAAAAATATCGAAACTCTCCCGCCGATCAGAAATTCAGGTGTTTTCGGACATTTTCACGATCCGGAAAACCGTTTGGCAACAGCAGTGCAACCACTGGTGTGGTAATTCCCGTCAAGCATTTTTCATTGTAAAACACTTCTGTTTTTCAATTTATCCCGAAAGTTTTTCAGAACATGAAATGTAATGCGGTTGGCATCATGCGCATTGTGGCTGCCACGGTAACTGGTCCGACAGATATAGTAAATATCATCTCCGCTGATCAGCCAGTCCGGATACTGAAAACCTGTCATTTCACGGGATTGCGCCATGGAGAGTCCGCTGTCATCTTCCAGAATCTTTCCGGCGAGTTGCCAGTGGATCAGGTCACGCGAACAGGATAGAGAAAGAATGTTCCGCCAGTAGTGGAATTTGTTTGCTGCATCAGGAGAACGGTTGACCAGAGAGAGATAAAGCCCAGTTACCGGGTCGCGTCGGATGATGAAACGTCCGATTCCACCGCCCGGAAAATCAATCAGGGCTGTTTTCGGATCAAGAGTCTGCCGTTTGCCGTTTTCTGAGATTTCCAACATAATTGCATGATCGGAATTCTCACATGCGTCCGCACGTTCCTGATTGAATCCAATATCTTCGGAAGATGGACCGTGTCCCTCCCATTTCCGCAGCGGGGAATGGGCTCGCAATATATTGAAAAGGCGTCCGTCCGGAGATGGAACGACAGCTCCTTCGAGCCATCCCCAGCCATGATTTCCATAACTGACATCTTCATATTGGTCGAAATCCGGAATCCATTGTTCCGGATTCATATCGACAAAATTGCTCAGCGTCCAAGAATCCGCATTCAGCAGATCGGAATCCAGCGAAGCCGAGAGAACTCCGCTTTTAAAATCACAGAATCCCTGAATATCGGACGTTTTGTTCTCAACGGATTTATAGACTCTTCCATTGAAAACCGTGAGTTGCGATTCTCCGTGATATTTCGGATCTTTGCCATTCGGATCTGCCTGAAACAGGAAGCCGTGCCTGGAATCGGTGGGATTTGTCCATGAATATCCGCCGTCATTGCTTCTGCGAATAACAATAGAGCCGAACGGATGAACGCGTCCGAGGCTGTATACTGCATCATTATGAACAAAAAACATTGCCCCCCAGTGATCGGAGATATGAGCAATATTTTCCCATGTCTGCCCCTCGTCTTCAGAACGGTATATACTTGTCAGATTGTCCTTGCCTTGCCGAGATCTCGCTGCTCCTTCTCCGCAATAGTAGTGTGAAACCAGTAAAGTTCCGTCCGGCAGGCGAACCAGAGATGGAGCTCCAAGAAAACATTTCCCTTTCTCCGGCTGATATTTAATATCAATGAACTTCATCTTCATGTTCTCCTATATATTTTGAAATAAAGACATGTTCTTCAATTTCCGGATTCTGAAACATTTTATTCATCAGTTCAAGAACCGCAAGACTTCCGGCTTCAAGATCGGTTTTGTCTGAAAACTCCACGGATGAGCATTTTTTTTGCATATTTATTCCAACTGATATGATCCCGGCTTCCTTCAGACGTGTGAAAACGGTGTTTGAGATTTCCTGACTGTAAAACCAAACAAATCCGGCAAGATAAGAATTGAGAAGTTCATTCAAAATAGCTTCATCAGTATTTCCGGCAAGGTAAACATAGCGGACAGAATACCCGTCTTTACAAAGATTTTCTCCGACTTTTGAGAGAATCCGCCATGAATCGTAACCGTGGAAAAAGTGTTTCCCTGACCCATAAATAAGGCCTATCACCGGTTTGGTATGCTTCCATGTACTGGCGGAGTCCGGGACCGTGAAAATCCCGATTCCATGACGTGATATCAGAAACTTTTCTTTTTTCAATTGATTCAGCACCAGAGCAACGGTGCTGTTCGCAACTCCGAATTGAGCTGCCAGATCACGGATCGATGCCAGTTTTATACTGACGCCGGGATTTTTATACAGAAGACTCATCACATAATAGCGTATCTTCATACATTCCGTCATTGGCTGCTCTTTTCTGGATCGGTAATTTGCCACTCTAAACTTCCTCGAAAAAAAATCGTTCTACTGTACAGTTATCGATACAGTTTATATTATATAACATTCCGGATAAAAATCAAGAGAAAAAACAAAAAAAATGGAGGTTCTTCGGCAATATTTGACGGGAACGAGCTTGTGATGGGAAAAATGCAGCGATGAAATGCGATTCCAAGGTGGCCGGAATCGCATTTCATCGCCGGATCAGATTGGCGGAGGAAACAAATCAGTAATGCAAATCCCGGTGGCAGATCAGGCAAGCTTACGGCTTCAGAGATCGCGAATACCTCAAACTGAAAATTCAGCAGCTGCCGAAAATTTCGAGTATAAAGAAATTATAAATCGCGCCAAGGATCATCGAAGAGAAAAAATGGAGCGAGTGACCGGAATCGAACCGGCGACAATCACGTTGGCAACGTGATGCTCTACCAACTGAGCTACACTCGCATGTTTCCCGTTTCCATGTTCTCTAATATACCGCGGGTCACACCTGTCCTAACAATTTTCAAAATGGCGTAATTTTCTGATTACGCCCCC
>ERZ1034984.2557-NODE-2557-length-14425-cov-26.903132_pt1 | contig 14425 bp, 12 predicted proteins | sample MGYA00520589_ERZ1034984 | MGnify/ENA primary metagenome ERZ1034984 (study PRJEB33766, sample SAMN09781790) | gut metagenome | biome: gut microbiome | host: Homo sapiens | place: Madagascar | study: EMG produced TPA metagenomics assembly of the PRJNA485056 data... | reverse complement strand
ATTCAAAAAGGCAAAGTTGATTTAATAAATAATAATTTTAAAATGGAGCCATCATACATAACAAAATTATTCTTATGTGATGCGGAAGATTTTGAATTGGAAAATTTAATTGGTTCAACTCAATATTTTTATACTTATGATTCTAATCAAAAACTAATTAATATTAGTTCACAAGAAATAAATACCTTAAGTGGTAAAATAAATTATAAAATTACTAATAAGGATAAAAAGATTATTTTTGATGATATTACATTAACGGCTACAAATGAGGAAAAAATATTGTCATTTGGTAAGGCATTTACACTAAACCTAGAAAAATCAGAATTTAATATAAAAATACAAGGAACTTTTTATGAGAGAGTCAAAGCTTTAGAATTTATAAAATCGATTTATACTGATGGAGGTTTTTATATTGATGGATGTCTATTACCATTAAATATAAATGACTCCTTTAAAGATAATTTTGGTGTATTGTATGAAAAATATAAATACATAGAAATGTTTTTGTTAAAACATAATGTAAAAAAGGATTTGAATTTTGATTTATGGACTAATGAGGATTTTAAAAAATTAAGTATGCTTATTTCGTCAATAGAAAATAAACGAGCAGTAAGTTTTAATGGTTCGTTGAATTCTATGATAGGACCATATAAAATAAAAGACTTGTCATTATCGATTTTGGCGGTTAAACGTAATGATGGTTTATTTGATATACATTCTATATGGAATTCCGATTATCAATATAATAATTTCAAAATTACAATACCAGGTCATAATGATATATTATGCAATAATAGATTTATGATATTAAATAAAGAAGTATACCTTTCTGATGATATTAATTACGATGAAATGAAAAATAGTTTCAAAAATATTGAATATAACAAAGACAATAAAATTTTAATAAATACTCAGGTTCTAAATTTAATTGATATATATGATGAAAATAATAATGTGGATTTACTTAATTATGCGATGTGGTTAACAGATAATCTTTTAACTTATTCTGATGCAGGGGATAAACATATTTATTTTATAAATCGTTGTCAAATATTAAAAAGACTAGATTCACTTTCTAAAGAGGATAAAGAAAAATTGTTTAGAATTAAAGAAAATACAACAGATTCATTAACAAAAATAAGTTGTAATTTATTACTTGATAATAAAGAAGACGCTGATATAATAATAAGCAAGTTAGATCAAAATGCTCTTGCGACTTTAAAAGAATTCCCAATTTCAAAATATATTAATTAAAATTTAATTGTTTTAAGACAATACAAAATAAAAATGTTATGATGATTATTGAGAATATTGGAAGTAAATAATAATGAAAAAATCAAGAAAATGTATAGAATTATTTGTTGGTGCTGGAAGTTTGACGTTAGGCTTAGAACAAACAGTTTTCGATGAAATCGGTTTAGTAGAATTTGCTTACACTGCTTGTGAAACATTAATAATAAACCGTCGTAATTGGAATGCTTTAGCAGAAGCGGAAATCGTTGATTGCATAAAAATTGATTATAATTTTAATAAATTTATATCTCCTATATATGGTAATAAGCAAAGAACAGTATATATCTGTAAATTGAAGAGTATAAAAAAATAAATTACAATAACATTATTAAAGAAAAATAAGGTATTTGGTATATTTATGATAGAAAAATAAAATTGATGATTAACATTCATAATCATCTTTTTTTTGCTTAAGTCTAAATTTTAATATCTTCATCATCCAAGACATTATCTTCATACATTTCATTAATAGTATTATCGTGTTCTAATATATTGATAGGCAAAGTTTTAATAGATGTTTCAATAGTTTCCTCTTTAATAATGTTTATCATTGTTTTCATATTTTTTGGTTAGGATAGTTTTTAAATATAAAAAACTAATCCATTTTTGAATTAGTTATTTATTATAACTCGAAAAGTTCGAGCAGATTTCATAATGGGGCGTCGTAAGGGAATCGAACCCTTGCGTACTAGTGCCACAAACTAGCGTGTTAACCACTTCACCAACGGCGCCATGTCACATTTGACTTCTTTATTTTATTATAGATATAGAAAAAAAGCAAGGCTTTTTTATTAATTAGTCCTTTTTTCATGATTTGGGTATTTATCTATACATTAATACCTAGTTAATCATAAATTAAAGAGAAGGGAGATATTATGTATAACTATGATTATTTAAATGATACGATGTATCAAAAGATGAGAATGAATTCTATGCGTAATTTTAATAGAAATAGTTCTTTATTTTCACCTAGTGATGGGTACAATAATGGAAATATGTTTACTAATTTATATAGTCAATATAAAAATTATAGACCAGCTCAATTATCTGGAAATACTGAGAAAGAGAAGATGTTATTAGAAATAGGTAGAATTTCTTTTGCGGCACATGATCTTAACTTATATTTAGATTTATATCCAAATGATGAGTCTATGTTAACTTTATTTAATGATTATAGAAAGTCAGCAAATGAATTAATTTCACAATATGAAGCTAAGTTTGGTCCATTAAATGTTAGTAGTAATAGTTTAGAGAATGGTCCGTTTAAATGGATTAATGGTCCTTGGCCATGGGAGGATATTAATAATGTTTAGTTATAATAAGAGATTACAATATCCAGTTGATATTAAGAAAAAAGATTTAAGAATGGCAAAGTATTTAGTTACACAATATGGTGGTGCTAATGGTGAATTAGCAGCTGCTCTTCGTTATTTGAATCAGAGATTTACAATGCCAGATGAGAGAGGAAAAGCTTTGCTTACTGATATTGGTACAGAAGAGTTAGCCCATGTAGAGATGATTTCTACAATGATTTATCAGTTAATGAAGGATGCTACTCTTGCGGAAATAAAAGAAGCCGGACTTGATACCCATTATGCAGAACATGCTTATGCTTTATATCCAACAGATGCCAATGGTGTTCCATTTACAGTAGGATACTTTGCATCTACAGGGGATCCGCTAGCTGATTTATCAGAAGATATGGCTGCTGAACAAAAAGCAAGAGCAGTTTATGAAAACTTAATTGATTTGACAAATGATCCAGATGTTATAGGACCACTATTATGGTTAAGACAAAGAGAAATAGTTCATTATACAAGATTTAAGGAATTGTTTGATTACTATGAGAAGAATATGAATAATAATAGTACTAATAACATGAATAATAGTACTAATACTAATACAACTAATATGATGAATGGTAATATGAGTAATAATCAGTATTTTAATCAGTATGGGCAATTAATGTAAAATGTAGATATTTCTACATTTTTTTATTGGAAAAGTATTGGTGGTCTTGTTATACTTTAAGTATAGAGGTGAGTGTATGGATAAAGATGATTTAGAAAAAACTAAAGAAATTGATACTATTACTGATATATCAGATGAGAAACTTGAAGAGGATTGCGAAGTTATAGATGATGATAAAACTATAGTTGGAGATAAGATAGTAGAAGAAAATATAGTTAATGATAAAGTATTAGAAGATAATAATGATGATAAAGAAAATAAAAGTAAATGTAAGAAGAAAATAATTATTATTTTAAGTTGTTTAATAGTTTTACTTCTTTTGATCTGGTTATGTTTAGATATTAAGAAGAATAAAGATAAAGAAAAAATTAAAGATGATGTTTATAATCAGAGTGAATTAAGTGAGAAAGAGAAAGAAAATAAGATTAAAAGTTATGGTAAAAAATTAGAAAAAGTTATTTCTGATTATTACAAAGAAAATAATGTTCTTTTGAGTTATGATGAGGCGTTAAAACTAATTAAAAATGATGATGATATTAGTTGTTCTATACATGAGATTTATGATGATGGTGGAGTTTATTTAAGTGATTGTTCTTTTGGAGGAAAAAAGACTAAATATTCTTATGGAGAGAAGAGACAAGTTAATGAACCTACTGAGATAGTTGAGGATAATACTAAAATTAATGTTTATATTAATAAGAGTACAGGAAAAGCTACTCTTACTAAGCCAACTAATATTAAAGATTATGATATATATGTAGTTGATTGTGGTAGAATTTATCAGAATGCTACTTTGTTTGAAAATACACAATATGTTTTATATCAAACTAGTGATTATTATATGCAATTAAAGAATTATGTTACTAATAAAAAAATATTAGAAAATGTTTCATATAAAGCTATTTTACCTTTTAAAAATAAAGATAGTTATGATACTAAGTATTTGGCTGTACTTATAGATAATAAATGGGGAATATATAATTTAGATACAGGAAAAGTAATAGTAGCAGCTAGTTTTGATGGATTTTCTATAGGCAGTAATAATAATTCTACTACTGGACCAATGGAGATGATTACTCCGGTTAAGAATAATTTAGTAATTGCTTATAAGGGACAAAAGTATGGTGTTGTTGATTATACTAGTGGAGTTGAAGTTATACCATTTAATTATTCAAATATTAGTAAAGTAGGAGATTATTTATATGCTAGTGTTGAGTATGGATTAGATGGGGTTATATATGATTTAGATGGTAAGTTAGTAATTGATAAGAAATATAATAATATATATGGTATTACTAATGGTAATTATATATTGGTTAATAAAGATAATAGAATTGTATTAGTAAATATGAGTGGTAAAGTTATATTTGATTTTGGTGATAATACTGGTTTAGGTAAACTTAATTTTATGATAGAAAATAATGGAGAATTGTTTTTTCAATTTCATCTAGCTGAAGATACAGAAAACTGTAAGGAATACATTTATAATCTTAGTACTGGTAATGGTAGTACTGATGAGGTTAGTTGTGGTGGAATTGGATAATTATCTTGAAAAAATTTTTGTTTTTTCTAGCTCTATGTTATACTTTAGAAGGTGGTAGTATATGACAAAAGTAAAAAAAGAAGAGTATAAGATAACGATAAGTAAGTATTTTGGACATTTGCATGTAGTTAATAGGCATAGATTTAAAGTATTTTGTTTGTGTGTTAGAGCAGGTATTCCTTGGAGAGGATTAGTACATGATCTATCTAAGTATTCTTTTACTGAGTTTTTAGAAGGAGCTAGGTATTTTTCGAAGGACTTCAGTCCAATTCTTACTTGTAAAAAAGTTAATGGTTATTCTGATGCTTGGTTACATCATAAAGGTAGAAATAAACATCATTATGAATATTGGTATGATTATGCTACTACTGATGCAACTCCAGTTATGCCATATAAGTATTTTGCCGAGATGGTTTGTGATTCTTTAGCAGCAGGAATGACTTATAAAGGAAGACATTGGACTAAGGAATATCAACTCAATTATTGGATGAGAAAAAGAGAAAAAGCAAAAATTAATCCGAAATTAGATTTTTTATTAACTAAGGTTTATACAGATGTTAGTAACTATGGTGTTAATAAAGTTATTAATAGTAAAAATTTGAAAGATTTATATAAAAAATATATTGGGTGATTGAGATGAGAGTATTATTAGTTAATGGTAGTCCTAATAAAAATGGTACTACGAATAGAGCATTAGAAGAAGTTGATAAGGCTCTTAGAGAAAACGGAATTGAAACAGAAATGTTTTGGATAGGGATTAGTCCTATAGCTGGATGTATTGGTTGTAGTAAGTGTTTTAAAAGTAAAAGGTGTATTTATAATGATGTAGTTAATGAATTTTTAGAAAAGGTTGATAATGCTGATGGCTTTGTCTTTGGAGCACCAGTTCATTTTGCGGGAGTAAATGGTAGTATGAATTCTTTTATGGATAGAGTTTTTTATGGTAAAGGTAATTTATTTAAAGGAAAGGTAGCAGCAGGAGTTGTTTGTTGTAGAAGAGCCGGTACTATTGGGGCTTTTGATAGACTAAATAAATATTTTACTTATTCTTGTATGCCTATTGTTTCAAGCAATTATTGGAATGGAGTATTTGGTTTTAATGCTTTGGATGCCGAAAAAGATTTAGAGGGATTACAAACTATGAGGGTTCTTGGTAATAATATGGCTTGGTTATTAAAGTGTATTGAGTTAGGTAAGAAGAATAATGTAGAATTTCCAAAGATGGAGAAAAAAAAATTAACTAATTATATAGATTAGAAAGGGAAACCTTTCTTTTTTTGACTATGATGTGTTTTGATGTTATAATAGGCAGCTAGTAGAGGGGGATTATTATGAGTAGTATTGTTAGTGATACAATTAATAAAGGAATTCCAATTGATGCTCAAATAACTATGTTTACAACGGATTTTTTAAGTCTTTGTGATGATAAAGATAAGGCAATAAAGGAATTAAATAAAGTAATAGATGAAATTACTATGTATTTTAAGAGTAAGATAGAGGATTGTCCGGAGTTTGTAATTGCTCAAACGTTAAGTATTGTTCAAGAAAGAGATTGTTTAACTAAGAAGATTTGTTATTCAGTTGAAGCTTTAGCGGCTACTATTGCTATAGAACTTGGATTAGAGAGAATGCAAATAGTAGATTTGATTGATTTATTTAATAAGGAACATATATTTGAAGATACTATGAAGAAATTAAGACGTATTTCGTCTGAGAAAAAATTTGAAAGAGAGTTTCCAGTTTTATATGATCAATATAAATTATTAGTTACTTATAAAAAGTTAGCACAACGTTATAATCATGTTCTTAATGGTTATACTTCTACTTGGAGAGAAAAATACGAAGCCAGAGTGAAATTAGAAGAGAACTTTGGAAGTAGAGAGCAGATTGAGGAGTTTTTAAAAAGAGCTGATTTGGAAGTTAATCCTAGAAAGTTTGCTAATAAGTGTGCTGATTTATTTGAATTTATTTCATTGAATTTAGATGATGTTGTTCAGTTTATGCATGAGCATCCAATAGATTTGACATTGTTTAGTGAGAAAGAACGAAAGAGATTTGAATTATATGTTGCTAATAGATATTTAAAATATGTTACTTTAGTACCAGATGATGATAAGCAAAAATATTTGTATTATGTTTCTAACTATTTTTTAGAACTTGGTAATAATATTGGTAGTGATGTTTCTATAGATGTTGTTAATAGTGAAAATAAAAAAGTAACTACAGTTACTCCAAAAATATTATTAGAAAAGTATAAGAAAGTATTAATTAGTAATCCAAGTTTAAAGATAGTTAGACTTAAGTCAGTTGATTTTTCAACTATGAGTCCAAAAGAAGTAAAAGAGTTTATGGATGGCTATTTAAAAGAATTATCGGCTAATTGGGAAATAATACCTAAGGGAAGTTTTGAAAGTACTTTTGCAGGTGTTGCTTCTAAGGTAACTTCTAATTTGAGTGAAGAAGAGAAAAAGGCTCAACAAGAGAAGTTGGCTAATCTTTATTTAGAAAAAAAGAGTTTATATGAGTCTTCTGATCCATATTCAATACTGCGTGGAATAAAAACATTTGATGGATACTATGCTTATGTTTATCCTAATGGGAAAGTTATTTTAGATAAGTATTTTGAAAATGTTTCTACTGGTAGACTTGCTAAAGATAATGCTATTTATGTTATGAATTTTAATGATTTTTATGAGTTGTCACACTTATCTAAGAGAGAACTTATTAATCATCCTTCTTGTTATAGAATTATTCATGCTGGTAATTGGCAAGAAAAAGTAAAAAATATTATTGGTAGTGATGGCGATATAGATGTTTCTAAGTGTAGAAAAAAACTAGTTGAAACAGGAAAAGTTACGAGTAATTAATTATTGATCATTTACTTTTTTACTTGATTATGGTATAATTAACGGACTATTTAGAGATGGGGGAAAACAGTGGAGAGTGTAGAGAAGATTATTAATAAAGGTATACCAGTTGATGCACCGGTTTCTTTATTAGCTAGTGATATTTTAAATTTATGTAGTAAAAGCGAAGAATTAAAAGATTCTTTAGATAAAGGTTTAGCAAATTTAATAGAGTTTTTAAAGAGTAAAGTAGAATATTATCCAGATGTAGAAATATTTCAAACGTTAAATATTATACAAGATGGTGATAGTGTTAATAAACAATTATGTTTTTCGAAAGAAGCTATTTGTTCAACTATCTTTTATAGTCTTAATATGAGTTTATCATCTGGAGAAGTAGGAGATTTTTTTACTGAAGGTTCTGATTTCAGAGAGAAAATTGCTTTATTAAGAAAAGTATATACAGATAAAAAATTAGCTAGAGAGTTTCCAGTATTGTATCAAAGTTATGTAAGGGCTTTTGAGTTTAAAAAGATTGCTCAGAGAATGAAGAGTTCAATTGGGATGATAGTACTTACCAATAATAATAGAGTAAAATTGGAGGAAACAGTTAAGAAAAGTTCTGGTTCAACTATGAGTCTTGATGATATTTTTAGTATGGCAGATGAGGAGTTGAATCCTAAGAAGTATGCTAATGCATGTGCTGATTTATTTATGTATATTGTTGATAATTTTTCGGAAGTTATGAATTTTTTACATCAAAATCCAATAGAGTTAACAGCTTTATCGAAAGAGGAGTTTAGTAAGTTTGAACTTTATGTTGCTCATAAATATTTAGAATGTGCAGAGATGGTTGATGGAAGTCTTAAACAAAAATATTTATATTATGTTTCTAATTATTTTTATGAGTTAGGTGATGATATTAATAGTGATTTAGAGGTAACTGTTGGAAAATATAAGTCTATTTTTGATAGTATTCCTGATCAAGAAGGATATATTGTTACACAGAAAACATTATTGGATAGATATAAGAAGTTATTAATTAGTAATCCAGAGTTAAAAACTGTAACACTTAAGTCAGTTGATTTTTCTACTATGACACCTAGTGAAGTAGAAGAGTTTATGAGTAGTTATTTGAATGATTTATCGGCTAATTGGGAACTTATTCCTGACAGTAGAGGGTTAGATGAGGCTTTTACAGTAAATGTTTCTAAGAGAACTATAGGAATGAGTGAAGAGGAAAAGGAAAAGTACCGAGAACATTTAATGAATATTTATTTAGAAAAGAAGTCATTTCATGAGTCACAAGATCCTTTTTGTACACTTCAGGGTTTAGGAACTTTTGATGGGTATATAGCGTATGTTCATTCTAATGGATGTGTAGTTTTAGAAAAATATTTTGATAATGTTAATACAGGGCGTGTATCTATGGGAGATGCTATTTATATTATGGATTTTAGTGATTTTCATAGATTATCTCAATTAACTAAGAGAGAATTAATTGATAGTAAACAATGTAAAAGAGTTATACATCGTGGTAATTGGCAAAGTAGAGTTTTAGAAGAAATTAAGTCAAATTCAAGTAAAAGTGATGTTAGTGAGAGTTATAAATCTTTAGTTAAAACTGGTTCTATAGATGGATTTGGTTCAAGTAATGGTTCTAAATAAGTTAATGTAGTTATACTACATTTTCTTTTTATAAATTATTAGCACTCTATATTGACAAGTGCTAAAGTGTGGCGTATAATATATACTGGAAGAGGTGATAGAGTATGTATAATAATTATCAAGAAGAACAAGATGAAAATGTATTAGAAAAATATGGTCGTGATATAACTGAAGCTGCTAAACGTGGCAAGATTGATCCAGTTATTGGTCGTGATGAAGAAATACGTAGTATCACTCGTGTATTATCAAGAAAAACAAAGAATAACCCAGTTTTAATAGGTGAACCTGGTGTTGGTAAAACAGCAATAGTAGAAGGTCTTGCTTTAAGAATTATAAAGGGAGATGTTCCTGCTAGTTTAAAGAATAAAACTATTTGGGAGTTGGATATGGCTGCTTTAGTAGCTGGGGCTAAATATCGTGGTGAATTCGAGGAACGTTTAAAGAAAGTTTTAAACGAAGTTAAGAAGAGTGAAGGCGATATAATCATGTTTATCGATGAGATACATATGATTGTTGGTACTGGTAGAACTGAGGGAGCAATGGACACATCTAATATATTAAAACCAATGCTTGCTCGTGGTGAAATACATGTAATTGGTGCTACTACTTTGAATGAGTATCGTCAATATATAGAAAAAGATGGAGCACTAGAAAGACGTTTTCAAAAGATTAAAGTATCTGAGCCAACTGTTGAGGATACTATTACCATATTACGTGGACTAAAAGAAAGATTTGAAATACATCATGGTGTTACTATTCAAGATAAGGCTTTAATATCAGCTGCTACTTTATCTAATCGTTATATTACAGATCGTTATTTACCAGACAAAGCAATTGATTTGGTGGATGAGGCTTGTGCTACGATTAGAGTACAGATGGATTCTGTTCCAGAAAATTTGGATAATTTAACTCATAAAATTATGAGATTACAAATAGAGAGAGAAGCCATTAAGAAAGAAAAAGATGAGATTTCTAAGAAACGTAGAGAAGAGATTGATACAGAAGTAGAAAAGTTACAAGCTAAGGAAAAGGAATTAACTGAGGCTTGGAATAAAGAGAAAAACTTAAATGTAGATATTAAGAAGAAAAAAGCTGAAATTGAAGAGGCTAAGTTTGAACTAGAAAAAGCTGAAAACAAATATGATTTGGAAAGAGCTGCAATACTTAGACATGGTGAGATTCCAAGACTTGAAAAAGAGTTGGAAGAGTTAAATAATACTGAGAAAAATAAGATACTTAGTGATACTGTTACTAGTGATGATATTGCTGAAGTTATTTCTAGATGGACTAATATTCCTATTTCGAAGTTAGTAAGTAGTGAAAAAGAAAAATTGCTAGCCTTGGAAGATAACATGAAAAAACGTGTTATGGGACAAGATAAGGCTATAAAACTAGTAAGTGATGCTATTTTGAAGTCTCGTGCTGGTATAAAAGATCCTAATAGACCAATTGCTTCATTTATGTTTTTAGGACCTACTGGTGTTGGTAAGACTGAGATTGCTAGAACGCTTGCTTATGAGTTATTTGATGATGAGACTCATATGATTAGAATTGATATGAGTGAATATATGGAGAAGTTTAGTGTGTCTAGATTAATTGGTTCGCCTCCAGGATATGTTGGATATGAAGAAGGGGGACAATTAACTGAAGCTGTTAGACGTAATCCTTATAGTATAGTTTTATTTGATGAGATAGAAAAAGCTCATCCAGAGGTTTTAAATTTACTTTTACAAGTGTTAGATGATGGTAGAATTACGGATTCTAATGGTCGTACAGTTGACTTTAAGAATACAATTATCATTATGACTTCTAATCTAGGAAGTGAACATATTCTAAATGGAGATGCTTCTAAAGTAATGGATGATGTTAGAAATTACTTTAGACCAGAGTTTATTAACAGAATTGATGAAATTATTGTATTTGATCCACTATCAAAAGAAGCAATTAATTCGATACTTGATAAGATTTTAACAGAGATAGAAGGACGTTTAAGTGATGTTCATATTAAGATTGCAATAAGTGATAAGGCAAGACATCAATTAATAGAAGATGGTTATGATGTTAATTATGGTGCTAGACCATTAAAGAGATTAGTAAGTCGTACTATTGAGACTTTACTTGCTAGAATGATAATTGAAGGTAAAGTTAAACCAAAAGATACAGTTTTTGTTGATTATAAGAATGATCAATATGTTCTTCAAACTGAGGATAAATAATATTTATCCTCTTTTTTTATTATGATTTTTTTGATATAATTCTTTTTAGAATAGTGAGCGTGATATGATGAAGAAGTTTATTTTGTTATTTATTATTTCAGTAATTTCTATTTTACCTTTTAAGGTAAGTGCTGTTGAACTTGAGAAGAGTTTTGAGACGAGTTTTGGTTTGGTTAATTCAACGACTAATATTTATTTAATGAATAGTTATGATAATAATGAAAATGTAGATGGATATATTATTTATAATAGTGACTTTCTTATTAAGTATGATTTAAATAACAAAGTTGTTTTAAGTAAAAAGAATATTAGTCCTAGTGATTTAGAAGTTACTAGTAATGGTAATTTAATAATAAAAAGAATAGATGAAAATACTGGTGATATTCTTTGGCAAAGTGAATATGGTGGGAATGGTTATGAGGTATTGTATGATACGTTTAATAGCTATGGTAATGATGGAAAAATAGATGGATATTTTATTTATTTTAAGTTGGCATCTACTGATCTTGAAATTCAGCACGGTTGTTATATCATGAAATATGATTTGAATGGAAAACTGGTTTGGATTAAACCATTTAATGATTATTTTTCACCTTCTATTTATGCTACAGATGAAAATGGTGATTTACTTAGTTATTCTAGTGATATGTTTTTTGGGGCATTTTATTGTGTTATAAAGAATGTTTCTCAAAATACTAATGTGAATATGATTGATGCTGGTGGATATTGGGGGCCAACTTTTCTTATTGATAAATTGAGTTCTGATAAATTAATTATTATATTTAATGATCATTCTAATGATATTCTTCATTTTGGCAAATATACTTTAACTGGTCAAAAACTTTCTACTAAGTCTCTTAATATTAGTAATCAAAACTTATTTACTATTCCAATTGATAGTATTACAATTAACGGAGAATATGATGGATTTATTGTTGGAAATAGTGGAGACTATGGTAATTGTCTTCTTAATTTTGATTATGACGGAAATTTGTTGTGGAAAAAAACTCTTTCTTATAATCCTGAAGCAGTTATTGAAAGTTATGATGAATTTGGTAATTTTAATGGGTATATAGTTGTGGGATATGATTCTGATAATAAAGGTTATATTACTAAATTCACTTATCCTAAAAAAGCTATTGAAAGTAAAAACAATGATGTTGAAGTTTTAGACTACACTTACCCTGGAAAAGTAGTTACTTTGAAGCCTAAAGAAAAAGCCGGATATTTTGTAAAGAGAGTTATTGTTAGAGATAGTTCTGGTAAGGAAATAGAAGTTAGCAGTGATAATACTTTTGTAATGCCGGATGATGATGTTAGTATTGAAGTTGTTTATGAAAAGAGAGAGACTATAATAAATCCAGATACAGCTTCTACTATTAGTGTTGTTTTAATATTAGTAGCAAGTATTGTAGTTGGAAGTGTTGCTGTTAAAAGTCGTAATTATTTAGAAAGATAGGTTGATAGTATGAAAAGAAATATTTTAATTTTACTTGTTTCAATATTTTTAGTTTTACCATTTGGTGTAAGAGCAATTGATTTAGAAAAAGGAACCCAAGTGTCTCTTGAATCAACTGATAGTAGTTTTAATATGATTTATGACTATGATGCTAATGGTAATGTTTGCGGTTATTTAATATATAACACTAGTTATTCTAGGGATGGTTCCTTTACTACTTATATTAAAGTTGATCTTGATAGTAAGATGATTTGGAATAAAAATGGTGATAAGATTACTGATTTTGATGTTTCTGTTGTTAATAATGATTTACTTATTAAGCGTATTAATTCTAATACTGGTGATGTTTTATGGGAGAAAACTTTTGGAGGAAAATTAGGAGAGTATTTAAATAAAGTTTTTAATAGTTATGATGATAATGGTAAGTTAGATGGCGTTATAATTTATTTTACAACAGAATCTTTTGAATTATATGAGCCTGGTACTTATGAGATGAAATATGATTTGAGTGGTAATCTTCTTTGGATGAAGAAGATGAGTTCAAACTCTTTAAAAAATAGTAATAATGAATGGATTAGAGTTTCTACTAATGGACCAATACATGGAATGTATGAAGTAGCATTATTTAATCTTAATACAAATACATCAATGATTCCAATTAGTATAGTTAGTAGTGGAACTCCTTATTATCTATTTGTCAATGCTTCTAATGAGGTCGTTGTTGCTTATAAAACTTATAATAATCCGATTGTAAAAATTAGTAGAATGAGTTCTGATAATAAAGTTTTACTTACTAAAGAGATAAATAATACATTTATTCCTTATTCTATTGTTAATAGTAAGAACTATGATGGAAGTGTTGATGGGTTAATTATTGCTAGTAATGAAGGTGTTGTTAAGGTTGATAATGACTTTAATGAGGTATCTAGTTTTGATTTATCTTATACAGTTAATAGGATTATTGAAAGTAGAGATTCTAATGGTGATTTCAATGGATATGTTATGATTGGTAGTAATGGGTCTAAATTACTTTTAACTAGTTTTACTTATCCTAAGAGAGTAATTGAGAGTAAAAATAGTGATGTAGAAGTTATAGAGGGGGCTTATCCGGGTAATACTGTTACTTTAAAACCTAAAGAAAAAGCCGGATATTTTGTAAAGAGAGTTATTGTTAGAGATAGTTCTGGTAAGGAAATAGAAGTAAGTAATAATAATACTTTTGTAATGCCAGATGATGATGTTAGTATAGAAGTTATTTATGAAAAAAGAGAGACTGAGCCTGCAATAAATCCAGATACAGCTTCTACTATTAGTGTTATACTTGTTTTAGTATCAATAGTTGTCTTTGGTACAGTTTTGATTAGAGTTACAGTTTTAAATAAGTCAATGTAGGAGAAGATTATGAAAACATTAAGGAAAATATTTATTG
>ERZ1034984.2556-NODE-2556-length-14436-cov-5.012864_pt1 | contig 14436 bp, 13 predicted proteins | sample MGYA00520589_ERZ1034984 | MGnify/ENA primary metagenome ERZ1034984 (study PRJEB33766, sample SAMN09781790) | gut metagenome | biome: gut microbiome | host: Homo sapiens | place: Madagascar | study: EMG produced TPA metagenomics assembly of the PRJNA485056 data... | reverse complement strand
GCCCTGGCCGCCGCAGCAGACACCGGCACCCAGGCCGCCATGATGGCGCCCACCTCCGTCCTGGCGGCGCAGTACGCCCAGAAGCTGGGCCCTCTGCTCGATGCTGCGGGCGTCACGTGGTGCCTGCTCACGGGCTCCACGCCGCCCGATGAGCGCGGCCGCGCCCATGAGGGCATTGCGTCCGGCGCCATCTCGGTCACCTTTGGCACCACGGCGCTCATCTCGGACTCGGTGAGCTTCTCTGACCTGACACTTGCGGTCATCGACGAGCAGCACCGCTTTGGCGTGGACCAGCGCGCGGCCCTGCGGCGCAAGGGGCCGGGCGCGGACATGCTGGCCATGACGGCCACGCCTATCCCGCGCACCCTGGCGCTCTCGGTCTACGGCGATGTCTCGCTCAGCCAGATCAGGCACCGTCCGCGGGCGGGCGCCGGCGTCTCCACCAAGGTGGTGACCCCCGACAACCTGGACCTGGCCTGGGGAGCCGTGCGCGATGCCGTGGCCGCGGGCCAGCAGGCCTACGTCATATGCCCCCTGGTGGACGACGCCGACGACGGCTCCGAGCTGGAGGACGTGCCCGAGCAGGCAATCTGCGCGGCAAAGTTCCTCCACTCGGCCACCCACACGGCCGAGACCCTGGCCGCCTCCGTCCTGCCCGGCCTTGCCGTGGGGCTTCTCCACGGCCGCATGGGCGCGGGCGAGAAGGACGAGGCCATGGCCGCCTTCCGCGAGGGGGCGATCGACGTCCTGGTCTCCACCACCGTCGTCGAGGTGGGCGTGGACGTGCCCAACGCGACGGTCATGGTGGTGCTGGACGCCGACCGCTTTGGCCTGGCCACCCTCCACCAGCTGCGCGGCCGCGTCGGCAGGGGAGACCTCGCCGGCACGGTCTTCCTGAGCGCGGCGGCAAAGCGCGGAAGCGTCGCCAGAAGGCGGCTTCAGGCGCTGGAGGCCACCTCGGACGGCTTCGAGCTGGCCGAGCTGGACCTCAAGCTGCGCCACGAGGGAGACGTGCTGGGCCTGCGCCAGCACGGCGGCGTCACGCTCAGGCTGGTGGACCTGGCCTGCGACGCGGATCTCGTCGAGTGGGCCCACGAGGACGCGCGGGCCCTGGCCGAGGCCGACCCCGCCCTCACGCGGGCGCAGGACCGCCCCCTCGCGCTGGAGGCGCGAGGCAGGTTTCACGAGTACTTCGAGGAGTTGGAGAGAGCATGAGGATCGTAGGCGGCAAGTGGAGGGGCAGGCAGATAGAGGCCCCGGACGGGCGCGACGTCACGCGGCCTACGACGGACCGCACGCGCGAGCAGATAGCCTCCATGATTCTCTCCGCGGCGGGGCTGGACCTCTCCGGCACGTCCGTGCTGGACGCCTTTGCCGGGTCGGGCGCCATGGGCCTGGAGCTGCTCTCCCGCGGCGCCGCCCGAGCCACCTTCCTGGACCGCGACCGGCGCGCCGTGGCGCGCATCAAGCGCACGGCCTCCTCGCTGGGGGCCGTCCCCGGCGAGGTGAGCGCCCTTGGCGGAGATGCCCTCAGGCTCTGCGAGAGGAGCCTTCCGGGCGCACCCTTCGGCGTGGTGTTCCTGGACCCGCCCTACGCCCTTGACGCCGGCGAGGTTTCCAGGCTGGTGGGGCTTCTCGCCAGCTCGGGACAGCTCGAGCGCGGCGCCATCGTGGTGTACGAGCGCTCCTCCAAGGCGGAGGGGCTTGACTGCCCCGGCCTTGCCCTGGCAAAGACCAAGACCCGCGGCATCACCGCGGTAGACCTGCACGTATATGAGGAGGACCCCAAGTGAGCACGACCGAGCAGATGGGCGCCGCCCGCATCGACCACGTGGTGGTGCCGGGCACCTTCGATCCGGTGACCCTAGGCCACATGGACGTCATCAGCCGCACGCGCAAGCTCTTCCCGCGCGTCACCGTGGCCGTGGCGGCCTCGGTCAACAAGCGCGGACGCGGCACCGCCTTCACCCTGGAGGAGCGCGTGGAGATGCTGCGCCAGGCGCTTGCCGAGGAGGGCCTCTCCGACGTCGAGGTCCTGCCCTTCACCGGGCTGCTTGTGGACTTCTGCCACGGGATAGGCGCCCTGGGCGTGGTCAAGGGCCTGCGCGCCATGACCGACTTTGAGTACGAGCTGCAACAGGCGGACCTCAACTGCCACATGGCGCCCGACATAGAGTCCGTCTTCGTCATGTCCAACCCCAAGTACGGCTACGTGAGCTCCTCCATTGTGAGGGAGATCTCCTCCATGGGGTCCGACGTGAGCAGCCTGGTCCCTCCCTGCGTGAACCAGCGCCTCAGGGAGCACTACTGCGCCTAGCCGGACGGGGCCGCAGGCCCGTTCCTGTCGTTGCCGTGAGGTTTGGGCGGCAGCGCCCCAATCTGCTAGGATGAAGAACACTATTGCCCGCGGGGCTTGGCCTCGTGCCGCCCGGCGGGCGCTTGCACGTTGATTCGAAAGGAGACCTGGATGGAGCCAGGTGCAGAGATAGCCCAGCTCGTCGACGAGATGGAGCAGCTGCTCGAGGAGGCCAAGAGCCCCCTCACCGGCGGCGCCGGCAGGAAGATCATCGAGGTCAATGACTTCTACGAGATCCTGGACGAGATGCGCAGCGTCTTCCCGGACGAGTTCCAGACCGCCCGGCGCATCATCAAGGAGGAGCAGGAGACCCTGGACCGCGCCCAGCAGCAGGCCAACTCCATCATCGCCGACGCCCAGCAGCAGGCCATGATCCTCGCCGGTGACCAGGAGGTCGTCCGCCTTGCCCAGCAGCAGGCCGACGCCATCCGCGACCAGGCCGACCAGTACGAGCGCGACACCCGCTACAACGCGGAGGAGTACGCCGACACGGTCCTGGCCCATCTCGAGGAGAACCTCAAGTCGCTGACCAACACGGTGACCCGCGTGCGCCAGACGCTCGACGAGAACTCCGGCCCGCGCAACACCACCAACAACGTCCCCTGGTAGCGCGTTATGCAGCCCGTAATCTTCGCGCTCGACGAGCGCCTCGCCAACCCCGGTGACACCCTGCCCTGGGCGGGCCACCTGGACGAGACCGGCTACACGCTGGGCCAGGACTTTACCCTGCCGGAGGGCATCGACTTCGACATCGCCCTCACAAACGCAGGCGAGGGCATCCTGGCCAGTGGCATCCTGCGCGCCCACGTCAAGGGCACCTGTGACCGCTGCCTGGAGGACGCCGAGTTCGACGTCTCCGCCGAGGTGGACGAGTACTACCTCTTCGAGGAGCCCGAGCACGTTGAAGGCGAAGACGACGACGTGGAGTTCTCCCTCGTCTCGGAGGACCACACCATTGACCTCTCCGACGCGTTCCTCTCGGCCCTGGTGATGGAGACCCCCTTCGTGGTTCTGTGCCGCGAGGACTGCAAGGGCCTCTGCCCTGTCTGCGGTGCCAACCTCAACGAGGAGGACTGCGGGCACGCCGCCCAGCGCGAGCAGGAGCGCATGGCCGCCAGCCCCTTTGCTGTCCTCGCCGGCCTTGACCTCGACCAAGAGGACGACGGCAAGGACGCGTAATGGAGAATTGCCGATGAGGTGCATTTCTCTCCAAGGCGTGTTATAGTGGTCAACGCATGATTTTTGGTGAAAGGACGTCACGCGTTTCCTTGCGGCGGCGTTGGAAGGATTAAGAGGAGTTCAACATGGCAGTACCCAAGCAAAAGAAGGGCCGCGGCGCCACCCACACCCGTCGTTCCGCAAACATGAAGCTCGAGATGCCCTCTCGTTCCGTTTGCCCCCAGTGCGGCGCTCCCAAGCTCCCGCACCACGTGTGCCCCAACTGCGGGTTCTACAAGGACCGCGAGGTCGTCGTCACCGAGTAGTGACATCACACAGCATGCTAGAGAGGCCGGCCGCGTGGTCGGCCTCTTTTGTTTAGCTACGAGGCGCGGGCGCATGGCCCCGCAGAAGAAGGAGAATGCATGACCACCATCTGCGTCGACGTCATGGGTGCCGACAAGGAGCCCGAGGTCCTCCTGGAGGGCGTGACCCGCGCTCTGGAGAAGGACCCCGACCTCTGCGTGCTTCTCGCCGGCTCGGCCGACGTCGTGGAGCCCTACTGCGCCTCCCACGAGCGCGCCCGCGCCCTGGTGACCACCGAGGTCATCGGCATGGCCGAGCACCCCGCAAGCGCCGTGCGCCAGAAGAAGGACGCCTCCATCGTCCGTGCGGCGGCCGCCGTGCGCGCCGGCGAGGCGGACGGCCTCTTCTCGGCCGGCTCCACCGGCGCCGTGCTCACCGCCGCCACCTTTGGCGTTGGCCGCATCAAGGGCGTCAAGCGCCCGGCGCTCTCCCTGCCCTTCCCGGGCCTGGGCAGCCACAAGACCATCTTTTTGGACATGGGCGCAAACGCGGACGTCAAGCCCGAGGTCATGGTGCAGTTCGCCCACATGGGACGCGCCTTTGCCGAGGTTGCCCTGGGCGTCTCCGACGCGCGCGTGGGGCTTCTGTGCAACGGAAGCGAGGACACCAAGGGCTCCGAGATGGCCCTTGCCTACCACGAGGCCCTGGCCAACGGCAGCTGCGGGTTTGCGGGAAACGCGGAGGGCACGGACGTCCTGGGAGACCGCTTTGACGTCATCGTCTGCGACGGCTTCACCGGCAACGTCTGCCTCAAGACCATCGAGGGCACCGGCAAGTTCGTGCTCTCGCGCGTGAAGGCCGCCATGAAGGGGTCCCTCGCCGCAAAGCTTGGCGCCGCGCTTCTCGCCGGCCCGCTCAAGGCCATGGCGGGCGAGCTCTCCGGCGCCGAGTACGGCGGCGCCATCCTGCTGGGCCTGCGCGCCCCCGTGGTCAAGGGCCATGGCGCCACCTCCGCCGAGGCCGTCTGCGCCGGAACGCTCTCCTGCGCCGCATACGCCCGCGCCAACCTCTGCGAGAAGATCGCCCAGGCCTGCGAGATCGCGGGCTAACGGGTAGAATCAAAGGGCTAACTCAACTCATCCGGGGTACGCGCCCCATCCAAGGAGGAACCATGGACCGTGACGCCATTCTTCAGAAGGTCATCGAGGTCGTCAATGACACGCTGGACATCGCCGATGGCACCGAGCTCACCGAGCAGACCAGCTTCAAGGACCTCGGCGCCGACTCCTTTGACCTCCTGGAGCTCGTGACCGCCCTCGAGGACGAGCTCGACATGCAGTTTGACGACGACGCCGTCCAGTCCATCGCCACCATCGGCCAGGCCGTCGACGCCATCGCCGCCGAGCTCTAGGCCGGGGGCACGCCCTTGAAGATGCACAAGAGAATCGCCGAGGCCGAGCGCATCGTCGACCACGTCTTTGCCGACAAGAACCTCATAGCCTCCGCCCTCACGCACCCCTCCGCCGTGGAGGGAAGGCCCGTCTCGGCCTCCTACGAGCGCCTCGAGTTCCTGGGAGACTCCATCCTGGGGGCCATGGTGGCCACCGACCTCTTCGAGCGCTTCCCGGGCATGGACGAGGGCCAGCTCACGCAGCTCAAGATCTCGCTCGTCTCGGGCCAGATGCTCTCGCCGGTGGCAGAGCAGCTGGGCCTGGCCCCGCTCATCCTCATGGGCGAGTCCGAGCGCGGCACCGGGGCGCGCGGCATGCACTCCGCGCTCGAGAACGTCTACGAGTCCATCGTGGGCGCCCTCTACCTGGACGCGGGCTTTGACGTGACGCACGACTTCGTCCTGCGTACCCTGGAGCCCCACATGTCCCCGGAGCTCGCCCGCAAGCCCATAAGCCCCAAGTCCCGCATCCAGGAGGTCGTCCAGCGAGACATGCACTGCGCCCCTGAGTACAAGCTCCTGGGCGAGGAGGGCCCGGCGCACGACCCCACCTTCACCTCCGTGGTCATGGTGGAGGGGCGCCGCGTGGGCAAGGGCCAGGGCTCCTCCAAGAAGTCCTCCGAGAGCGCGGCGGCGGCTGACGCCCTCGTGCGCATGGGCTACAACGCCGCGGAGGACTTCGAGGGCGAGGGCATCACCAACTAGCGCAAACCAATCGCAGCTCAGACGCACGAAAGGCACCAGGCCGTGTATCTCAAGTCACTCACGCTCAAGGGCTTCAAGTCCTTTGCCGACAAGACCCAGATGGTCTTTGACCCGGGCCTCACCGTGGTGGTGGGGCCCAACGGCTCGGGCAAGTCCAACGTGTCCGACTCCATCCTGTGGGTCCTGGGCGAGCAGAGCGCAAAGATGCTGCGCGGCCAGGCCATGGAGGACGTCATCTTCTCGGGCTCCTCCGCGCGCGGGGCCGTCGGCGTGGCCGAGGTCACCCTCGTGCTCGACAACTCGGACCACACGCTGCCCATCGACTTCTCCGAGGTGGGCATCACCCGCCGCATGTACCGCTCGGGAGAGTCCGAGTACCTCATCAACGGCGCCCCCAGCCGCCTCATGGACGTCCAGGACATCCTGCACGACTCCGGCCTGGGCAAGGACACCCACTCCATCATCTCCCAGGGCAAGCTGGACTCCATCCTCTCCAGCCGCCCCGAGGAGCGCCGCGAGCTCATCGAGGAGGCCGCGGACATCTCCAAGCACCGCCGCCGCAAGCAGCGCAGCATGCGCAAGCTCGCCTCCATGGACGAGAACCTCGCCCGCGCCAAGGTGCTCTCGCGCGAGATCTCCCGCCAGCTCAAGCCGCTTGAGCGCCAGGTCGACAAGGCCAAGCGCGCCCGCGAGCTCAACTCCCAGCTCTCCGAGCTCACCATCCAGCTGGCCGTGGACGACCTGCGCCAGCTCCAGCAGTCCTACGTGCGCCTGGAGGGCCGCGGCAAGGAGGCGGACGCCGCCATCGAGCTTGCCCAGTACCGCTTTGACGAGAAGAGCCGCGAGCTCGAGAAGCTCCAGTCGCTCCTCGAGCAGAAGGGCCTCTTCGTGGGAGACCTCGGCGAGCAGCGCCGCCGCATGCAGGACATCCTCGGCCGGATGGACTCCGACATGCGCCTTCTCGAGGAGAAGGGCAAGAACATGGTCTCTCGCCTCTCCGAGATGCGCATGCAGCTCTCCGTCATGGAGAAGCAGCGCGCCGACGCCCTCTTGGAGCACGAGCGCCTTGCCGGGGAGCTCTCCGACACCACCGTGCGCGAGGCCGACCTGCGCACCAAGGTCTCTGACCTCTCCGACGCGGCCCACGCCGCCTCCGACCGCCGCCGCGAGCTCGACGCCCAGATCGGCCGCCTGACCGTCGAGGAGAGAAGCGCCCGCAGCGAGTCCGACAGGCAGACCCTGGCCTACGCCAAGCTCGAGGACCAGATCGGAAACGCCGAGGTCGAGGACCAGATGTTCGCCTCTCGCCTGGCGCAGCTCGACGAGGCCGTGCGCACGGCCGAGGAGGCCCTGGTGGAGCGCCTGCAGCGCGCCGAGGAGCTCGAGGACGAGCTTGCCGGCGCCCAGGAGCTGGCCCAGGAGCTGGCCGCCTCGGTGCCCGCGCGCGACATGGCGGTGAAGGACGCCCGCCGCGAGGAGGCGGCCTGCCGCCAGCGCCTCTCCAGCGCCCAGGCCACCCTGGAGGCCCTGCGCTCCGTGGACGCGGACGTGGAGAAGGCCAGCCCCCTCGTGGCCAAGCTCGCAAAGACCGAGGAGGCCGACGCCTCCGATTGCCGCCTGGCCGACCTCATCGACGCCACGCCGGAGGTCGAGGGCCTGGTGGAGCGCCTGCTTGGCGACGACCTCGCCGCCTTCGTGGTGGCAGACGCCGAGTCTGCCGGGCGCCTTGCCGAGGCGGCACTCGCGCTTGACGGCGTGGACGGCCGCGCCACGGTCATTGCCCGCGACGTCGCCCGCGCCGCCGCCCCCGAGGGCGCGCCCGGAGAGCCGCTCGTCTCTCGCCTGCGCATAGCCGACGAGGCCCGCGGCGTGCTCACGGCGCTTCTGGGGGACGTCCGCCTGGTCGAGGGCGCGGCTGCCGCCGTGGCCGCCCACCAGCAGGCGCCCGCCCTCACCTACGTCACCAAAGACGGCGTCGTGGTGCTGCCGGACGGTCGCGTCCACGTGGGCACCGTGCCCTCCAACGAGGCCGGCGCCCTGGAGCGCAAGCGCCGCATCCGCTCGCTTGCCGCCGGAATGCCCGAGCTCGAGGAGGCACTGGACGCCGCTGGCGAGGCCGTCCACGCCGCGGAGCTCGCGCTTGCTGAGGCTCGCGACGCGCAGGCCGCCGCAAAGGGCGACGTCGCCCGCCTCTCCGGCGAGCTCACCTCCGTCACCTCCGAGCGCGGCCGCCTGCAGGCCCAGCTCAACTCCGCCAACTCCGAGAAGGCCCAGGTGACCAAGAAGCGCGAGGCCTCCCAGGCCCGTGCCGCGGAGGCCCGCGAGCACATCGAGGGGCACCGCAACGCCGCTCGCGCCGCTACCCAGCGCGCCGAGGCCCTGGGCGAGGAGCTCAAGCAGCGTTCCGGCGAGCAGCAGGAGGCCGCCCGCGAGGCGGGACGTGCCAACCACGAGCTCTCCGACGCCCGCCTTGAGCTGGCCATGGCCAAGGAGCGCGTGGCCAACCTGCGCACCCGCACGGCAGACTGCATGTCTCGCGTCTCCGAGCTCGAGCAGAAGATCTGCGCCACGGAGCGCGCAAGCCGCTCGCTGGACGTGGTGCGCCTGCGCGTTGACCCGCTGCACGACCGCTACCAGGCCATCCGCGAGCGCGCCCTTGACTGGGCGGCACGCCTCAAGGACCGCGCGTCCCTGGCCGAGGCGGACTCCGACTCCCTCAAGCGCACCATTGGCGAGGCCAAGGAGGCCGTCAACGCCGCCAGCACGGAGCTGGAGCGCGCCAAGACCGCCGCGGCGGACGTCCGCGTGGACAAGGGCAAGCTCGAGGTCCAGGTGGAGGGCGCCATCAACGCCATCACGGCCACCGGCGCCATCCTGGACGAGGCGCTCAAGATCCCGGCGCCGGATGACCGCGAGGTCGCCGAGCGCCAGGTGGCGTCCCTGCGCCGCCAGATCGAGGGCATCGGCCCCGTCAACGAGGTGGCCATGGACGAGTACCTGCGCCTCAAGGAGCGCGCGGACTACATCTCCGAGCAGGTGGAGGACCTCGAGGGTGCCCGCAACTCGCTGCGCAAGATCAACGCCGCCATCGACCGCAAGATGCGCAACCGCTTCCTCGTGGTCTTCGACAAGGTCAACCAGAACTTCGGTGAGATCTTCTCGCTGCTGTTCCCCGGCGGAACCGCCCACATCGAGATGACCGACCCCGACAACCTGGCCGAGACCGGCATCGAGATCGTGGCCCAGCCGCGCGGCAAGCGCATCTCCAAGATGATGCTCATGAGCGGCGGCGAGAAGAGCCTCACGGCCCTGGCGCTGCTGTTTGCCGTCTACCGCGTGCGCACGGTGCCCTTCTACGTCTTCGACGAGGTGGAGGCGGCGCTCGACGACTCCAACCTCTCCAAGCTGCTGGACGCCATCGAGCAGCTCAAGGAGACCACCCAGCTCATCGTCATCTCTCACCAGAGGCGCACGATGGAGCAGGCAGACGTCCTCTACGGCGTCTCCATGCAGGCGGACGGCGTGAGCCACGTCGTCTCGCAGAGACTTGACCAGGCAACCGGAAAGGTGGTTGATGCCTGATGGGCTTTCTTGACAGCCTGAAGCACGGCCTCGAGCGGTCCCGCGAGGCCATCTCCGAGGTCTTCTACATGGGCGGCGAGGTGGACGAGTCCTTCTGGGAGGACCTCGAGGACACCCTCGTCATGGGCGACATGGGCGCCGAGCTTGCCCTGCGCGTCTCGGACGACCTGAGGGAGCTCGCCGCGAAGAAGGGCCTCACCCGCGCGAACCAGCTCAAGGGCGCCCTGGCCGACCGCCTGGCCGCCGAGTTTCCCACGCCCGAGCGCGACCCCTTTGACGACGTGCCGTCCTGCGTGCTCTTTGTGGGCATCAACGGCGCCGGCAAGACCACTACCTGCGGAAAGCTCGCCGGTCGCGCGACGGGGGAGGGCAGGCGCGTCCTTCTGGGCGGAGCGGACACCTTCCGTGCCGCGGCTATCGAGCAGCTCAAGGTCTGGGGCCAGCGCGCCGGCGTGGACGTCATCACGCGCGAGCGCGGCTGCGATCCGGCGAGCGTCTGCTACGACGTCATCGAGGAGGCGGAGCGCCGGGACTCCGACCTCGTGCTCATCGACACGGCCGGGCGCCTGCACACCTCCGCCGACCTCATGCAGGAGCTTGCCAAGGTGGTCAACGTCACCCGCAAGCGCGCCAAGATGCCCGTGAGCGTGGTTCTCGTCATTGACGCCACCACCGGCCAGAACGGTCTCAATCAGGCCAAGGAGTTCAACGACGCCCTTGACCTCGACGGCCTCATCATCACCAAGCTCGACGGCACCGCAAAGGGTGGCATCGCCCTTGCCGTCTCAAGCCAGCTGGGCCTGCCCATCTACCGCATCGGCGTGGGCGAGTCCATCGACGACCTGCAGTCCTTCGACGCGCACGACTTCTGTGCCGCGCTCGTTGGTGAAGGGATGTAACGCATGTTCAACTCGCTCTCCGACCGCCTCCAGGACACCTTCGACAAGCTGCGCGGCAAGGGACGTCTGACCGAGGACGACATCAACCTCGCCATGCGCGAGATCCGCATGGCGCTTCTCGAGGCAGACGTCAACTTCCGCGTGGTCAAGCAGTTCGTGGGACGCTGCAAGGAGAAGTGCATGGCCTCCGAGGTCCTGGACTCCCTGACGCCCTCCCAGAACGTCGTGCGCATCGTGCTCGACGAGCTCACGCAGCTTTTGGGCTCCACCGAGTCCAAGTTGGTCCTGGCCCAGAACCGCACGCCCAACGTCATCATGATGGTGGGCCTGCAGGGCTCCGGCAAGACCACCGCCTCCGCCAAGCTGGCCTACCTCCTCAAGAGCCAGGGCCACAGCCCGCTTTTGGCCGCCTGCGACACGCACCGCCCGGCCGCGGCCGACCAGCTGGCCACCCTCGGCGGGGAGATTGGCGTCTCGGTCTACCGTGGCGACGGCAAGGACGCCGTCAAGGTGGCGTCCGGCGCCATCCGGGAGGCCGTCGACCACCTGAACGACATCGTCATCGTGGACACCGCCGGCCGCCTGCAGATCGACGAGGAGATGATGCAGGAGGCCGTCGCCATCAAGCAGGCGGTCAAGCCCGACCAGATTCTCATGGTCGTGGACGCCATGACCGGCCAGGACATCGTCAACGTGGTCACCGAGTTCGCCAACCGCGTGGACTTCGACGGCGTCATCATGTCCAAGCTGGACGGCGACGCCCGCGGCGGCGGCGCGCTCTCCGTCCGCGAGGTCACCGGCAAGCCCATCAAGTTCGTCTCCATGGGCGAGAAGCCCGACTCGCTGGAGGTCTTCCACCCCGATCGCATGGCCAAGCGCATCCTGGGCATGGGCGACGTGGTAGGCATCATCGAGCAGGCCCAGAAGGTGGCCGACGAGCAGCAGGCGGCCGACGCCGAGCGGATGCTGCGCGAGGGCTTCACGATGGACGACATGCTCGCCCAGATGCAGCAGATCCGCAAGATGGGCGGCCTGCAGAAGATCGCGAGCATGATCCCGGGCATGGACCGCGCCATGGCCCAGCAGCCCGGCGCCAACCTGGACGACTCCCAGCTCACGCGCATCGAGGCCATCATCCACTCCATGACCAAGGAGGAGCGCGCCAAGCCCAAGGTCATCAACGGCCAGCGCCGCAAGCGCATCGCCGCGGGCTCCGGCCGCTCGGTCCAGGAGGTCAACCAGCTCATCAAGCAGTGGGGCGAGATGAACAAGATGATGGGCAAGATGCGCGGCATGATGTCTGCCGGCAACTCCAAGAAGGCCCGCCGCAGCATGGGCAACATGATGCGCAACATGGGCATGGGCGGCCGCGGCTGGTAGGCAAGCCTGCCTTGCGGCGGCTTCGCGCCAGTGGCTTCGCTCCGGCGCCATCGGCTTCCAAAGAGAAATCCCCTGGGCTGCGCCTGCGGCCCAGGGGATTTTGCTTGGGCGAGAAGCCCCTCTCGCCGTCTGGTCGTTGGCTAGTCGTGGACGATGCAGACGTCGCCGACCTGGATGACGTTGTAGAGCTCGTCGGCCTTCTCCATGCTGAGGTTGATGCAGCCGTGGCTTCCGTACCAGGTGTAGATGTTGCCGCCGAACTGCGAGCGCCAGGGCGCGTTGTGGAAGCCCACGGCGCTGCCGACGACGCCCATCCAGTACTGCACGTGGCTGTCCCACTCGGGCTCGCCGTCGTCGCCCACAGGGCCGCGCAGGTTGATGTCGCCGTGCTCGCGGCTGGTGATGGACCAGACGCCGGCGGGGGTGTCGTGGCCCTTGTTGGGCTGGCCGGTGACCACGTCGGACTCCCAGATGATGGAGCCGTCGTCGCCGTAGAAGCGGGCGTGCTGCTCGGTGCGGTCGACGTCTATGTAGCGGGCGCCCCAGTCCTGGCCGTGCGGGTTGACGGTCACGGCGCTGGAGGTGCAGGGGATCTCGATGCTTCCCGCGGCTCCCGCCTCAAGCGCGGCCGCGATCTGCTCGGCAAGGGCGTCGCCGTCGATGCACCAGCCATAGATGCCGCCGGAGACGGTGACTACCTTGCCGTCCGGGCGGGTGTAGGTGCGCTCGGTGCCCACGGAGTCCAGCTGGTCGGAGAGCTCGCCGTGGCACCAGTCGGCGATGGCCTTCGTGTCCAGGGTGACGGAGCCGTCGTCGCCCTGGCTGAGCCAGCCGGCGATGCGCGCGGCGTCCACCGTGGCGGCCTGGTTGCCGCCGAGCGTGAGGGCCTGGGTGGCGCCTACGTAGGCGTTGAGCCTGGTCAGGGCGTCATGGAGCTCGGAGCCGCCGGAGAGGCTCTCGTCGCCCAGGGTGACGGCCTGCGGCATGTCGCCCAGGGCCTCGGCCACGTGGGCGGCCGCTGTCCTGGCGTCAACGTGGGCCGCCAGGGCGGCGTCTGAGAGCACGTAGGTGCCGCTGGCCGTGTCAAAGGCAATGTCCTTCTCGCCGGGGTCCGTCTCGGCGGCCGCCTGGGCCGCGTTGGCGATAAGCCCCTCCAGCTTGGACTCGTCGGCGGTGACGGGGCACTCCACCTCGAGGTCGCGCGAGCCCGCAAGGCCGAGCGGCCACGTCCAGGCACCCTGGGCCGCGAGGGCCTTGGCCGCCATGGCCTGGCCGTCGCGGGAGAGGCCGGCCTCGTCGGCAGAGACCGTGAGGTCAAGGCCGTTGCCGGTCACGCGGAAGGAGTAGGACGAGAGCGGCCCCTCGGCCAGGGAGGCGGCGTCGGCTGCGGCCATGAGCGAGACGTCCTGGCCGTTCAGGCGGGTCTGGGGCATGAAGACGTTGCTGAAGACGGCAACGCCGCCCAGGTAGACGGCGGCGGTCACGCCAACGATGGCGACGGGCACCACCCAGAGGCGGCGGCTGCCGCCACGGAGCGCCTTTGCCTTGGCGTTCTTCTGCGGTGACATGTGCGCTGGCATGTGGTTCTTGGGTCCTTTCCGGGCGTTTGCCGTCCGAGCGGATTCGCTCAGGCTATCGTAGCCTAGACCACGGACGCAAAGTCCGAGAATGGTTAAATCTTTAGGAGAGGAGCGCAAATGGCCCGCACCGTGCGCCTTGAGAGCCTGGACGACCCCCGGCTTGACGCCTACGCCCGCCTGACCGAGCACCAGCTGAGGAGCCGCCTGGAGCCTGAGCGAGCGATGCTCGTGGCGGAGTCCAGAAACGTCATCGACGTCGCGCTGACCCAGGGCCTGGAGCCGCTCTCCTTCCTGGTGGACGAGAGCCACCTTGCCTCCGCGGCGGACCCCTTTGCCCGGGCGCCCGAGGAGGTGCCCGTCTTCGTGCTGCCCCAGGAGCAGCTGGAGCGTCTGTGCGGCTTCAAGGTCACGCGCGGCTTGCTGGCGTGCTTCCGCCGGCCGGCCGAGCGCGGCGTGGCCGAGGTCCTCGACGGCGCACGCAACGTGGTGGTGCTGGAGGACCTGGTGGACGTCACCAACGTGGGGGCGCTCTTCCGGTCCGCGGCGGCGCTGGGGGCAGACGCCGTGCTTCTCTCGCCGCGCTGCGCGGACCCGCTCTGCCGCCGTGCGGTGCGCGTCTCCATGGGCACGGTCTTCCAGGTGCCGTGGGCGCGCGTGGAGGCCGGCGCGTGGCCCGCGGCCTGCGCTGACGAGCTGCGGGGGCGGGGCTTCTCGCTCTCTGCGCTGGCCCTCGCCGATGACGCGCTGCCCATAGACGACCCGAGCCTTGACCTGGGGCAGAAGCGCGCCCTCTTCTTTGGCTGCGAGGGCTGGGGCCTCACCAAAGCCGCGCTTGCCGCCTGCGACCAGGCCCTTATCATCCCCATGGCCCGCGGCGTGGACTCCTTGAACGTTGCCGCCAGCTCCGCCGTCGCCTTCTGGCAGCTCTTCCAGACAGGGGGACGCTGTTAATTACCAGGTAAAGGGGACACCCTTCTTCTCAAATTGGGGACGTGTTCAAGTTTGCGCAAAGTTGGGACA
>ERZ1034984.2554-NODE-2554-length-14437-cov-58.036504_pt1 | contig 14437 bp, 26 predicted proteins | sample MGYA00520589_ERZ1034984 | MGnify/ENA primary metagenome ERZ1034984 (study PRJEB33766, sample SAMN09781790) | gut metagenome | biome: gut microbiome | host: Homo sapiens | place: Madagascar | study: EMG produced TPA metagenomics assembly of the PRJNA485056 data... | reverse complement strand
AGGAATCAAAGCATCATGACACAGGAACGCATCATGGAGATTCTCCGCGCAGGCGGGAATGTCGATTATGAGTGCGGGCGGGAAGCCGCCAAGCGGCACATTGCCGAGGGTAATCCGGGTGTTTACGACACCTTTCCCGGTCTGGTCGCGGTCTTTGGTTCTGATTGGGTCAACGGCTATATCGAATGCCTGGATGCGTGGCGAACGTTCAACCGGGCCTGAAAGGAGAATTATGAGAATTCAATTCATCCGTGAGAACCTGAAGAACCGGAACGACCGGTTCCAGTGGTTCGACTTCCTGAGCGGTGCGGCGATCGGCGCTTGCGCCGGAATGGGCTTGCTGATGCTGGCGGGCCTCCTGTAACGACTTACGCCCCGGCCGGGGGGCGGCAATTCCCGGCGGTTCTTTGAAAACTGTATAGGTCTGAGGACGGAACAAAGCCCGTCCCGTGAAAACGTCCGCCCCGGCAGACAGGAGCGGCAAAGAAAACATTCAAGGAGATTCAATGGATTTCATTGGCGAGGTCGAAATTACGACGCTTGCCGACCACCAGCTTCGGATTGAAGCGGAAATTCGATATGAGGATACCGGCGTTTTCGAGCGCCGGATCGAGCTGACCGACTACCGTTTCATCCGCGCGGAAGTGATCCGCAACGGACGCCGCCGCCCGGTCAAATTGACCGGTGAAGTGGCCGAGCTGGTGGTCGCCAGCATCGACGAACAAATAAAAAACGCCCGCCGGGCAGTGGCATGACACCGGCGAGCCATCGATAGGGTGACATAACATAGCATGAGAGGGAGAAAATTCAAATGATCGCGAGAGCTGATTTTCTGAAACGCCGGAAAACCGGCATCGGCGGCAGCGATGCCGCCAAAATCATGGGAGTATCCCAATACGGTACGGCGCTGGATGTCTACCGCGACAAAACCAGTGACGAAATCGACGAAGAACCGAACGACGTGCTGGAACTGGCCTCCTATCTGGAGGATTTCACGGCCCGCAAATATGCGGCGCTGACCGGCTTTGACGTACGGCGCAAAAATGCGGAGCTGGTTCATCCGGATTACCCTTTCCTGAAAGGGAATATCGACCGCCAGATTTTCAAGTCGAATCACGATTCAGTCGGCGTTCTGGAGTGCAAAGCGCTCGGAAGCTACAACTTCCGCCGTGTCGAATCCTACGGGCTACCGCCGGATTACATCATTCAGATGCAATTTTACTTCCTGACCGGCGGTTACCGGTGGGGGGCCTTCGCGATCCTGAACCGGGATAGCGGCAGGATGCTGACGTTCGAGGTGACGCCGGATCATGAGCTGTGCGGGAGAATCCAGGCTGTTTGCGTTGATTTCTGGATGAATTCGGTGGTGCCCCGCGTCCCGCCGGTGGAACGCGGCCCGGAAGAGGAGCTGACGCTTCCGAAGTACGACGGCAAACTTTCCGACCTGAACGGAGACGCCGAACTTGCCGGACTTTGCGCCGAATATTCCGAACTCAAAGGCATGGAATCCCAGGCGAAAGAATTGCTCGACGAATGCGGCAACCGGATCAAGGACCGGCTCGGCGACATCCAGGCGGCGGAATGCCGCTGTTACCGGCTTTACTATGCCGAATCCAAGCCGCGTGAATCGATCGACGGCGCACGGCTCAAAAAGGAGCATCCGAAAATCTATCAGAAATATCGGAAAGTGAGCGCCGTTTCCCGTTCATTCAAATTTTATCAACTCAATCAGAGAGGTTAATCATGGCATTTCAGAAAAAGGAAGAGAACAAGGAAAGTCTGGCGCGGATCACCGCCGGAAGCGTGAACAACATGCTCCGGAAGAACCGCGAAACGATCATCAAAACCCTGCCGCGCGGCTTCAACTTCGACCGGATGTGCCGGACGGTCATCAATGCGATCAGCACCACGCCGCTGCTGGCGAAATGCACTCCGGGCAGTTTGTTCCTTTCAACGATCCGCGGCTTTTCGCTTGGTCTGGAACCGAACGGCCCGCTCGGCGAAGGCTATCTGGTGCCGTTCTGGAACAAGGAAATCGGCGGTTACGAGGCGCAATTCATGCCGGGTTACCGCGGTTTGCAGAGCCTTGCCCGCCGGTCCGGAGAAATCGCGGACCTGTACGCGAAGGTCGTTTGCCGGGAAGATGAGTTCCGGGTGGAGGAAGGAACCGCCCGGGCGATTGTCCACCGCCCCAATTACACTGGTTCCCGTGGCGAACCGGTCTGTTATTACGCGGTATTCCGGCTCAAGACCGGCGAATTCGACTTCGAGGTGATGAGCCTTGAGGAAATCGAACGGGTGCGCTGTTCCAGCAAATCGGCGACCAAAGGCCCCTGGGTGGACTGGCCGGAAGAGATGGCGAAAAAGACGGTGATGAAACGGTTGCTGAAACGGGCGCCGATGAGCGTGGAACTGGCCGATGCGGCACTTCTCGACAACCGCGCCTCTTCCGGTGATTCTCAGGACGATATCCTTGTGGTCGAGGGGCTGGAGGTTGACGAAGCCACTCCGCAAGAGATCCAACAGGAACTCAATCAGGAGAAGAAAGCCGACCTGAAAGCGGCCTTGGAGAATCGCGCCCAGCCCGTGAATATCCCGCCGGTCCAGCCGGAGCCGGAAAAAGTTCCGGCCTCTTCCGGCGGCCTGTTTGAACCCTCCGAAGCGGAGCTGGATGCGGCGGAAGCCAAATCCCGCAAATAGTTTTTCACCCTCTCAACAAACCCGCGCCGGGCGGGTAATCCCGGCAACTTTTCGACATGAATAATTTCAACTTGTGCGGCCGGGTGGTGAACGTCGGGCAGAAACGCGCCGACCGTGCGCCGTGGCCGGTGGAGATCGAAACCGAAATCGGACGCGACAAAACCGCGCTCGTCCCGGTGGAGATATTCCGGCCCGAACCGCCGCCGGTCGGCTGGATCGCGGTGCTTTCCGGAGTGCTGGACAGCCGGGAATGGCAGGGACGGCGGTATTTGCAACTTGTGGTCAAGTCACATGAATTTCTGCCGCCTCCGGCTCAGGTGCAACTTCAATCGTACCGGCAGCCGCCGCCGCGCTATTCCGAAGCCGACCAGCCGCCGCGCCGGAGCAATCCGCCGCCTCCGATGCCGCCGGAACACTATCCGCCGGAAGATGACGACATACCGTTTTGAGGAGATGAGATCATGACATTCAATATCCGGATGACTCCGGAACTTCATCAGAAGATAATCTGCGCCGCAAACGCGGTCAATGCAGAAAACAATCCGGTGAATCCTGCCGAATTCGTCCGGCGCGCCGCCCGCGCTTATGCGGCCGGAAAACCTGTATCCCCTTTTTCGATTCACGAAAGGGGATACAAGTCCGGAAATGTGGGAATGACGATCAAGGGGCTGCCGTTCAAAGTCGAAGCCGACGACGACTTCCGGCTCTATCTGGCGCGGCGTTGCGAGATGGCGTTGCGCGAAGAACGGCGGTTTTACCGGAGCTACGCAAGGGAAGCGGGGATTTCGTCCCGGCCCCCGGCAACCTTGGAAGAGGCCATGCAGATGGCCTGTTACGTGGAGGAGTAAATGAAATTATCCGTTCTTTTTGATGTACTCGTCGACTTCCGCGAGGCAACTGTCAATATCGGTAAGATATTCCGACCGCAGAGAAATGTCGATTTTGCATTTCTTGCAGACACTGCCTGGAAACTTGTGACCGTCATAATTATAAAACGGCGCCAACGGGGTTTTGCAGACAGGGCAGAACGGCTGCAAGTCGCGGTTCCAGTAAACCCCAAACACAGGAAACAGCCGGTTACGTTCTTCCTCCGCAGCGCGGCGCTGTTCAGCTTCGTCCTCCTGCTTGGTCTTGCGTTTCCATTCAGTGTACCAGCGGCAGAAAGCAAAGGCATACTTGCTGAGCAGAAAACCGACCGCCCCGCCTACGATGAAGCAGGTAATGACCACGCTTCGCAAGTAGGAATTGGAAAGCCAGTCGGCAATCGTGACGGTCGTATCAATCGGGTCCATTTCTTTCCTCCGCTGTGGGTTGTAATCGGCGCGTTCCTCGCGTTCGGCGTCATCGTCGGCATCATTGCCGGTGGAATCGCATTTAATGTAATCGCTTTTATCCTCAATTTCAAGAATCGGAACAGGTAACAACAATGAAGACCCACCTTTACACGAAAGACCGGGTGGCTTGCGGGGAACTCCCGGACCATTCACCGATGATCCGCGATCCGGCGGCGGTCGATTGCGAACGCTGTCGCCGGACGGCGATTTTCAGGAAAATCGAAGCGATCCCGAAACCAAAACGCGGACCGCGACGATACAAGCAAGAGGAGTTGTTTTAAAATGCCCAACAGGATATTGAGGGACTATACCGACAGCGTCCCGGTCAATCAGTTGGATTGGCTCGGCGAATGTCTGTTTGTCCGCCTGATCCAGAAGGCAGACGACTACGGAAGATTCCACGGGAATCCAACTCTGGTAAAGTCTTTGCTGTTTCCGCTCAAGGACGGTTTGCGTGACTCCGACATTTCCGCCAGACTCACTGCGTGTGAGGAAGCCGGGTTGATCCGGGCCTACGAAAGTAATGGCAAACCCTTCATTGAAATCGTGAACTTCGGGCAACGACTGAAAAGCAACACCAGAAGCAAATTCCCCGCTCCGCCGTGGTCGCAATCCGACACTTTCCCGGATTGTCCGGGAACATCCGGGAACATCCCGGACAATCCTGCTAGAGGCGAAGGCGAAGGCGGAGACGATAAAGAGAGAGAGAAAGCGCGCATGCGCGATATGCTTCTCCCGGCGGTTGAACGCATCAAGGGGAAGCATCCCCGCCTGTCGGAGCCTCCTTTGACGGAAGCGGCGATCATGAAAGCCATCTTCGGCAAGATCGAGAAAGGCGCCTCACTGGAAGAGGCGGTTTCTCGAATCGAACAGGCGACTGAGCAATATGCCGCCGCCACCGCCCAATGGCCGGAAAACGAGCATCGTTTCATTGTTTCAAGCCGGAAATGGTTTGAAAACGGCGGCTACGATGAACCGCCGAAATCATGGTTGAGAGGAGATGACAAAAATGCAAAACGCTATGTTCCGCGACACTGAGGTCAGCACGGAAGTGACCTGCCGCTGCCCGCAATGCGGCGCGGAGGAGAAGGTCCCGGTTTCGTTTCCGCGCTGGATGCTGGATATTTTCCGGGACAAAACGCCCGGCCTGTGTGCGGCATGTTCGGAGAAGATCCGGCAGCGCAATCAACAGGAGGCGGACCGCCTGGAAGCGATGCGACGGATCGAGAGCGCCGGAGTTCCGCCGGAGTTCCGGCAGTGGGATGCCGCGAAAGGCAACGGTACGCTGGCGCGGTTCATCCGCGATCACCGCGACCGGAATCTGCTGGTGATCGGCGCAAACGGGAAATGCAAAACCCGCGCTGCAGCGTATAACCTGCTGCTGGAAGCGAAAGCCGGGCAGCGGTGCCGGTTCTGTGATTATCCGGAGCTGGCGCTCGAATACGCCGCCGCGATGCAGAAATCGGCACAGGAAGGGCTGGATTTCGTGCGCGAGCTGTTGCTCCAGAGCGACATCCTGTTAATCGACGACATCGCCAAACGGAAGCTCAACGAAACCGGCGGCGAGCTGCTGTACCGGCTGGTCAATGCAGTGTACGAAGGAGCGGCTACCCGGCTGTGGATCACATCGAACAAGGACCTTGCCCCGCTTCTCCAGCGGTTCGAGAACGGCGACACCGGCGATGCGGTAATCAGCCGCTTCGACCGCCTGATCGACGATGAGCGAATGAGTATTTACAGGGTATGACCGAAAAGGAAACGAAAAATGGAACAAAAGGTATTGGAAGTTGGCGACGTGATCGAATTCAAAGGCAAGAAGTACCGGGCGGAATTGGACGACGGAAGCGGTGACTGTAGAGACTGTGCTTTTGACGGCGCTCCGCTTTGTCCTATCAAGCCGGAGGATTGCTCTGCCGCTAGACTCATCTTCAAGGAGGTCAAAGACGTGCCGCGCCGCCATATCGAGCTTGGCGTGGTGAGGAACGAAGGCAACTGGGTGATATTTAAAATTGTTGAACAAACGCACCGTGGAAACGAGTTTTGTCAGCAGACCGCCCCTGATACTTTCAAAGCCTCCAACGGGATTGAGCTTGCGTCTGTTTCCTCCCCTGCATGGGGAGGCGCCAACCGGCTGTACTGTTGCGGATTTCTCTCTAACAAAGATAGCATCGAGATTGTTTGCACCACCGCCGAGTTCGCCAAGATCAGTGAAGCCGTCAGTGAGTACAATATCACTGACGGCAAAGGCTACGAAAAGCCGTGGCCGCAAAGTGGAGATATATATTTTTATGTAGCCTCGGATTGTACTATTGTAAGCGACAATTTTTATGGTACGTCGCTTGGCGATAAAGGACGTTTTGATTGCGGCAACTTCTTTCGCACCAGCCAGGAAGCGGAAGCGGCGGCGGATAAGGTCAGGGCGCTGTTGAAGGAGCTGGCGGCGAAATGAGCAGACCACGAGAACCGATATGCCAGCGTTGCAAAATACGCCCCAAAGTTCCAAAGCGGCATTACTGCCTGGAGTGCCTCCGGGAGGTTGCCCTCGAATGGTACCACAAGAAACATCCTGAGGCGAAACGGTGCGACCCGGCAGCCGCCGCGGAGAAGCGAAAGCAGCGGGCACAAGAGGAGGCGCGTGCCGCCGCCCGCCGCCGTCGTTTCAGGGAACTGGAAACATGGTGCCGCGCGGAGGGAATCCGCGAGCTGGCAGGGAGGATGAAATGAGCATTTACCTGCCCGGCTTCGAGCCGGATGTGGCGGAGCGGGCGCAACTCCGGTTCGTCGGCGGAGTGTTGGACCTCCGCCAGTTCGACAAGATTCTGATTTCGGTCAGCGGCGGGAAGGACAGCCACGCGATGCTTTGGCTGGTGCGCGACCTGGCTGACCGGCAGGGCGTTCCGCGCGAAAAGCTGTTGGCGATGTACGCAGATACCGGTATGGAGTGGCACAACGCCCCGGCACACGTCGAGGCGCTTTGCAAAGCCGCCGGGGTAAGACTGGAAACAGTCTATCCTGCAAGGACTTTAATTGAACGCATGAAATGGCAAGGACAGCGTTTTATTGAACGCGGGATAATCCGCAAAGATGGCAAGCCTAACAGTGTAATATTTCCGTCACCACATTGCCGGTATTGTACATCAAAGCAAAAACAGGAACCGATGGACAAACTGGCCCGCCGGTACTCCGGCAAGCTGCTGAAAGTCACCGGCGAACGCTGGGCGGAAAGCAAGGCCCGCAGCACCTACGCGGAATTTGTTTCCGTTCCGCGCTTGAACAGCCGCGAGCGTATCGTGTTCGGCTGGCGGCCGATGCTGGCGTTCAGCGAGGCGGATATCTGGGCGATGGTGCGCGACACCGGTGTACCGCGCCATGTCTGCTACGAAATGGGATGTGGTCGTTTAGGCTGTGCCGGGTGCATTTTCAGTCGGGATCACGAGCTGCGAATCGAGATGCGCGAGAATCCCGCCATCTTCGAGGCGCTCGACCGGTTGGAAACAGAGAGCGGATATACCATGAGCATGTCCGGAAAACGAATCAGGGATAGAATCAAATAGGAGGATTTGAGATGGGTGAATGGGACAACTATTGCGATGAAATCGGTGGTGTTTGCAAGGATATGGAAGCGCAGGCTGTCCAGATAGCTGAGCTGGAACAGCAACTATCCGAGAAAATCACCGGCGAAACCTCGGACGGATATCACACATTCAATGAATTGTACCATCACCGGGCGGTGCTGTTCTCCGTGATTTGCCGCTGTTTCCCGGAAAGATCGTGGAAATCACGCAAACATCACGACGGAATCATGTTCCCGGGAATGTTCATCGTCGGCATTGAAACCGATAACGGACAGGCGACGTATCATTACGATATCGGACCCTACTGGGATATGTTTCCGGTGAAAGAGCTGGAACAGGCACCAGAATGGGACGGGCATACTCCGCAAGAGGCCATTGAACGAATCGGCAAGATGCAGATCAGGCCGTTCGCGGAGCTGGAACAGGAAAACCGCGATCAGCTCATCGATTATGAAAATCGCCTCTACGAAGCTCGAAAGTACCAACAGGATGCGGTCAGGTGGTGTGAGGAGCTGGAAGCCGAGCGCGACCGGCTGCGGAAGGCGCTGAAAGAGATTGCGAAATTTGCAGATAGTGAATACGAGAAAAGAATTCCCGCACCGTCATGCGTGGAGTTTTTGACCATCAAACTTTGTGCAAAAAATACGTTGAAAGGAGCTGTTGCAAAAAATGCAACAGTTGAATGGAGGATTTGAGATGAGCGAAGAGAAATGCCCGTTTTGTGGGGGAACAGCAAGCATCGCATATCACCGTGCGGGGAATAATCTCCTGTACTGCCATGATTGTAAAAGAACTTTTTCAGAACGCGATGCCAAAATCATGAAGCAGGCCGCCCGGATCGCGGAGCTGGAACAGGAAAACCGCGAGCAGCTCATCGATTATGAAAATCGCCTCTGTGAAGCCAGAAAGTACCAACAGGACTCGGTCAGGCGTTGTGAGGAGCTGGAAGCAGAACGCAACCGGCTCCGGGAGGCGCTGGTAAAGCTCAAAGAATGCCTTGAAGGATATTTCGGAAAAACAGAAAAAGATTTTTTTGAAGATTGCAATGAAGATAGCGGAGAACTGTATTTTGCGGACGTGTATAATGCTGCGGTTAACGCATTGAAGAAAGCGAGGGGTGAGGCATGATTGACGAATGGAAAAAGGGTGCGAAATATTGGGATCACGCATGGAACCCCGTAATTGGCTGCCGGAAGGTCTCCGAGGGGTGCGCGAACTGCTATGCAGCGCGGACGATGGAGCGCTTCGGACAGAGTTTTGAGCCGCATTTGTCGAAGCTGCAGACACCGCCGAAGTCCGGCGTCGTGTTCGTCGGGAACATGACCGACCTGTTCGGAGAATGGAATACACCGCTGGAGATTGTACATTGGCTCCTGCAACTCAACGAATGTGCGGTCAATCTGGTTTTAACAAAGCGGCCGGACAGGATGATAAAAATGCTTTCCGGAATCAACCCGTTACGCAGCCTGTGGGTAGGATTCACTGCGGAAAACCAAGAGAGGTATAACGAACGAATCAAATTTTTTCGAATGTTAGAATTTCCGTTTCGATGGCTTTCCACCGAACCACTGTTGGGGCCGATTGACATGCAATTGCAATACATCGCTCCGGAGGATATGCCGTTTGACTGGGTTGTGGTCGGTGCGGAGTCCGGCCCGAACCGCCGCCCGTGCAAGCTCGAATGGGTCGAAAGCATCGTCCTGCAATGCCGGGGGGCGGGAGTACCAGTTTTCGTGAAGCAGCTCGAAATCGCCGGGAAGCTCGTCAAGGACATCAACAAATTTCCGCCGGAACTTCAAATTCGGCAAATTCCGTGGAAGAGGGTGGAGAAGTGATTATCGATTGTCTTATTCTACATGCTTTTTTTGCGATAGTTTTCCTCGTTTCACTGATTGTCTATTGTCTGTGGATGCGCGAAAAGCTCACAGAACGCGACAAATATGTCGCAATTATTATGGCGATTCTTTGCGTGTTATGCTGGGAATATGTCGTAACGGCAGGCTCATTCAAGTTTGTGCATGATTTGATTTCAGCAAAAAATAACAAGGGAAAATGAAACCATGAAAGAGATTGGAATGCTTTTTTCCGGCGAGATGGTCCGGGCGATTCTGGACGGACGCAAGACTCAGACGCGTCGGATTGTCAAATATCCTTATCAGGGTTGGATTGAATCGGATAATGGGAAGTATCCGGCGGTTAACGCCGAGCAAAGATGGGTGGATTTGATCGAATTTTCCCCGTACCGCCCCGGCGACCACATCTATGTGCGGGAAACGTGGGGAGTCTTGAACGATAAATACCACCGCTGTTGTTATCTCGTTGATTCGCAATATCCGCAAGGACGCTCGCGCCAGCAGCTCGTCGGGAACCGCTGGCGTCCATCAATCCACATGCCGAAAGCCGCTGCCCGTATTTGGCTGGAAGTAACCGATGTGAGAACTGAACGGCTGCAAGATATCAGCGAGAAAGACGCCATTGCCGAAGGAATCGACATGGAAAGCGAATTCGCAAGTTTGTGTATCGATCTCGAAACAGCTCCCTATTCGAATGATCTGGTGCGTAATTCAGCGGCAATAACGGTCTTTAAAAAGCTGTGGGAATCTACATGTGGATCGTGGGATGCTAATCCGTGGGTGTGGGCGATCAGTTTCAAGCGAATCGAGGTGAAGTGAAATGATCGATATGGATGATGATACGCGGGAGGCAGTGATCGGCACAGCGCTCGTATTCGGGTTTATTATGATCATGGTCATTGCTGTCGTCGCTGGATGTCTTGGTGGTTGCTATATCACGGAAAGTACGAAACGTGAATATATCAAACGCGGTTACGTCGAGCAGTGGAATCCTGTGCGACAGAGAATGGAATGGATTAAGAGCGATGATGTTGGACATGAATGAGCATCTGCAATTCATTTGTTTCGTTGCTGGAATCGCTGGAATTATTTTGATGTTTGTATTAGGAGGTGAAGAATGACTTGGCCAGAGGCAATCGCGCTTATTGGAGTGAATATTGCGATGTTCGGATTTTTGTCGATTTTAGTATGGAGATCGTTATGAGCAAACTTGAAGACATCGTGCCGCCGCTGGAGCTGTGCAAGCGTATCCCGGCGGGGGAGTTTGAAGATTCCGTGCTGGTGTGGGTGTTCGATCACCAGAAGGCGAGGAAATATTTCCCGGAAACGAACGAGGACGACAGATTTTTTTATGTTGAAAATCGTGAGTTCGTCGAAGATACTATAATGTCGTTTGCGAAATGCGGAGTTGGCAACTGGATCAATCGACCTCCAATGATTTCCGCCCCTACGCTGGCGGAGATTCGTAGAGAATTGCGGAATTTATCGGTGCACGTAATTGACGGAACCATAACGGTGTCATGTAAGATCAATCCAGAGGAGATGCTTTCTGAAACCGCTATAAACGATAATGACGTGACCGCCGCCGCGCTCCGGCTGTGGCTCAAGGTGAAGGTGGATGGCAATGAATAAGGGAATGTTCCTGTTTCTGCTCGGCATCCGGGCGGAGCTTAAGAAAGAGACTGATGTCTGGATTGATTTCGGTATTGATATCAATTCCAAACGAACCGAAGCATTGTGGAAGATTCGTGAGCAGATTGTGAAACAGTGCGAAAAGGAACTGAAATTGCCGGTGTCCGAGTACCAATACACCACACTCTCATGGGCGCTGGAACACCTTGACGAGGGCGAAACGTTCGAGTGGACAGAAAATGGCATCAAGCGCTCCGGCAAAACTTTCGAGGACCTGTGGAATCTGATTCAGGAGGAGCGGGGGGGATGAGAAGCGATGAGATTTTCCAGTAAATACGGCCTGCATGACCAAATCACCATCGCCGGGGACATCCGGGCTTTGGTGACGGCGGTACAATTCTCCGGCGGGGAACCGCTTTACCGGCTGAGCTGGTTTGCGGCGGGGTCCAACCAAACCCTGTGGTTGGGCGAAACGGAGCTTGAACACTTTTCAAAGGGGCAGTCACATGCAATTGACCTCCCACGCAATCCGCCGGATTGAAGAGCGCGGTCTGGCGCCGGAACGGGTATGGCTGACGGTCCGCTACGGCAAGCGGCTGCTGTATCCGGGCCGGAAGTCCGTAAAATACAGAATGCGCTTTGACGATGAACTCTATTTTGTGGTTCAAAGCCTGGTCGATCAGAATATCATCACAGTTGCCAAACGCAAAATCAAGGAGAAAAGACGATGATTCGCAACTACAGGAAGCGGGAAAAACATTCCCCAAGCCGCCGTATTCATTTTGAAACGGAAGAAGGCCGCCCGTTATGCGCCGGATTCCACGGTCATGCGCCATTGCTGACTGAGCGCCGTGAGCGCGTTACATGCGGGCGCTGCCGGGAATTAATGAAAGCGGACAGAAACGTCTGATCAAAGAAAATGCTCCGGCCGCGAACCGGAGCATTCAGGAAAAACAGGAGTTCCACACGCATTTTGCAGACCTCTGGACTGAAAGTATCGCCATGAAAATTCAAGTCAAGGAGGTTCCATGCAGAAAATCACATTTTTTTCAAAATGCGCCCGCTGCCATACCGTCTACGTCCCGGCAGATCAGGTGTACTGTTCCCGCTGCGAACAACTCCGGGCCAGTCAATTGCAGCCGCGCCCGCCGGTCAGCTTCCGGGGAGCGCCACGTACCGTGCGGTTCCGGCTCAAGGCGGCTTCGCTGCCGTGGGAGTACAATCTCAACGAATTGGTGAAAGCCCGTCTTGTCGCCGCCGATCATACCGTTTACATCGGCCTGCGCAACAACGCCTACACCTATGAGATCCACCATGACGGAAACATCGTCGCCCAATTCTCCCGCCTGCCGGATATGGACGCCGCCCGAAGCCGTTCCGTCCGCCATCTGGCGCGGCTGCTGAATCTGCCGCTGCCGGAGCTGGCCGCCCGCCTGAAATCCGGGGAACTGTCGCCGAAGAAAGGATGCTGACCATGACCGCCAAAGAGAAAACATCCCCCGCGACTGGCAAATATGATCCCGATACTGTCCGGCGCTGGGCGTTGCGCCGCCTGATGGCCGCCGTCGATTCCGCGCTGGACCTCTCCCGCTGCAACGATCCCGATTATCTGGCGACCCTCGCGCCGACGCAGACCGACAAGATCAAACGGATCGTATACGGCAACCACGGAAACATCGTATCCGTCGAACCGGTGGCGCTGGTGGATATGCTGAAAGTCGCCGCCGACATCGCCGGGATCAAAGCGGCGACGGCACCGAAAGACGACGACAAAAAACGCAAGGGAATGAAGCTGCTGATCGAGGAAAAAAAGCAGCCCGCGCCCGCCGTGCGCAAAAGTGTTGATCCCTTGAGCAAGGTTTTAGGAGTAAAATGACTATGGACATCCACAAAATTTACGTTCCGTCGCCGACCGGTGCGAAGTTTCACGCCGACAAACGCGCCATTGTGAAAGGTCTGATGGGGCCGATCGGTTCCGGGAAATCGGTGGCCTGCATCTTTGAACTGCTGTTCCGGATGCGTGAGCAGGCTCCGAACCGGGAGGGAGTGCGCCGGTCGCGCTGGGTGATCATCCGCAACACCTACCCGGAACTCAAGGAAACGACGATCAAGACGTTTTCCGAATGGGTCCCTTCCGAATGCTGCCCGATCCGTTCCGAAGCGCCGTACAGCGGCACGGCATGGGGGCCGATGGATGACGGCACCACCTATGAGGCGGAATTTCTGTTTCTGGCGCTGGACCGCCCTGACGACGTGAAGAAGCTGCTTTCGCTGGAGTGTACCGGCGCATGGATCAACGAAGCGCGCGAAGTGCCGTTGACCATCGTGAACGGCATTCTCGGCCGGACGGGCCGTTTCCCGCCGAAAGCCGATGCGCCCACCACCTGGGCGGGACTGATCATGGATACGAACCCGCCGGACACCGACCACTGGTATTACAAAATGGCGGAGGTGGACAAGCCGGAGGGGTACAGCTTCTACCGCCAGCCGGGCGGCATCCTCGAAGTCGCCGAAGGTGTCTACGCGCCGAACCCGGAGGCCGAAAACATCGAGAATCTGCCGCTCGGCTACGACTACTACCTGCGCCAGGCGAAGCCGGGCGTCGATCCGAACTACATCCGCGTGATGCTGATGGCGCAATACGGGACGTTGTCGGCGGACCGCCCGGTCTACACGACGTTCAAGGAAAATATCCACGTGGCCGCAAGACCGCTGGAAATTCACCGGAATCTGCCGCTGCTGCTGGGATTCGACTTCGGGCTGACCCCGGCCTGCGTATTCTGCCAGCAGCTCGGCGGACAGCTCCGGGTGCTGCGGGAGCGGTTCAGCGATGATTCCGGCCTGAAACAATTCCTGCTGTCGGATGTGATTCCGCTGCTGCGTTCTCCGGAGTTTGCGGGCCTGCCGGTGGAGGCGGTCGGAGATCCGGCGGGAATCCAGCGGGCGCAGGCCGACGACACGTTGAGTTGCTTCGGCATTCTGGCCATGCACGGCATTCCGGCCAGACCGGCGCCGACGAATGACTTCCAGCCGCGGCGGCAGGCGGTGCTTGACCTGCTGGGGCAGTTGGGGCCGGGCGGCATTCCGAATCTGATGCTTGATCCGAGCTGCGAACGATTGCGCAAGGGTTTTATTTCCGGCTACCGGTTCAACCGCAAGCCGGGTTCGGACGGCACCCTGTTCAAAGATACGCCGGAGAAAAATCAGTACAGCCACATCCATGACGCGCTGCAATACGCCGCGCTGAAAACCGTCATGCCCGCATTGCGCGAACAGCGGGACCGGATGAACGGCTTTACCGCCCCGCCGCCTCCAGGCGGCAACGGCTGGAACGGGTATTTGT
>ERZ1034984.2551-NODE-2551-length-14444-cov-35.748280_pt1 | contig 14444 bp, 11 predicted proteins | sample MGYA00520589_ERZ1034984 | MGnify/ENA primary metagenome ERZ1034984 (study PRJEB33766, sample SAMN09781790) | gut metagenome | biome: gut microbiome | host: Homo sapiens | place: Madagascar | study: EMG produced TPA metagenomics assembly of the PRJNA485056 data... | reverse complement strand
TGGTAGACAGCAGCACCCAGCGCCGCAAGCACCCGAAAGGGTATCGCCTTTACGCACAGAAGTTCTGGGGAGAGGCCCAGACGGAGGCGAAAAGCACAATCAAATGTTATTTGGGCCGCATTTTTTCACAGACGCCCTTTGACGCGCGGATCGGGATCACGTTTGTGATCTCCTGCAACGTGAACCAAGAGACCACCACCAAAACGGAGGCATACGCCCGCTCCTACGATATGGAGCAGTGCATCATCGAGGCACTGAACGGCGTGAATCTGGCGGGGATCGGTGTGTGCGATTTTTCCCGTGCCGCACACGCGGACAACGGAAGCCGCCCGGTGTATGACCAGACGGGCACGGTGGTAGGCCGGGAACTGAAAATGAGCATCCATTGGGCGGAAAGCGAAGCCGCCATGGGGGACACTATTGAGGACTACTAAAATCACAACGGGAGGACAGCCACCATGACCATGGAAGAAGCAGCCGTAAAAATAGAGGGTCACGAGCACGAGATCAAATCCCTGAAACATCGCATGGACGATGTGGAGCGGGATCAGCAGGCGCTGATCAAGCTGACTGCCAGCGTAGAGGTAATGGCGACCAAGCAGGAAGAGATGGGGACAAAGGTAAGCCGGATCGATGAAAAGATGACGGAGATGGAAGGGAAGTCCGCCAAACGGTGGGACAGCCTCGTGGACAAGGTGATCTGGCTGATCGCCGGGGCCTGTATTGTGGCGCTGTTTGCCAGCGCGGGCATTACCATTTAATTTCAGATATTGGAGAGGATGAATTAAAAGGATGGAACTCTCAAGGAATATCAAGCGGGCGGCGGACCGCTACGAACCCGTAGAAACCGCCGGACTGACCCTATGGCCCATCCGGGTCTGTGAGCAGGAGGAATTTGAACGGGCGAGACCGGCCATTGACGTGATCCAGCAGGCGCTCCCTGTGCGCTATGCGGTCATGCCTCTGCTGACAGCCTATTGGGTCATGGATCTGGAAAGCATGGAGCGGGGGGAGGAACCGGTGGGCCTTTTCAACCGGGCACTGGCGTTTTTGGCGCTGGCGCTGCGGCTGGGGGAGGGCCGGAGCCTTTCAGACCGCATCCGCCTGTTTCATGTGAAACTTTCACCAGAAAACACAATGGATTTAAAGGGAATATGCTTTACATGGAACGGAGAGGAAGAAATCACCATTACCCCGGTACAATTCCAGCGACTCAGGGCTATTCTGGCCTATCAGAACGGCATTGAGCTGACGGATGAGGACGCCAACCCGGACCTGTTGGAAGCGGAGGCGGAGCTGGCACGAAGAAACGGGCCGAAGCTGCGCCGGGACCCAGCCGGTCTGCTTTCCTCCATCGCCCTGTTTACGGGCTGTGAGGAAACAGAGATGGACGAATGGCCCCTGCTGAAGCTGAAACGGCGTCAGGAAGCCATCCAGCGGGCGGCAGATTATCTGATCTGCGGCATTTCGGAGGGCAACGGCGTGAAGTGGAAAAGCGGGAACCCTGTACCCCACCTTTTCTATGACCGGGAGCGGGAGGATGCGGGGGCCATGACCCCGCTGAGTCAATTTACCAACAATACGGAACATTAAAAGGAGTGTGAACAGACATGATCACTTTTACCGACAAGAGACTGTACGTTAAGGGCATTTGCTCCGCACAACTTCAGAACCCCTCCACCGGTGAGATCCTGAGCCAGAGCGACAAGTTCGCATCCGGCAACATCAATTTCTCCGCCAACACCGACCCCCTGCGGGCTGGTCTGGGCAACGGCATTGCCACCATCATTGCCAGCGACAGTGATACGCAGGTGAGCTTCACCCGCGCGGACTTCGACATGATGAGCAAAATGATGGCTGTGGGCGGCACCGTGAACTACAACGCCGTTTCCCCCGTCTGCCAGACGGTGGAGGCCACGGGCACTTCTCTGAAGGCCGACGTGAGCAAGCTGGTGCCGGTGGCCCAGTACGGCTATTCCAACATCTTCTGCTACGTGCAGGAAGTGGGTGCTGCGTCCTCCTACTCTGTGGGCGGCGTTCCCTATCCCATCGATCCTGCCACCGGCGCTATTACCGGCTTCACCGCGGAGAGCGGCAAGAGCTACAAGGTGTGGTACTTCGCCAAGAAGCCCGCGGCTCAGGTGGGCGTGGTGCGGAGCGCCTTTAATGGCCGCATCGTCCACTTTACCGCGCAGATCGCCGTGTATCAGAACGTGTCCGGCAAAAACAAGGGCACCCGCTGGGGCTGGGCTTACCTGATCGTGCCCCGCCTGTATCTGAATCCCGAAGGGGCCAACACCACCGGCGACCAGTCCAACTACGATACCACCACCATCACCGGCCGCGCCATCAACGAGGACGCTGATGTGATCTCCGCCGAGTGCGACGCCTGCGGCGGCATGGGCACTTCCGCCTACATGGTGCTGGTTCCCGACGAGGAAAGCGACGAGGTGGCGGGGCTGGCCGTGATCGGCGGCGTGGTGAGCGTGGCCGCCAGTGGCACTGCCCCCGTGAATGCCAAGCTGGTCATGAAAAACGGGGAACTGGTGACGCCCTCTCCCGCAAGCCTGCTGAAGTACACCGTGACCGCCGGGACTGCTACCGGGACCACCGTTTCCACCGACGGCATTGTGACCGCCGGGAGCACGCAGGGCACCGGGAGCATTGCCATCCAGTATCCCGCCGAGGGGGCAGCCAAGTACACCGCGCAGGCGGTTCTGGAAGTCACCTCCGAATAAGGGACACACCAAAAACGCCTTATCCTAAGCGTTGGATAGGATGAGCCGAGCGGGGCTGACTGCCGGGGAAACCCGGCGGTCGGCTCCGCTTTTTCGGTCCCCGGCGGACGGGAGAGCATGAGGATCTCATGCTTTGGCGTATGCTTGGGACCATTTTCGTGAGGTCACAAAAATGACAGAAAGGAGCGGGGATATGAGCGGGAGCGCATCAGCCAGGATCACAGGGGTGGACGAGGATCTTGCGGAACTGGGACAGCGGTTCAAGGCGGCGCTGGCGGGGGCCATGCCCACGTTGCGGGAGGATCTGTCCCAATGCCTTTTCGAGCACGTGCAGGGCGACGTATACGAAAAATTCGACCCAAAGGAATATATCCGGCGGGGAGAATACGGCGGCTTGGCTGACATTGACGGCAACACGGAGTTTGCGGTGACAGAGAACAGCGTTTCCATGGATTACCAGCCCAGCGGCGAGAGCGAACAGGTGGAAAACCCGCTGAACGGAGACGCGCTGATCGGACGCATTGAGCATCTGGACCCGCCCTATGACTGGACCCGGAGACCCCCGCCCAGACCGTTTTTTGAAAATTTTGTCACGGAACTGGTAGAAGGCGGACGGGCGGAAGAAACGCTGGTACGGGCCATGAACCAACAGGACGCAGAATTACAGATCGAAGCCAACGGCTACACGGGCCGGGAGGGTGACGAAGGATATTGAAGTAAAGGCAGGGCGGTGAAGCATGGCAAAAATTATCTTTAAGGGTGTCCCCGATTTTACAGAGGTCCGGGCGGAGATCACAAAGCTGAAGCAAGAGGTCGCGTCGGTTTCCTCCACGAAGGTAAATCTGAACGGCACGGCGCAGGGCCTGAACGGTGCGGCCAATGCCGCCGGGAAGCTGGCGGGGAATTTACAGAAGGTCTCCACCACCTTTGACGCAAGCGGGCAAGCCACGCGGCAGGTGCGGGATTTCTCCGCACGGCTGGGAGAGACCACCCGCGTGGTGGCGACGCTGAACAAGGAGACGGGGGATCTGGCTGTGACCCAGCAGACCGTGACCCGGAACTACCGACAGCAGGCCCAAGCGGCGGAGAAAGCCGCGGCTGCGGAACTGAAAGCCACCCGGCAGGCCAACGCCTATTTACAGCAGCAGACCAGAGCAGCGCAGAACACCCCTTATAATCCCACATCGATCCAGCGGCAGATCGAGGGCATGGTGGGCATTGGGAACGCCGCCAAGAATGCGGCGGACAGCGCCGGCGTATTTGAAAGAGCGTTTTTGAACTCCTCCGATAAGGTCCAGAAGGGCACGAAGGAGATGACCGAGAAAAACGGGCTGTTAGGGGACAGCTTTACCAACGTCTACCTGAAAATGCTCCAATGGCAGGTGATGGGCACCATCGTCTCCAAGACCATTGGGGCCTTCCGGGACGCCATTTCCACCATGAAGGCCGTGGACGATGAGATGGTGACGGTCCGCAAGGTAACTGGCTTTACAGCGGAGCAGATGGAGGAACTGCGGGACCGGGCCTATGAGACGGCATCGGCCTACGGCGAGGCGGCGGACGAATATCTGAACTCTGTGGCGGCGTTTGCTCGTGCCGGTTACGGCAAACAGGCGGACGCGCTGGCGGAGCTGGCCACCAAGACAAAACTGGTGGGCGACACCAACGCGGAAACGGCACAGCAGTTCTTACTGTCTGTGGATGCGGCGTATCAGTACAAGGGAAACATTGACGCATTGACCAAGGTGCTGGACGGCGCCAACGAGATCGACAACAAGTACGCCACCAGCATTGAAAAACTGGCGGAAGGCTTGGGGACCGTGGCTCCCGTGGCGGCACAGGCCCATGTGGGGGTCGACGAACTGACGGCGGCCATCGGTACGATTACCGCCGTGACCCAGCGGAGCGGCAGCGAAGCGGCCCGTGCGTTCCGGGCACTGGTGCTGAACATCGTGGGGGACACAAAAACCGAAATTGACGAGGGCGTGACGTGGACCACCGGGGAGATCGCCGGGTTGAGGGACGTGATCCGGCAGTACGCCCCGGCTGCGTATGAAGCGGCGAAGGCCACCGGCGAGGTCATTGACCCTATGGAGGCCATCGGGGGCCTTGCCCAGAGCATGAAGGACGGCCTGCTGACCGAACAGAAGCTGATGGAGATGGTCAGCGACATCGGCGGAAAGCTGCGGACGAGCCAGCTGCTGGCCCTGATCCAGAACTGGGATATGTACCAGTCCATGCTGAAAGACTACGCCAACGCCGTAGGCAGCGCGGACAAGGAAATTGAAAACGCGCTGGACAGCTGGACCCGCAAAACCAACATTCTGAAAAACGAATGGACGGAGTTCGTTCAAAGCATGGTGAGCACCGAGGCTGTCAAGGACGGGCTGGATGTGCTGATCGGCACGGTGGAAGTCCTGAACACGGGCCTTGGGCATTTTGCGGTGACTGCCGGGGCGGTGTCGCTGGGGCTGATAGGGATTCAGGCGGCGGCAAAGGGAACGGCGGCGGCGTTTACAAAGCTGTCGGCGGCGGGAGTGTCGTTCAACCCATGGATCATTGCCATTGGGTTGGGAGTTGCAGCAATCAGCACACTATGGGATGCCACAAAGGACTACCGGAAAAGTCTGGATGATCTGGACACCGCCATTTCTGATAACACAAAAAAGCTGGATGAAAACCAGCAGCGGCTCACCGAGATTAACGAGCTTGGCTGGAACGAAAAAACACCGGAAATCCTAAATGAAAAGGCAGCGATAGAGCAGGAAAATGAGGAACTTCGGTCGCAGATCGAACACCTGAAAGAAATTAAAAAAATAAAGGCTCAGAAAGTTCTGGACAGCACCACCGGCGAGGTGGAGACCGGGAAAAAGGTCCTGCGTGTGACGGGTATTACGGGACAATATGCAGGCCGGTATGACAGTGGCTTGTCCGATAAGCAGTTCAAGTCCTTTGAAGATCTTCGCACTATGCTTTCAAACTACATCCCCGGCGCGGCGAAGATGTCCATTGAGGAACTGCAAAACTTGGGGGTTGCCATTGAATATGTCAATGAAACCATCTACGCCACTGGGGAGGACTACGAAAATTACCTTATTAAAGAGGCAGAGGAGCTTTCCAAACGGCTTCAGGACAATGGCACAGATTTGGAGGGAGTGCGGGCTGAATATGACAAAGTAACCGCCGGACTTGCGCAATTTGCACAGGCCCATGAAATATTGGGGGATAAAACCTCTGCCGCCAAGGCCGCACTGGACACACTGAACCAAGCGTATGACAAAGCAGCGGATTATGCCACTACCTATGGCGATGCCGTGGAAGTGACGGGAGCACAGGCGGAGGCGGTATCAAAGACCTATCCCAAACTGGCGGATAGCATTGCAAAGGTTGGGGACAAGTACATTGTGTGCAAGTCTGCCGCACTGAGTGCGTCAGACGGACTCATTGCTGCAAACGGGCGCATTTCCAGCAGCGCAAAGACCATGGCCAAGGAGACCCTGACCCAACTCAAAAGCATTGTGGCGGGGTATCAGGAGGTAGCAAGCCTTGCCATGTCGGCGTACAGCGCTGACCAGTCCAGGAAGAATTACGAGAATCTGAAAAACGCCTTTCTTCTGAGTACAAAGGCGCAGGGGGCCATGAACCGCCTGAAAAACGCCATTGCGGAATCGGAGAAGTACGGTTATAACGCCGCTACAGGCATCGAATCGCCTTCCGGGACAAAAAAATCCACCAAGTCCACCAAGTCCACCAAGTCCACCAAGGACGCGGAGCTGGAACGGCTGAAGGACATTGTATCCCTGCGGAAGTCGGAGCTTTCCATTATGCAGGAGCGTGGGGACAGCACGGCGGACCAGATTGACAAGATGCGGCAGATCCAAGCGGCGCTCCACGCACAGGCGGAGTATATGCGGCGGATCGGTGCCAGTCAGGCGGACATCAACGCCCTGTCTACGGAGCACTGGAAGATCACCAAGCAGATTCAGGAACTCCAAGAGGATCTCTGGGACGAACTGGAAGATGCCGTTAACAAAAAGCTGGAAGAGGCGGAGGAAGCACGGGACAAGCAGACAGCCGCCATTGACAAGCAGATCGCGGCGCTGAAGGACGCCAAGCAGGCCGAGGACGAAGCCCTGAAACTGGAACAGCTGAAGGCGGCGGTGCTGGAAAAGCAGAACGCCTTGCTGGAAGCCCAGAAGGAACGGACGGTGCGGGTATTCAATGCCGCAACCGGACAGTGGGAGTGGGAAGCCAACGCATCGTCCGTGAAGTCCGCACAGGACGCCTATGAAAAGGCCAAGGAGGACTTGGCGGAGTACGAGCGGGAGTTGGCCCTTCAGCGAGAAATTGACGAACTGGAAGCCAAGAAAACCCTGATCGAAAAAACCTACAACACCCTGAAGGCCGAGTGGAAGCGGATCACGGACAGTTTGCAGGAACCCACCCGGACCATTGACGAAATTCTCAGTGACATTGCCAGAAACGGCACGCCCAAGATGCGCCAGCAGGTGGAGGAGGTCAACAACCTGCTGGGCAAACTGAACCAGTATATCGCGGGCACGGTAAACGGCGGACAGCTCCCCGGACAGCCGGGAGAGGTTCCCGGCGTGAACGGGGCGACCGGCGTGACCGGTGAAGGGTTCATTCCCGCCGGGTCCTCCGGATGGAAGCTGGCGGACGGAAGCGACGCCAACCTGAACTTCAAGGATACCAGAGTTTACGGCAAGGGCGAAAAGGGCCAGTACACCGGCCCGGACACCAGCCGGGATGAAAAGCTGGCGGGGCAGACCGTTGAAAAAAACGGGTATGTAATCACCTACGATGAGAACGGGTACGCAACCAAGGTCATCAACGTGCATCAGGGTGCGGCGCGAGATGACCTTTCCGGAAAGTATGACAAGGTGGACGCGGACGGAAACAAGATGTACTACACGGGCTTTGACAAGAACGTGGATTACAACCTTGCCATCAAGCAGGCCAAGGAAGCCGGAGCCGGGGAAGGGCTGATCAAGCAGTTAGAGACGGAACGGCAGAACAAGATCAACGCCATGTACGGCGGGGTAGACCCGAACAAGGGCGGCAAACCATCCGGCGGCAGTTCTTCCAGCGGCGGGCCCTCGTCCTCCAAGGGCAATTCTTCTTCCGGATCTTCCAGCAAGGGCTATGACAGCAACGTGGACTACTCTTTGGCCATCAAGAACGCGGAAAAGAACGGAGCCAGTCAGGCCACCATCGACAAACTGAAATCAGAGCGGCAGAACAAGATCAACGATAAGTACGGCGGAAAGGACCCGTACAAGAAGTACGATTCCGGCGGCATCCTGCGTGGGCTGGGGGGCATCAAGGCCACCAGTCGGGATGAGATCGTGATCCCGCCGCTGCTGGCGGAGAGGATGCTGGAACCCAGCGCGGACAGCACTTTCCAGAAGCGGATGAGTGAACTTGGGTGGCTGTACGGCGCGGTGGAGCGGGGCGGCACCATGCCGGGAAAGACGGTAATGAGACGGACCAGCTATGACCACTACGGAGACAGTTACAACGTAAACGGCGTTCAGATCGGGGCGGAGGCGGCCAATCGCCTGACCGTTGCACAGGTCATGCAGGCATTGAACCACGGGGCCGGGAACTTGGGCCTCTACAAACATTAAGGGAGGCGGGCGCATGGCATTATTCCAACCGACAAATATTTACCCCTCATCCCTTGGGGAACTGGGAAACGGCACGGTTGACATTACAAAGCCGCTGGCGGTGAGCTGGCAGGTGAACGGCAACTCCGCTATGACCGCATTTTCCCTGACGATCTGCAAAAACGATGCGGCGTCCACGCAGGTATATTCCACCGGGAAACTGACGGCGGGGTGCCCCTTCTACGGGACGGACTATGCGGGGAACACCGTGCTATTCACCTATACCATTCCAGCCAGCGCACTGAGCGGGGCCGGGATGGTAAACGGACAGCAGTACAAGCTGCTGATCCGGCAGTGGTGGGGGGCGACCGACGCGGAGAGCGTGACCCAGCGGAGCGCATCGGTCTTTCTCACCCGGACGGCCCCGGTTCTGACCGTGGCCGCCATCCCTTTGCCCCTGACGGTGCGGAAGTACGCATTTACGGCGGCCTATTCGCAGGCGCAGGGTGACACGCTGAACTGGGTGCGGTGGACGCTGCGGGCCGGAAACAGCGAAGCAGTCCTCTATGACAGCGGGCGCATTTACGGCACGGCGGAACTGCGGATGGAGTATGACGGCCTGTTTTCCGACACGGATTACGCCGTCCGCTGTCAGGTGCAAACGGAAAACGGCGTTCAGGCAGACACCGGCTGGGTGAGTTTCCGGGTAGCCTACGATACCACGGAGATCTCCGGCGCGGTGGTGGCGTGTCCCAACTGCAAGCAGTCCGGCATCCGGGTAAGCTGGCCGGGGCTGTACTCCATCCCCGGAACTGCGACGGGCAGTACGGCGATCTCCGGGGGCAAACTGAACATCGGAAGCGACGGCAGCGTCACATGGAACGAAGTGACGGGACAGCCCATGAACTACCCGCAGCCGTGGAGCCTTGTGTGGAGCGGGACAGTGGACGTGAGCCGCGACAACCCCATTGTGACCGTAGGCATAGGGGAGACCTCGGCAGTGCTTTCGCTGGGCAAAAACGGCGGCAAACTGACGGTGGGGGGCAGCACGGTTTGGAGTCAGGCGCTCCCGTGGCTGCGGGAGACGGACCGTTTTACGGTGGTGATCGCAAACGGAAACGTCTACCTGCGGCAGATCACGCTGGCGGGCGGCATTTATCCGCTGACCACCCTGTTCCCGTCCGTCACGCTGTTCCCCATTCAGGAGCACGAGGAACTGAGGATCTTTACCGGCGGGGCAGACATGACCGGGAAAACAATCACATCTCTGACGCTGGGCGGCGTTCAGACCTGTGACTATCTGTGGGTGACGGGCGAGACGCTGGACGAGAGCACTTTGGCGCAGATCCTGAGTCTGGAAGGCTGGACACCGGGAGCGTTTTCCGGAAACACGCTGTTTCAGACGGATTTTGCCGGAGGGGGCTTACAGGCGGGCAACCTGACCTTTGCCGGGACACTGACGGGCTTTGCCATTTACCGCTATCACGAGGGAGACGCGACACTGGAACCTGTGGCGCAGACGCCCCTTTCGGAACGGGCTATCTGGGACTGCAAGGCGGCATCTCAGGAGACCTACCGCTACTATATGTTCGGCCTCGGCAAAAACACGGACGGCGCGGACGTCATCGTGACCAACGCCCTGATCTCCGACGCGGTGACGCCGATTTTCTGGGACTGGACGGTTCTGCAATGCACCAAGGACGCAGAGGGTGCCTATCACCCGGCGGCGATCTTCCAGTTCAGCCTGAATGTGGCCAGCGGCGGGATCAGTAACAACAACAGCCCCGGCGTACTGAGCAACTTCACCCGGTATCCCACGGTACAGAGTTCCCCCAGCGATTACCGCTCCGGGACGCTCTCAGCGGCCATAGGGCGCGTTCTGGCGAACGGGGAGTATACGGATACCAACGAGGCGCGGGACGCCGTGTACGCCCTCTCAACCACGCAGGACACCCTGTTCCTGAAAGACCGGCGGGGAGACCTGTGGCAGATCCGGGCGGGCGGTGCCATTTCCATGAGCACCATGGACGGCAGCCGACAGCAGGTGCAGACGGTGACGCTGCCGTGGGTGGAAATCGGCTCCGCGGACGGGGCGCGTATCCTGCTCACATCCAGCGACGCTTTGTTTGCATAAGAAGGAGGCAATTCAGAGATGACCCAAGCGGAACGGATGAACGATTACCGCAAAATGCTGCGCCGGCCTTTTACCAAGCTGTGCCGTCTGCGGTTCTTACAGCCGGACGGCTCCACGGCCTTCGCACTGGACAACAACCCCACGGGGCGCTTTGCCGGGGCGTTTATCGCGGACGGGAGCCTGTCCGTGAATCTGAACAACGGCCAGCGGCGGACGGCCTCGGTGACGCTGGCGAATCTGGACGGCACGTTCGATTACAACATCAACAGGGTATGGTTCGGGAACCGGATCGCACTGGATGAGGGCCTTGTGCTCAGCGACGGCACAGACTTTTACATCCAACAGGGAGTCTTTCTGGTGAAGGACCCTGTGGAGACGCTGGAACCGGCCAAGCGGACGGCGCAGTACAATCTGGTGGATAAATGGTCGGACTTGGACGGAACGCTTTTCGGCTATCTGAAAAGCACCTACGAGGTGAAGGCAGGGGCCAACGTCTTTGACCCCATCGCGGCCCTGCTGAAGCTGGACCGGGGGAACGGGGATCTGGTGGACAACGTGCCCCCGGTATTTACGGAATATTACAACGGCAAGACTCAGCAGCTGGCGGACGGGTCTGTGGCCAAGCTGACGGACGCGCCCTACACCCTGCGGGTGGACAGTGAAAACGGAAGCTATGCGGACGTGTGCCTCGGCCTTGCGGAAATGCTGGCGGCGTGGATCGGGTACGATGCCTCCGGCGCACTGCGGATTGACCCCTCTCAGGATGACATTCTGGACAGCGACAAGCCTCTGTCGTGGCAGTTCTCCCAAAGCGAGGCGGAACTGCTGGGGACGGAGTACACGGAAAAGAACACGGAAGTGTACAACGATTTCATCGTAGTGGGAGAGGCCGTGAACAACAGCGCGCAAGTGGCGGCGCGGGCGCAGAATTTGGACCCGGCCAGCAGCACGAATGTAAGTCGGATTGGGCGCAAAACCGTGCGCTACCGGGCGGCGGGATATTCCACAAAAAGACAGTGCGAGGACTTGGCTGTGTGGAAGCTGAAACGGTCCGCGGCACTGCAAAAGTCCGTCTCGGTTTCGTGCAGTCAGATCATGCACCTGAACGAGAATGAACTCATTTCCATTGTGCGGAGCGACAAAGCGGGGTCTCCGGTGGAGCGGCATCTGGTGCAGGGGTTCACAAGACCCCTGACATGGAGCGGCCCCATGCAGATTTCCGCCGTGTCGGTCCAGGATTTCCCAACGGCCACCGTGACGGGGTGGCCCACCTGAACAGTGAAGCAGCCCAAACGGGGCACCGGATCAAAAGGAGGAACTTTTATGAAGAAGAATCGTTGCGGAAAAGCGGCCGATAGTTTTGTCGGGAAGGAGCGTGGCTGATATGGCATATACACCGACAGTCTGGAAGAACGGAGAATTTCCTCCGATTGACGCGGAGCACCTGAATAAAATTGAACAAGGAATCGCGGATGCGGTCAGCGTAACGCCGCAGAGCCTGACGGACGCGCAGAAAACCCAGGCGAGGGGAAATATCAACGCCGCCCCCGGTGGGTTTGGGCTGGGACAAGCAAATATGAAAGCACTTGAAGATTGCAACAATGCTATTCTTTCCGGGTGGTATGCAACTGATTCTCCAACCTTGAATACTCCGGGCGAAGATGGCGAATCAGGCGTTTTGTTGGTGAACCGCCGCATCGATAAGCGCATATATCAGGAATTTCATGCAATCAATGGGAATGAATACAGCCGCTGGTCTGCCGCAAGAATATCGTATGGCGATGTTTCTTCTGGTTTACAATGGGGGCCTTGGGAATACCTCAATCCCTTCATGCAGACGGGCGTAGAGTACCGCACCACGGAGCGGTTCTGGGAAAGACCGGTATATTATAAAATCGTTGATTGTGGAAAGATTGCGGACAATAAACAAGTGGAACACGGAATTGTGAATATGCGGGATTGTATATCTTTCCAAGGATTGCGTGGCGCTCTGCCAATGCCCAGCATTACCAACAATAATTTGTCGGACCCATGGAGCTGTTACGTTGCTGATGTTTCTCGTACAAAAATCATACTTGCGTGCGGCACAAGCGCAGCAGGAGGCAACTGCCATGTAATGCTCAAATACACCAAGACAACCGACTAAGGAGGGAATAGCATGAAAATTATCAAGTACCAACTCTGTACCGAGGTTGACCACGGCACGGAGGATGAGCCGAAGATTGAGCAGGTTTTCTCCGCTGTCACGCTGGGATGGAGCGAGGCCAACGAAAAAATTGCCCAGGCGGAAGCCCACAATGGCGAGTATACCATTGAGGATGATGGTGAGCCGGAGCCTGCACCCACCCAGATTGACCGCATCGAGGCCCAAGTGGCGTATACGGCTCTGATGACTGACACTCTAATGGAAAGTGAGGGTTAATCCATGAAAGAGAAAATCGCAAAATGGTACAGACAGGGGCTATGGACAAAGGCCATGGTCAAGAACGCCGTGAAGAAAGGCGCGTTGACCTCTGAGTATTACGCGGAAATTGTAGGAGAAATGTATGAATAACACTTGCATCTGCTGTGGGGCTATCATCCCGGAGGGGCGGCAGGTCTGCCCCATCTGCGAAAGGAAATGGCCTGAGTTTTGAAGAAAAGACCGGAAGAGCGGAAGCCCTGTACGTGGAGCGCACGGATTGACCGTGCGTTCCTTTTTTACGTTGCGCCCCAATAGCCGATAAACGGCAACGGCGATGGCAGGGAAGGGCGCAGGAGCGCAAGGACGGGTCAGGGGATATATACGGTGATAGGGGAACGCCAGAGATCGGCTGAGGGCGTTTCCGTGCGAAATAGAGGGGGTTATCCCGCAACATCGGAAATGAACCCAACGGCGTTGCGGGAAAAGGGACGTTTGATGTTCCGCGCGTCGTAGAAACGCTTCATGGTGAAACGGTCCACATGGAACAGGCGGGTCAGCTCCGCATAGGAATTGTCCTGCTCGATCAGGACGCGGATGGTGGATTCATAGCCGGACAGTTTCGTGTGCTTGCCCAGAGCGCCCTTGGGACGGCCCAGCGTGACACCCTGACTGCGGCGGAGATCCAGCGCTTCCCGCGTTCGCTGGGAGATCATCTGACGCTCGATCTTGGCGGCAATGGCAAAGGCGAAGGTCAGCACCTTGGATTGGAGATCGTCACTGAGGTCAAAGCCGTCCTTGATGGTGTGGACGCTGACACACTTGCTCATGCAGATGGAAAGAATGGACATGACCATAAACAGGCTTCGGCCAAGGCGGGAAATCTCGTAACAGAGGATGGCGTCTCCCGGCTGGACATGGCGGAGCAGCTGTCCCAGTTTGCGCTTGTCCAGGGCTTTGGTGCCGGAGATGGTTTCCTCGATCCAGCCGTCTATGTGAAGGCCGTGTGCTTCACAGTAATTGAGGATGATATGACGCTGATTTTCCAAGGCCTGCTTGTCGGTAGAGACGCGGATATAGCCGTAAATCATAGTAAATTGTCCTTTCTTTCGTAAAACGCACGATAAAAACACACGCCCATGCGATCGGAACGCACGGACGTGTGTTTTTGTTTCAGGGTGAATGTTGAGGGATCAGGCGGAAAAGGAGGCAAGTTTGTCGGCGCTGCGCTTGGCTTGCAAGTCCCGTTCGGCAAAGACCTTCTTGGCGCTTTTCCGCCCGGAACGGTCCATAAGCCGCCCAGAATAACGCTGGGTGGTGATGGGGCTGGAATGCCCCAATTTGGCTTGCAGTTCGTTTTCGGGCATACCGGAGTTGAGATCCAAGCGGGAGCCGACGTGTCGGAGATCGTGGCTGCGGATGTCCGGAACGCCGGTGACGGAGCGGACGTGGCGCTCCACCAGTTCCGAAAGCCACTGTTTTGTGCCGGACTTCCATTCGCCGGAACGGAGGGTGCCGAACAGGGGGGCGGTATCCGGGAGATC
>ERZ1034984.2544-NODE-2544-length-14477-cov-8.288171_pt1 | contig 14477 bp, 12 predicted proteins | sample MGYA00520589_ERZ1034984 | MGnify/ENA primary metagenome ERZ1034984 (study PRJEB33766, sample SAMN09781790) | gut metagenome | biome: gut microbiome | host: Homo sapiens | place: Madagascar | study: EMG produced TPA metagenomics assembly of the PRJNA485056 data... | reverse complement strand
ACTTTTATATGCTATAATATACCCATCCCAAGAGGCCCTTCGCCCTCTGTATCCCCGCTCAAAAGGAACCCCATGCACCCACCGGTAGACCCTCTGCCCATCGCCAAGCTAATCGTGACGGCCTCGTATCGAGACGGCGCGCCGGTGACCAACCTGCAGGTCCAGAAGATCCTCTTCTCGCTGAACGCCATGCACGTCATCCGCTTCGGCGCGCCCTTGCTCGCCGAAGCGTTCGACCAAACGCCCTACGGCCCGGTTTATCCGGCGGTATTCGAAGAGCTCGACCGCTGGGGCGGCGCGCGCATCGAGGCGGACTTTCCCGACCTGCCGCAGCTCGACCCAGAGCTCGAGCAGTTCGTTCTGCAGAGCGCCAGGCTCCTGCGCGACAAGCCGCCGTACGACCTCATGCAGATCCACGCGGCCCTCAAAGGCCGCATCTAGCCGCAAATCCTAACGACCGTCGAAAGGCTCCCATCATGCAAAACCCCCGCATCTTATCGCTTCTGATCGCCGCCGTGCTGTCGCTCACGCTCGCCGGCTGCGGCTCGCAGCAGGCGACCACGCTGCCGGCCCCGGAACCCTCCCAACCCGTCGAGTCTTCCCAGCTCGCGCAACCCTCCGAGCCGAACGATCAGCGAGCTCCCTCCACGTCGGCCTTCTCGCTGGCCGACGTGCCCGCCTACACCGGCTCCGCTTCTTGCTCGGTGAACGCCGACGCGCCGTACTTTACCGCCGACGACATGGACTACGCCGCCTCCAACCTCGGTTTCGAGGAGTATTTCGAGCAGGACCAGCTTGCCCGCTGCACCGGCGCGCGGGCCTGCGTCGGTGCCGAGACCATGCCGGCGGACGGCGAGGAGCGCGGCGGCATCGGCCAGGTCAAGCCGGCCGGCTGGCATACCGCCACGTACGGCTTCGTCGACGGCCGCTACCTCTACAACCGCTGCCACCTCATCGCGTGGTGCCTCACGGCAGAGAACGCCAATCTGAACAACCTAATCACGGGGACTCGCTACATGAACGTCGAGGGCATGCTCCCGTACGAGACCCAGGTCGCCAAATACGTCGAGCGCACCGGCAACCACGTGCTGTACCGCTCGACGCCGGTCTACGAGGATGACGAGCAGCTGCTCTGCAAAGGCGTGCTCATCGAAGCGGAGAGCGTAGAGGATTCCGGCGCGAGCTTGTCTCTTTGCCGTTTCTGCTACAACGTGCAGCCCGGCGTGATCATCGACTACTACGACGGCAACTCGCAGGTCGACCCGGCCGGCGAACAGCCGGACGGGTCGGATGCCGACGAGGCGGAAGCCTCCTCGGCGGGCGACGAGCAGGTCCGCGCATACGTGCTCAACACCAAGACCGAGAAGTTCCACGAGCCGGGTTGCTCAGCGGTCTCCAAGATGTCGCCAGGCAATCGACAAGACGTCGAAGAGACCCGCTCCGAGGTCGTCCCCCAGGGCTACGAGCCCTGCGGCATCTGCAAACCGTGACGTTTTTCGGACTGCGATAAGAACTATCACAGGTGACGCAGGCATAGTGATTGAGAAGCGCCGGGGTCTCGCCCTGGCGCTTCTGTTTCTCCTGATTGCATGTTCTTGCGTCGCTCCATGGCTGGTTGAGAAAGATCGAAAAATTAAGAAGAGAAAACATCGATAAAAGATCGTTAAAGATCGGCCCAGAGAGCAATGCAAACCGCTTGCACGCAAGTAATCCCGCCAAGCGAGTCCAGTGTCTCAAAGTAACTAGATGAAATCAGTGTTTCCCCACGTCAGACGCTGATTCGATCTTGACAGGGCGATTCTGGTCGACGTAAAATAAGGGCTATAGAGAGGGCGGACAAATGCACTTGCAAACCTTTTAAGGATTCACTTCAACGATACAGCCCAATTTAAACGACGATAGCAAACGGGTCCCTTGAGGACTTCTCGCCATCGTGCACCCAACACGCCCGTTAAAGGAAGGCAGAGCCCCATGAACAGCAACGTGAAAGATCAGGCGCCCGCGATTCGCATCATCGGCGACGAGGTCGTCGTGCGCATGGCCCTCGATAAGAACTTTTCTATCATCAGCGTGTTGACGTGGTTCTTCGTATCAGGAAATGCAGTTTCGCCTCATTCGTGCACGTTTTCCTGATACCCAAAATGTACCCACCACGAGCAAGAAGGGGCTCACGCGGGCTGCTACAGTAGCTTTTTGCGAATTTTCTTGAGCCAGTTTTTCTTGAAGCTGCCACGAGCGCCGAAGAAACGGTCGTCAGTCTTGGTGGCTTCTTTTGCTTCGAATTTCAAGGCAGTGAGCTCGATCGTGCAGATGAGGTCGGCCGCCTGGGCAAGCCGGTAATCTTTGGGGCTGCCGTCTTTGTACATGACGGCGTTTGTTGACAAGGCGTACTCCACTGCGTCGTGTAGGGCCTTGGTCACGACATACTGACCGTCGTCGTAGTAGACCTTTACCTTGTCGAATCCTTGTAGGTAGCTAAGGTTGTCGAAGATAAGGTTCACGATGTCACGCCTGATCCTCACTCCAAGAGCGGCGCTGTTGGGGAACTCGTCTTTCCTGTACGAAAACGTATGGTACTTGATGGGCAAGTGCTGGAGCATGGTGAAGAACGCTTGCAGTAGACGCTTCCTGTCCTGGATGTCCATGCCCTCGTAATCGTCGTGCCCGTTCATGAGCGGGCAGGCGTGCAGCGGGATGTTAGGAAGGCCCTTCGCCCGCAAGTCGTTTTCGTAGATGCTGATAGGCTGCGAGATACTGGCGTTCTGTTCATGGAACACGAGCGTCAGCAGGTAGTATTTCGATTCCGTTCCGCTCTCGCCCGACTCGTCGGCGAACAGGCTGATTTCGAGCATGGGCTCTCCTTGCGAGATAAAAAATGCCGGGGGACAACCCCCGGCTCCTGGAAGCCCTTTCTTTCGAAAAGACCAGCTATAATATCTCATGGTTTTATCTAATATGCAAGGGGTTTTGCGTACGAGTTGGTGAATTACGCACGCAAAAAGCCGCCTTTATACTGGTAATCGTAAGGATCGTATTTACTGCATCTGGCCGTTTCGATAAGTTTTCCGCCGTCGCCTGTAGTGCCTTTGTCAATGGTCACGGTTTCGTAGCGCGTTCTTCCGGCGTAAGCGAACTTGAAATCGCCATGTTCATAATCGGCCTCAGGGTTGTAGACGTCTTTCCAACTCTGGTAATCGAGCTCGGCGGTTCCGGTGCTGATGGCTGCGAGTTCGTCGGCCCACTGATCGATTATCTGTTCGAGATCCGGCCGCATCGTGCGAAGCACCGCCTCTCCGCTTTCGAGCACGTCGGGTATAAGCGCATAGGTGTTTGCAATCTGAAACAGTGCATGCGCGGCTTGGACGGGGGAGCCGAAGTTGAAGAAGGCCAAAGCGCCTTCGGTTGCATCTAGCGCAAGGGATAGCACTGCTAACTGCGAGGTTTTCGGCAGGCGCTTTTTCTGCTCGTAGCTTCTGATCGCAGACTTGGTTATCCCCGTTACGTTGGCGAGGTCTTCCTGCGTATAGCCCTTTTTCACGCGAAGACGTCGAAGGGCTGAGGCGAACTGTATGTTAGTCCATGGTTCGATAGCCACCCAGTCGTATTCAACGCGTTCGTATCTTAACGGGAAATCGGTGGGGTTGTAGTCTTGCGCGAATTGATCTTTCCATTGCTCGTAATGAAAAGCCTCGATATCGCCGTTTTTATAGTTTAGGTACTGTGCCGCCCACTTTTTCAGAAAGCTATTCATGAACTCGTTGTTGGCCGCTAGGTAGGCAAATCTCTTATCGGAGGAATAGGGCTTAAGGCCGTAAACGTCGCCTAGCTGCAACAATGCGTTTGCTGGCATGAAATCGATGTCGTAGATTCGAAGAGCCTCAGGTCGTATGCCGAACGCCTTCGCCAATGCTTCAAGATGGGCCTCTTTGGGCGTTGAGCGCATGAGCTCATAGTTTTGCACCGCCGATTCGCTGATTCCCGCACGTTTGGCGACCTCCGCCTGAGTTAGGTGCATCCTGAACCTTAAATCGCGAAGCTTCGCCGAGATGAGGCGCGATTGCCACCGCTTTTTAGCAAGCGAATGCGAAAAATCACCAATCGTGTCTTGGGCGAAATCCCACAAACTCATTGAGTCCTCTTCTCGCTCTATATCAGTTAGCGACGCGTTTTGCGGCTAGGTTTAACAGCTTGCAATTGTATCCAGATTATTCTTAACGTTCAAATCTGTCTGAATATTCTTGAAAAACGCCAGAAGTGTATTACTCTGTCGATAGACGCCAAAGGTGTCTTACTATTGTTCAGCTACAACCAAAAAGAAAGGAGAAGAAAATGGAAGCTACCAGCAGGCTCGTTGGCGCGGACTACGTTGCAACAAAGCTCGACGTGTCCAAGCCGACGGCCTATCGAATCATCCGCTCGCTGAATAGCGAGCTCGTTGAAGCTGGCGCGCGCGTTATCCCGGGGCGCGTTAACCTCGAGTATCTGGAGGCAGCGTACTTCGCCCAGCCCCCGAAGGGCGGTGTGAAGCAGGATGGCGGTGTCGAAGTCGTATGGGACCAGCTGACGTGGGAGTCCCTGCGCAAGATCATGGCGTGCATCGACCTTGCTGACGAACGCGGTTATCTTGCCGGCGCGATAGAACGTTTCGTCGACGATGGGATGGACTTAGAGGTCTTGCGGATCGCCTGCGAGCAGGTCGCCGACCAAGGTATGGCCGGCACGTCTGCGGAGCGTGCAGTCTGGACGGCAGCCGAGGCGATCGCAGAGGGTCGAAAAAAGCAGGATTAAAGGGGAGAAGACATCGATAAAAGATCGTGAAAACCGAAACCCCGACCCCAAGGCGGCATCTCACCGCGTTCAGAGCCCCACAAGCCTCCCAAAACGGCCTATGGGGCCGAAGGCCCCTCCTCCACCGCTGTTCCGCTCAACCCCCCCCCAAACGCCTCCTCATCCCCGCTTTGCCCTATATAGTACCTATATAGGGCAAAGCCTACCGCTCCCTCACCCGCTCGACGATACGCTCCCGCGGCGCGAGCGCGTCGCGTATGGCGGCCCGGTACTTCTCATCGGCCGCCGCTTCCGCATCGGTGGTCTTCACGCGCACGACCCGGATGCCGCAGCGCCTCATGACCGCATCCTTCTTCGCGTCGCGGCCCGCCTGCAGGCCTCCTTCGTGCTGCTGGCCGTCTATCTCGATGGCTGCGCGCGGCATCATGCTCGCGCGGTCGTAGAGCAGCAGATCGATGTGCGAGCTGCTGCGCACGAACGCCTGCAGGTCGCCGTCGAGCCGGCGCGCCAAGCGTTCCGGCACCAGCAAGTAGAGTGGATAGCGCCGGCAGACCCCGATCTGCTCGGCGGCCCGCTCCTCGGCCAGAAGCTCGCAGATCCTCCTCATCGCGGCCGTCTCCGTGGCGTCGCCGGTGCGCTCGCCGTGGCGCGGCCCGAACAGGAACGGGAACGCCGGCCGCGAGCTCTCCTCGAGCACGGTGCCGCCGCGGTAGGCCATATAGCGTGCCAGGTCGCTGACCAGGCAGTCTTGCGCCAACAAGTCGACTTCTACGAGCAGGGCAAGCCGGGACCGCGCCCTGCTCACCGCAACGTTGAGCAACCTGGGATCTTCAAGAAAGGCGTTAGGCTTGTCCTTCACCGACGAGAATATCACGCAGCTCTTCTCCCTGCCTTGCGACTTGTGCACGGTTGACGCGTCCGCGCCCTCCACCTCGATGCGCGCCAACTTGTCGACCTGCAAGTTGAACGGAGCGAGCAACAAAACGTCGGACGCATCGAACCCCTCTGCTTCCCAATGCTCGACGACCTGCACGGCATCGCGTATCTGCCGCTCGTTGACTGTAGCGCTCCTCGCCGCGCTCCACGACTTCACAACGGTGAGCACCTCGCAAGCCTCCCCGCCGGGCTTGCTCATCACCTTGAGCTGCCCGCCGTAGAACCGCTCGTTGCAAAACCCTATGATCTCCGGGTCGCACCGGTAGTGCTCCGCCAGAAGCGCGTGCGGGCGCACAGCGTCGTCTGGCATCTCTTCGATGGCCCCGACGCACGCGTCGAGCAGGCTGTTTAGCTTCCAATCGAGGCGCTCCGGTATGCCGGCGGGCCTGTCCGGCACGGCCTCGACCTGCTCCGTCGGCCGCACGGGCGCGAGTTGCTTCGAATCGCCGACCACGACGGCGCGCCTCGCGGCACCAAGTCCCAGGATGCCGACGTCCAACGAGACCTGCGACGCCTCATCGATGATCGCGACGTCGAACTGCATGGATGCTTTGAACCCGACCTGCCTCATGCAGGAATGGCAGGTCGAGGTCTGAACGGGGTAGGCGTTTCGAATGCGGCGTATGTCGGCGTCTTTCGGCTTGTCGAACCCGGCGACGCGGCGCGGGCCAGGTTGCTCGTGTGCGAGCTGGTTGCTTGCAAGACCATGCTTCAGCAGCAGGAGCGACCCGTCTCCAAGAGCCTTTTCAAGTTTCTCCACCCGCTTCGATTCGCATGCCCTTCTAAGCGAGTCGATCTGCCCTTGCACCTCGCGCGCAAGGGCAGAATGGAACTCTTCGAACAACGCCTCTTCCAATGCAGGGTCCACGTGTCGGTAGTCGTCTCGTCGCCCGATGCCGAGCACCGGGCCGAGCAGGCAGGCGGGCCCGAGGCTCGCCCTTCCGTGCTCGTTCGCGCGCGAAACGAGGCTATGCAGCAAGGAGAAACCCTTCGAGCTGGCACGAGGTCGCAAGGCCAGCTGCCGCGGTTCCACGGTGCGCTCCTGCTCGATGTGCTCTATCTGCGCCTCGACGTTGCGCAGCAGTTGCTCGGCATCGGCGAGTTCGATCTTCTTCAGATAGACGTCTTTGAGCTTCGCAGCGCAGAAGCGAACAGCTTTCTCGGCCTTCTTCACTTCGCGAGGCGGCTGCTTCCACTTTCTCAAGTCGTCGGGGACGACTTTCGTCTTGCCTTGGTTCTCCCCGAACGCTTTCCAAGCCGTGGAGGCTCCCAGCTCGGCGACCAGGAACCCGAAACCGTGTTCTTCGAGCTTCTCGGACACGTTGCGCACGGCGCTGTTATTCCCCGAGACGACGAGGACCGATTTCCCCCGGTAAAGCATGTTCGCGATGATGGTCAAGATAGTCTGCGTCTTGCCTGTGCCGGGCGGTCCCTCGATCACCGACAGGTTAGATCTAAGCGCGTTTTCAACCGCGCCCATCTGGCTGAAGTTGGTCCCGAAAGGGAAGAGCACGGTTTCATCCTTGCCGAGCTCGTCGAAGGAGATCTTGCGCGGGTCGGCCAATGCGGCCAGCGCGGTGTCATCGAACTTCTCCTTCACCAGCATGGCGTAGCCGCTGGCCGCGGCCTTGCGTGCACCGGCGCCCGCGTCTTTTTCCTTTTCGGAGCGTGGCGTGAATTCGGTCTGGGAGACTGCGACGAGGTATCTGATCGCCTCCTCCGTCGGATGTTTCCTCCAGCGGCTTATCAGCCGCAGGTCGTAAACGTCTTCTTCGGCCTTTTCCGTCGGCAGCGGTTTGCCGTACCTGTCTTTTCTCACGATATATGTGTACCCGCACGATGATATAGGCTCGCTGAAAAGCTCTCCTGCCTTCAGCTTTTTCTTCTCGTTGCCTTTCGTGCTGAACCAATCGTTGTCCATCATGCACCTTAAATCCGCTTGTCGTTGTTCCCATAGCCCACGATTCTAAAACCGATTGGCCACCCACGCGGCGAGGCAGCCGAGAAAAGGACGTGTCAAAAGAGTGCGAGGGCGTCCGCAAGCGGCCGGCTTCGTCCTCGCAAAAGCCAAGCTTTCATCGACGACCGCGCCCGGTACCCAGCCGCAGCCTAATCAACTCCCGCTTAGAAAACCTCGTTCCCGAGGTTTTCTAAGCCAACCAACTCCCCAGACGGCACGCCCAAAGCTTTTCTTTTCTTTACTGCCGCCCTAACAGCTTCAAAATGTCATCAACCTCACGCCGCGGCAGCTCTGCTGGCCGCGCCCAACAAACCCCCAAACCCAATCCATCCTCAACCCCCGAATCCCACCACATCTATTACGCTTCCTATCAGGTCGTTCGCATGCTATAATGAATCTTGTTGGCGGGGGCATTTGCACCCGCGCACCCGATTGGGTCTAGTTTTTTAGCTTTGCAAACCTGAATAACGTTCCGCTTCCGCATCGGCCGACAGGCCATTTCGACAGGCCGTTTCGTCCTGCTCGCACGCACCTGCGCGCTAGCGCGATCCTGGCTCCAGCCGGCCCCTGCGACGGCAACCCCCTCAAGGAGGAATCTCATGAGCAGCGTTTCCGAGCACATCGTCGACCTTTACCGCCCGCAGCCTTAAAAACCGCGCCGAGTTCAAGGCGCTTCGCGAGCAGATGGGCCTGTCCATCCGCGACATCTCGCGGGCCCTCGGCGTGCAAGAGCGTACGGTGCGGCGCTGGGAGTTGCCCGCACCTTGGGACGGAATCGGTTTTGACTACTCGAAAACGCTGAATATCCCCGACGATGCCTGGTCGAGAATCGACGACATGCTCGAGGAGTTCGCCGACGCGGTGGAGCAGCTTGCCGACCAGGTGAAGATGGACGATAAGCGCCTCGACGACGAGGCGCGCCCTGTCTCGGTTTCGTATTGGCGCACACAGGAGCAGTACGAAGAGGCCCGCCTCGTGCTCGGGGAGGACGGCGGGGAGCCCGGCGATTCTTGGAACCTGTTCAACCTTGACGGCGCGCTTCCCCTCGGCTTTCGCAACGCCGCCGCCCGCGAGCTCGCCCGCATCCTGCGCGAGCAGGGCAGGGCGGTCGTCGTCGGCTACGGCTCCGATGAAGACGACCGCGCTTCCGTCCTCAACTCCTACGGCGTTCAGATCGACTACGGCAACGCGCTGGGCTTCATGGACGACGATCTGCGCGAGGAGCTTGCAAGCTACCTTGCCCCGTGCACTCCCCAGGTGTTTTTCGAAGAGTATTGCCGCGCGCACGTCGACAGGTTCGGCCTACCGCTGTTCTTGGACTCTCCGAATCAGGATTGCCTGCCTGACGACTGGGAAGAAGGCAGCCGCGAGTTCCGCACGCCGTTCGCCGTGTTCTCGACCGACGACGAATCGCTGTGCTTTTACAACCGAGTGAACGTCCCGCAGCGGGGGAGCGTATATGCAGGCAAAGAGGTCGACGAGGTCTTCCTTGTCTGCGAGCCCGGTATCGATCCGGATTTTTCGCGGGTCGCCGACCAGGTGACATCCATCACGTTCGTCGACGAGGGGATAGCCCCGGCGAGCATGCACGCCTGGTTCTCGGGTTTCGAGCTTCTGCTCGACGCCGACCTTGAAAAGCTCGACGCTTGGTGCTGCGCCGACATGGGCTCGCTGTTCGAGGACTGTGGCGACCTCGAGCACGTGTATATGAAAGGCGTGCGCACGAAGGCCTTGCTAAACGCATCCCGCATGTTCGCCGGTTGCACGTCGCTCAGACGGCTCGACCTGTCGGGCTTCGACACCTCGCAGGTCAACGACATGCGGGAGATGTTTTCCGGCTGCGGCATGTTGACCGATCTGAACGTTTCGGATTGGGACACCTCCCACGTATTCGACATGCGGGACATGTTCAAAGACTGCGTGTCGATCGAAGCCCTGGACCTTTCAAGCTTCACCGGCGAGCGAGTCGACTCGCTCGCTGAGATGTTCGCAGGTTGCGACGCCTTGCGTTCGCTGGATGCCTCGCGTTTCGATTTCGACGCGCAGCAAACGACGGCCGACTTCATGTTCGACGGTTGCGATGCCCTGGACGAGCAAAACATGATCGTGCCGAATACTGCGGCCGGAAAGCTGATGCGAGATATGTTGTCCTCGCAAGGTGGCGAGTCCGACGATGACGCGGACGAATTCAACGACTAGCAGTCCCGAAAGCGCCGGCCCCGTAAACCAAGCCGACCTCCTTCTTCAGGAAGGCCGGAACCGGTCTTCCTGAAGCCCACGAACTCCCCAAAACGGCCCACCAAATTGCTCTTTCTTCACTGCTGACCCACTTAACTCCCAAACGTCTACAACCACCCGCCGCGGCGGCACCTGCCGGCCGCGCCAATCAAACCCCCCAATGTTATAAAAGGGCCGCCAACGGGCGGCCCTTTTAGCTAGCTGCATGTCGGTCGTGAACAGCAGGACGGTTCGCCTATGCGGCACCAGCTTTCAGCAGCCCCTCGCGAATGCCGTCGAGCAGACGTCGGCCTTCGAGTATGGCGAGGTCCATGGGGCTGATGTACCCCTCTTCTTGAGGGTCGTAGAGAATGTCGGGGTCGGGTATCCAGTCTTCGCCTTCTTCTCCGTAGCCCAGCTTTTCGATCACGTCTGCGAACTTCATGAGTTCAGCGAACAGCATGGAGCTTCCGGCAACGGGAGACGCCCGGCGCACCTCGCGCAGGTATGATTCCCGGGCGCTTTCGAGAAGGTCGCAGGAGGACACCGCTCCCGTCTCGGCGAAGGCATCTGCTGCTTCGAGGGTGAGCTCGGGTCGTATGCTTTGCGGTATCCGTTCAAGCTTGACATCCGGCCATACGAACAGGTCTACCGCTTCCGCAAGGTCGAGAAAGTCGTGAGCGGAGTTCCAGAGTTTGCAAAGCGCTGCGATTTGCAGCTGCGTCAGCTGCTCCGTTTCGATAGGGTCTGTGCTCATATTCGTCTCTCCTTCGATTTCGATGAGAAGCGAGGCGCGGGGGATGCCCGCCCAGGCGGCGATATCGTCGATCTTCTCGATGCCGGATGGCGAGTGGATACCGCGCCTCCAGTCTTTAAGCGATGATACTGATACGTTGATGGCGGCAGCGAGCTTGCGCATGCGATCGGCCCCTTTCGCGCCGCGGCCTAACAGGCCGTCGAGCACGACGGGGGAGAAGCGAAAAACCTTGCCGTCGAGTTCATAGACTGCTTGCATCATTCGAGTTTCCTTCCTCGCTTTGCCAGGCTGTATCATAAAGGGGATTTCAGGACGAGCCGAGACGAGCGTTTCGCCCGTCTTTTTCGGATAAGGCGCCGAGCGCAGGGCGGATAGGTCTGCTGTTGTTTTTGCGCTTGGCGGTGAGCGATGCTTCTTCTGTCATGTCGACGACAACGAAAAAACGCATCAGCGTTTTGCATAGGGGCGTCTCCGAAAAGGGGAAGCCCCTTAGTTTTCTCTCGCGCGCACCCGCCAACGCCAAACTCATTGCATTCCCTCCCGACAACTATTAGGCTCCCGAGCAGGGTATCCTTTCATGTGCTCGTGCGCACCTTCTGCCCTTAGTTCAACGCGCCCAACACCCCGAGCAGCTTATCGGCTTCCTTGCAGATGTTCGCCGCGCCGTGGTTCAGCGCGACCGCGATGCTCGAGTAATTGCACGCCAGCTCGCGCGCCCCTTCGGCGCGCTGTGCCGCCTCGGCGAGGTCGGCGCAGTTGTTCAGCCGCTCGACCTGCTGCCGCGCAAGGTTCTCGGCGGCGGCCTCCAGCTCTTCGTCGCTGTTCTCCAGCGCGGCCAGGTGCAGATCCGCGAAAGCTTGCGCCAGGTCGATGCGCCGGCGTTCGTCCATCGTCGCCAGGTGCTCGTACGACCACTTCTTGAGCCATTCGTTGCGGCAATGCTTCTCGAAATCCAATTGGGCGTCGGGGAGGTACTTGATCAAGAGCACGGCCTCGAACGTCGGCCTGAGGCAGAGCAGCTGCAAGTTGCCGATGAGCAGATTGGGAACGAACCCGTTCCACTCGCCGTCGGCGGCGGCAACCTCGCGCGCGATGGTCTCGGTCGGCGCGAAGATTGTGCAAGGGGAGTGCGTCTCGATCGAGATGTCGGACGTATGGATGTTCAGCTCGGCGTCGACCGAGCCGTCCGGCTTGACGAGCACCTTGAGCAATGCGTTCTACCCCTTGACGAGAACCGAGAAGATTCCGCCAGCGCCTCCACCTGCACCCTCTACGGCATCGGTGAATTCGGGCTCGGGGAACGTGTCCTAGCGCACCTGGTTAACGAGCCATCGGGACGTCATGCGCTGGATCCTGGGCGTCTTCTTGCCGAACGCCATGAATTCCAAATCGCTCGAGATCCATTCGGGAACCTCATAAAAACTCATAGGATCATCCCCCTTCGTAGATGCTTCTACTCTGCGGATAACGCTAAACGGTTCCCAATCTGCGTTCGGGGATTTGCAACCAAACACTACGCGAGCGGCGCCCATCGGGGATTGGGGTATGTCCTGCCGCAGCCCGGCCTCGCGCTAACCCCGCGGCACGCCCCTCTGCTCCCGCCTGCGGCAACGCCTACACCCCGCAGCACCACCCATGCCCCCCTGTGAACCCTGCTCACTGCTCAAATTCCCGAATCCACTCGCCGTCCCCAGGAAAGCCCGCAAGGGCTTTCCTGCCCACTAACTCCCCAAATGGCCCAAACTCGAGGGCTTCCGCCTTCACCGTCTTAACATCAATTCCCAAACTCTATTCGACCACTCGCCGCGGCGGCTATGCCGGCCGCGCCAACCAAACCCCAGTATATCCAGCCCGGCCACCAACCTCTCAGACCCCGCTAAACGTCCTTCAACGAAAAGGCCCTGGGCGAAATGCCCAGGGCTTCGACTTCGTTAGCCTCTCTCCCGTCTCCCAGCTGCGACGAGCAGGGCAGCCGTTGCCGACGATGCGAGGGTACGAGCGTCGTCGGCCGTCAACGCTACGAGCTCGTTTTCGTCGCTCCCTAAATCGCTATCGGATTCCTGCGCGATGACGCCCAATCCGTTTCCAACGGTGGCCCCCGCGGCCGTGCCTGTCCCATTGGCTTCTTGCTCGTAAGTCCCCAAACCTGCGCCTGAGTCGTCTGCAAGCACGTCCACGACCTCTGTTATGTCCGTCGACGGCTCGTGCTCCGCGCTTTGCGCGCCTGGCGCGTCGGCGCGGTCGGCGCCGGCCAGGCGCGTCTCGTCGTTCCCTGGTTCTGCATCCCCGCCGTTCGCGACCCATTTGGCGAACAGCTGCTCCCCGTCGGCCGCATCGATGAGCTCGACGTCTCGTCCGCTCCCGTCTGCGGCGGTGTTCCATCCGGCGAACGTGAACCCCTCGCGCACCGGATCCTCGATGGTCCCTCCGACGCAGTAGAGGTACCGTGCCCCTTTCGAAACCACGGCGTAGTACCCGTAGAAGTTGCCACTCCCGTCGCTTCTGAAGAAGAACTGCGCGGTGTCGCCTTCGACGGTGAACGTCTTATGCGTGGCGCCGGCCTTCGTCGTCGCCCGTCCGTCTCCCAGCTTGCCGCCCGAGATAGTCGCATCAGCGTAGTTGCTCGCCGACGGCTCGATCCCCGCCGGGTAGATGGCGAGCCAGTCGAAGCTCATCGACTCCGTCGAATACCAGACGTCGACCGTAAGTGTCTCCGCCCCCTGTATGGTCAAGACGTCGTTCACTGCAAGGTTGCTCGCATAGGTCCCCGTGGCGTTGCCTGCATCGTCGATGTTCGCGGTGTGCGAGCGCTTTTCGATAAGGTTGTTTCTCGACAGCACCGTCGCCGCCGACGTCTCTGCCCCCGTGCTTGCGAACGTTCCGCCGTTGCCGGAAAGCGACAGGGACTTCGCCGTCGGCACGTCGTAGCTCGCGGTCCGCGAGCCCTCCATTGTGCCGGACGAATCCGTCACCGTGCACGTCAGCACGTGCCCGCAGTCCGCTGGGGTCAGGCTGTACGCAGCGTCCGTCGCGCCGTCGATCTGCATGCCGTCGCGCGACCACGAATACCTAGGCGAAACGCCGCTCTGCGGCGTCGAGAAACCGCACGTAAGCTGCGTTCCCGATGCATCGCCGGTAATCGAGATCGACGCGTCTCCTGCGACCCACGGGGAAAGCAAGCTGCTTGCATAGTACGTGTCGGCCTTGTTGGAAGGGATCTCGCTCGGCGCATATCCCACGCCGTCGCTCGCGGCATACCACTTGCCGTCCGCCCCCGTGATATATGTGCTTGTCGGCGTAGGCAGACGATTGCTTGAGAGCCATTTCCAGTTATCGCCGATGGAGACGATCGTAAGCCCGCTGCAGCGGTAGAACGTATTTGTCATGTTTGAGGTTGAAGACGTGTCGAAGCCCGAGAGGTCAAGGTTTGTTAGCTTGCCGCAGTAGTAGAACGTCTCTTCAAGCGACCAAATCTTTGCCGTTCTCCAATTCGAGAGGTCAAGGTTCGTGAGGTTGCCGCAGTTGTAGAACGTATAGCCCATGTCTTCGACCTTCGATGGGTCCCACCTCGAGAGGTCCAGGGCTTTGAGCGAGAAGCAGAACATGAACGTGCCGCGAAGCGACGTGACCGAGGACGTGTCCCAGTTCGAGATCGAGTCGAGGTTCGTGAGCTTGCCGCAGCCGCGGAACGTCTCTTCAAGCGACGTGACCGAGGACGTGTCCCACCTCGAGAGGTCCAGGTTCGTGAGGTTGCTGCAGCCTGAGAACGTGCCGCGAAGCGACGTGACCGAGGACGTGTCCCAGTTCGAGATCGAGTCG
>ERZ1034984.2543-NODE-2543-length-14478-cov-10.806074_pt1 | contig 14478 bp, 13 predicted proteins | sample MGYA00520589_ERZ1034984 | MGnify/ENA primary metagenome ERZ1034984 (study PRJEB33766, sample SAMN09781790) | gut metagenome | biome: gut microbiome | host: Homo sapiens | place: Madagascar | study: EMG produced TPA metagenomics assembly of the PRJNA485056 data... | reverse complement strand
TTCCGTATCCCATGAGTGTATGAACCGTTCATAAATAAGAGTGGTACCGCGAAGACAGTTGTCTTTCGTCTCTTACAGTAGTCTGTAGAGATGAGAGATTTTTTTTTGCTCTGTACAGCAAAACATTCAGCGAAAATGGAGGAATGATCATGAAAAACGTAACAAAATACAAAAGACAGTATTTTATGCCACCGGTAAAATGCATGAAATGGGCAGAAAAAGAATACGTAGACAAAGCCCCAATCTGGTGTAGTGTAGATCTGCGTGACGGAAACCAGGCACTGGTAATCCCGATGAGCCTTGAGCAGAAAGTAGAATTTTTCAAATTACTTGTTGAGATCGGTTTTAAGGAGATTGAAGTTGGGTTTCCGGCTGCATCTGAAACAGAATACACCTTTATCCGTACACTGATCGAGCAGAACCTGATTCCGGACGATGTAACGATCCAGGTACTGACACAGGCCAGAGAGCACATCATCCGTAAGACTTTTGAAGCAGTCAAAGGTGCTCCGAAGGCAATCGTGCATGTATACAACTCTACCTCTGTTGCACAGAGAGAACAGGTATTTAAGAAATCAAAAGAAGAAATCTTAAAGATTGCCGTAGATGGTGCAACACTTCTGAAAGAACTGGCTGACCAGACAGAAGGAAACTTCCAGTTTGAATACAGCCCGGAGAGCTTTACCGGAACAGAGCCGGAATATGCACTGGAAGTGTGCAATGCAGTTCTGGATGTATGGAAACCAACTGCAGATAACAAAGCAATCATCAACCTGCCGGTTACTGTACAGCATTCCATGCCGCATGTATATGCGAGCCAGATCGAGTATATGTGTGACAATTTAAAATATCGTGAAAATGTAATTGTATCTCTTCATCCGCATAATGACCGTGGATGCGGTGTTGCAGACTCTGAGATGGGACTGCTTGCAGGTGCAGACAGAATCGAAGGAACTCTGTTTGGTAACGGAGAACGTACCGGTAATGTGGATATTGTAACACTGGCCATGAACATGTTTTCACAGGGCGTAGATCCGGAACTGGATTTCTCAAATATGCCTCATGTATGTGAAGTTTACGAAGAATGTACCGGCATGAAAGTAGATGAGAGAAGCCCGTATAGTGGTGCACTTGTATTTGCAGCATTCTCCGGTTCTCATCAGGATGCCATTGCAAAAGGCATGCACTGGAGAGAAGAAAAAGATCCGAGCCGCTGGACGGTTCCGTACCTGCCAATCGACCCAACCGATGTCGGAAGAAACTACGATGCTGATGTTATCCGTATCAACAGCCAGTCTGGTAAAGGTGGTGTCGGATATATTCTTGAGACAAAATACGGTCTGAACCTGCCTCCGAAAATGCGTGAAGCTATGGGATATGCAGCAAAAGCTGTTTCTGATCACAGCCATAAAGAACTTCATCCGGATGAGATCTTCAACCTGTTTAAATCTACATTTGAAAATGTTGTGGAACCATACAGTATCAATGAAGTTCATTTCCAGCAGAAAGATGGCGGTATTACAACTCAGGTAACTTCTACCTTCAATGGTAAGACCATCACGACCGAGGCAACTGGAAACGGACGTCTGGATGCAGTCAGCAATGCACTGAGGAAGGCATACGAGATGAAGTTTACACTGGTAACTTATCAGGAGCATGCACTTGAAAAGAGCACCAGTTCCAAAGCAATTGCATATGTCGGTATCCAGAAACCGGACGGAACCCTTGCATGGGGTGCAGGAGTAGATTCGGATATCATCAGAGCCTCCATTGATGCCCTTGTGACTGCTATCAATAATCGCTGATTTTATTGAATATAAGCCTTTTTTACTTCGATAGTAAAAGAAACTGTCGAGGTAAAGAAGGTTTTTTTATGCATATTTCACAGAAAACAGACAAAAAAACCAGAGATATGGATATGGAAATTTAAAAAAAATTCTGCTAAACTTAAAATAAGTATGCCTACATACATTATGAAATTGGATAACAGAAAGGAATCGATACACAGATGCTAAAGATTAAAAGCTATGTGAAAGTAAAAAGCGTTGCAGAAGCGTATGAGCTGAATCAGAAAAAAACAGCAATTGTCCTTGGCGGAATGGTGTGGCTGAAGATGGGAAATCGTAATATTTCCACAGCCATTGATCTTTCGGGGCTGGGGCTGGATACGATTCAGGAATTTGACGATGAATTTGTGATCGGCTGTATGACACCACTTCGGGAACTGGAGATAAATGAAAGTCTGAATGAATACACACATGGAGCAATACAGGAAAGTCTGCGACACATTGTCGGAGTGCAGTTTCGTAACTGTGCGACAGTAGGGGGAAGCATTTGGGGACGCTATGGATTTTCTGATGTGCTGACCATGTTTCTGGGTATGGATACATGGGTGGAACTTTACGATGCAGGAAAGATTCCGCTGACAGAATTTGTAAACCGTAAGAAGGACAATGACATTCTGGTCAATATTATTGTAAAAAAACAGCCTCTTCGTGTCTGTTATATGAGCCAGCGTAATACAAAGACGGATTTCCCGGTACTGACATGCGTAGCATCTATGATCGGAGAAGAGGCGCGGACAGTGATTGGGGCAAGACCGGGACATGCTGTTGTAGTTGAAGATAAAGATCATATTCTTAAAAATTTTAAGAATATGACGAAAAAGCAGCGAGAGGAAGCCATCAGGAAGTTTGCAGAATATGCGGCTGCAAATGTCAAAACTTCCGGAAATATGCGTGCTTCCGCAGAATACAGAACACTTCTTGTTGAAGTGCTCACAAAGAGAACATGGGAAACAATAGGAGGAATGAAAGATGAATATTAGTTTCTGGCTGAATGGCGCTTACCGCCAGGAAGAGATAGAACCTGGGATGCTTCTCATTGATTTCCTGAGAGAAAAAGGCTGTTTCAGTGTAAAGAGAGGATGCGAGACAGCAAACTGTGGACTTTGTACCGTATTACTTGATGAGAGACCGGTTCTTTCCTGTTCAATGCTTGCAGCACGGATTGATGGCAAAAAAGTTGTAACACTGGAAGGTATGCAGAGAGAGGCACAGGAGTTTGGAAGCTTTCTTGCAAACGAGGGGGCGGAGCAGTGCGGATTCTGCAACCCTGGATTTATCATGAATGTATTTGCAATGCTGAATGAACTCAAAGAACCTACAGAAGAACAGATCAAAGAATATCTTGCCGGAAATTTATGCAGATGTTCCGGATTTGTTTCTCAGACGGCGAGTATTTTGAAATTTTTGAAATACAAAAAAGCACAGGAGGAGGCATAAAATGAAATATGTAAACCAGCCTGTACGCAAAACAGACGCAATGGCACTGGTAACGGGCAAACCGGTATATACCGATGATCTGGCACCGAAAGACTGCCTGATCGTAAAAATCCTGCGAAGTCCGCATGCAAATGCATGGGTAGAGGACATTAAGACCGGAAATGCGGAAAAGGTTGCCGGAATTGCCTGTATTCTTACTTATAAAGATGTGCCGCAGAAACGTTTTACACTTGCAGGACAGACCGCACCGGAGATGAGTCCAGATGATCGGCTGATCATTGACCGCCATGTACGTTTTGTCGGAGATGTGGTTGCAATCGTTGCCGGAGAGACTGAGGATGCGGTAGACAAGGCATTAAAAAGAATTAAAGTACAGTATCGTGTCGAGGCACCGGTTCTTGATATGCATAAAGCAAAAGACAATCCGATTCTGGTTCATCCTGAAGAAGACTGGAAACTAAAAATCCCGCTTGGTGGAAATAATAAGCGTAACCTGTGTGCAGAAGCACTGGAAGAGCACGGCGATGTGGATAAAGTCTTGAGCGAGTGTAAATATACTGTAGAGCAGACTTATCACACAAAAGCAAATCAGCAGACTATGATGGAGACTTTCCGTACGGCATGTTATATGGATCATTTTGGCAGACTGGTTGTACTTTCATCTACACAGATTCCGTTCCATGTACGAAGAATCGTAGGAAGGGCGCTGGACATTCCGGCATCTAAAGTGCGTGTCATCAAGCCGAGGATCGGCGGTGGTTTTGGCGCAAAGCAGACATCCGTCAGTGAAATTTATCCGGCAATCGTTACATGGAAGACCGGACGACCGTCAAAGATGATCTTTTCACGATATGAATCTATGATCTGTTCTTCACCGCGTCACGAGATGGAAATTACAGTGCGTGCCGGTGCAGACGAAAACGGAATCATTAAAGCAATTGACGTTTATACATTGTCCAACACGGGAGCCTACGGAGAGCACAGCTCTACAACAGTTGGATTAAGTGGTCACAAATCCATCGGACTTTATCGTCATACAGAAGCATATCGTTTTGCGTTTGATGTAGTTTATACGAATGTACAGGCAGCAGGAGCTTATCGTGGATATGGTGCGACGCAGGGAATCTTTGCTGTTGAATCAGCAGTGAATGAGCTGGCACACAAGATGGGCATGGATCCGGTCAGAATCAAAGAGCTGAACATGCCGATCGAGGGCGGTCCACTTCCGGGATATCCGGATGTTCCGTATGCACAGAGCTGTACCATGGATAAATGTATGGCCAGAGCCAAAGAGATGATGGACTGGGATTCCAAATATCCGTTCCGTGATATGGGTAATGGTAAGGTGCGTGGCGTTGGTGTAGCGATGGCAATGCAGGGTTCTTCGATTGCCGGTGTTGATGTTGGTGGTGCGGATATCAAGTTAAATGAAGATGGATCTTATACACTGGCACTTGGATGTACAGATATGGGAACCGGATGTGATACCATCATGGCGCAGATTGCGGCAGACTGTCTTGAAACACCGATGGAAAATATTGTTGTATTCAGTGTGGATACCGATATTTCACCATATGATTCCGGATCTTATGCTTCTTCAACCACATATACCACAGGTGTGGCAGTTATGAAAGCCTGCCAGGAGCTTCGAAAAAAGATCTGTGAACTTGGCGCACAGATGCTCGAAGTAGATCAGGAAAAAGTGGATTTTGACGGATCATATGTTTTCTGTGATGGAGAAGATGAAGAGAAGCGCGTATCTCTGGAACAGGTTGCCTTGAAAGGCACATTTTTCAATAATATTGAACTTCAGGTTGTAAAACAGCATTCTTCCCCATTGTCTCCACCGCCGTTCATGGTTGGTATGGCAGAAGTAGAAGTTGACACAGAGACAGGAACTGTGGAGGTGCTGGATTATGTGGCAGCGGTGGACTGCGGAACTCCGATCAATCCGAATCTTGCCCGTGTGCAGACCGAGGGAGGTATTGCACAGGGAATCGGAATGGCACTGTTTGAGGAGGTTCAGTATACCGAAAAAGGTAAGGTACGTAACAATTCTTTGATGCAGTACAAAATTCCGACCAGAGAAGATTTCGGCAACATCCGTGTGGCATTTGAGAGCAGTTATGAAGAGAGTGGTCCGTTTGGTGCAAAATCAATCGGAGAACTTGTTATTGATACTCCATGTCCGGCAATCGCAGAAGCAATCTATAATGCAACAGGCGTCCGGGTGCGTGAACTTCCGATCACACCGGAGAAGGTTGCGATGGGAATCCTCAAAAAGAAATTGGAGAAATAAAATGAGTATTATTCTGAAAGGAATACTTGCATTATTCTGGCTGCTGCTGGTACCGGCGGCAATCGGAATTTTGGTTATGTCAAAAAGAAAAGACATCTGTCCGGAAGCATGCCTGCCGTTTGGATATCTGGTCTTATTTTCAGTGATGGAGATATTCACACTTCCATTGGCTTTTTTGAAGGCACCTCTTCATATTCTGACTGCATTGTATGGTGGGGTGGCAGTACTTCTGGCAGCAGCGGGAGTTGTATCGGTTGTTGGAAATAAAGAGAAGAGACAAAATATGATTAGTGTACAAAAAAGAGAAAGTAAGATTACGTTTTACTTTGCGTTGGCACTTCTTCTTATTATATGCCAGATTGTAATGTGTACGCTTCTGGCACATATGGATGCAGATGACAGTTTCTTTGTGGCAAGTGCAACAACAGATGTTTATACGGACACTATTTTTGAAGTGAACCCTGATACAGGCAGATATTATATGGTATTACCGGAGAGATATATTCTTTCTCCGTTTCCGGTATTTCTTGCAGTAGTCAGTCAGCTGAGTGCCGGACTGCACCCTGCGATTATGGCGCATATGGTATTTCCGGCAGTATTTTTGATTGTGGTTTATATGGTTCAAAGTCTTTTGAGCAGATGCTGGTTTCCGAATGACCGAAAAGCCCGGGATATTTATTTGCTGCTCGTGGCGGTGATCAGTAGTTTTTCGGCGTATTCTGTTTATAATGCAGGTAATTTTCAGATGGTTCGCCTGTGGCAGGGAAAGGCGATTTTGGCAGCAATCCTGATTCCGATGCTGGTGTATCTGTGCCTGACGATAGTTATGAAAGAAAAAGCGGATTATTCATGGGGATTGATGCTGATGGCAAATTTGAGCTGTTGTCTGGTATCTTCTATGGGAATCATACTGGCACCATTGTTGATCGGAAGCTTTGCAGTCGTGAAGCTGATTTATAAAAAAGATTTTATGTGTATTTGGAAGTGTGCATTGTGCTGCATTCCGACATTGGTTTTGGGACTGATTTTTTTATATGTTCTGTAAACAGGAGAAAACTTGAATGAAAGAATTAATCAATCAGATATTGAATTTCTGGAGCAATTACTGGGGGGACAGCCTTTTCTCATATTTGTTGATACTTGCAGCTGCTTATTTGCTCATTTTTAAAAGAAAAGAAGAAAATGTAAAATATGTGCTCAACTATCTTCTGATCATGCTCTTTTTGTTTTTCTGTCCTCTTACAGCTGCTGTTATTCAGAAATGCATTGGTGAGAGCGTTTACTGGCGAGTGTTATGGCTGATTCCTTCTTCTCCTGTAATTGCATTGGCAATGACAGAATTGATAAAAGATCATCAGAAAAACATGCAGATGCTTTTAGTGGTATTGTGTATAGGAATCGTTGCAGTGAGTGGAAAGGAAGTATATCTGGCTGGAAATTATACACGTGTTCATAATTATCAGCAGGTGCCGGATGAGGTTGCCGGAATTTGCGAGCTCATTCAGGCGGATGCGCAGGGCGAAAAATTCACATTTGCATCAGACGACGATATAAGTTCATATGTGCGTGTATATGATCCGTCTATTTACAATTTGCTGGGAAGAAATGCACGTTCGACACAGGGCAGAGCAAGGAAGCTTTATTATGAGATTAATTCGCCGGAGCCAGACTACCGAATAATCGCTAGAGGTGGAAAAAAACTGAAGTGTAATTATCTGGCATTAAAAATTACGGCAGATGAGCAAAAAGAAGTGCTGGCTGAGGCAGGATATCAGGAGATTGGAAGCATTGGAAGATATACCATATTCCGTCTGGGAAATCATGTCACAGATTACAGAAATACAAAAATATTAGGCGATTGAGGAAGTTGTCTATAAAAAGCAAATAATTCAAAAACTTTACAAATAGTAAAATATGTGATATATTATAGAAAGCTTTAATGGCCTGCACCTGTAGCTCAGTGGATAGAGCAGTGGTTTCCGGTACCATGTGCGGGGGTTCGATTCCCTTCAGGTGTGTTGCACGAGGTACGGGTCTGCCTCGGTGCGTTGTAAGTTAAGGAGGACAAGAACTTGGATAATTTCAGGGAATGGTTGTCAGATAACCTTCGCTATTTTATGCTTGGCGGAGCAATTCTGGTGATCGTAGCTGTGTTGTTCGTTGGTGTTCGCGCCTGTGTCGGAAGTGGGAAGGGAACTTCAGACGGAGAACAAACAACAGCTCAGGACAACGACCAGGGAACTGATCCTTCTTCTCCGGAAGATGATGGGGAGACAAACGACGGGAAGAAAGAAGAAGACACGAATCCCTTGGAGGATGGCAGTGAAGAAATCACTGCGCTTATGAACAGTTACTACAAAGCTTTAGGGGACAAAGACATTACCGCATTGAGAACTGTTGTCAACAATCTGACACCTTCAGATGAATCAAAGATCACAAATGCCAAAGATTACATCGAAGGGTATCAGGTCAGCAATGTTTATACAAAGAAAGGCCTGGATGATAATTCCTTTGTAGTGTACACACGGGGAAGTTTTGTATGCAAAGGAATTGATACACCGGCACCATCTTTGTGGAGTTCTTATGTAGTAAAAGACAGTGATAATAATTACAAGATACTTGGTGATCTCGAGCAGAACACACAGGTTTCTGAGTATATGGATTCACTGAAGTCAGACGAAGATGTGCAGAAACTGACAGCAGAAGTGCAGGCGGCATATGAGCAGGCACAGAAGGATGATTTGGCTCTGGCACAGTTTTTGAATGGACTAGGTGAAGAAGTAGATACTTCTTCCGGCACGAGTGCAGACGGCACGACTCTGACAGTTACAGAAGGATGTAATGTCAGGGCAGAAGCAAGCAGCGACAGTGATATCATAGGTGGTCTTGATGCCGGTGATCAGGTTGTGAAGGTTGCTCAGGAGGGTGACTGGATTCAGATTGATTACGATGGCGAGACTGGATATGTCTATAGTGGATTGCTTCAGTAAATAGGAACAGACAAAAGACACAGGAGATTTTCCTGTGTCTTTTCTACTTCTTAAGAGAACCATCTGTCTGAAGTTCGTATGTTTCGCCGTCTACAGTGATTGTACCGGTCTGCATGATTCCATCCTGATCCATGTAGTAACGTTTTTGGTCTACATCGATCCAACCAGTCTGCATGATTCCGTCTTTGTTGAAATAATATTTCTTGTGATCTGTGTCGGTAAGCCATCCGGTGTAAGGCTGTCCGTCAACCAGAAATAGCCAGTTGCTTCCGCTTGCAGTCCAAGTACCTTCGGATGCTTCCGGGGAAATGTTACTGTCGTCAGAAACAGTCGGTGTTTCGGTCGGTTTCTGAGTCGCTTTTGGAGTTACGGATGGTGCTTTCTTTGAAGTTTTCTTTTTATCTGAATTTTGAGTGGTGTTTTTTTCTTTTGAATCCTTTGCTGATGAAGCTTTGTCTGATTTCCTGGAGGTTACGGACTCTTTTGTAAAATAATCCGGATCGTACGATGACTGGCGCAGGAAAAATCCAGAAGAAAGACAAAGCAAAATGACGATGATAAGCAGCAGGGGATTTGTCTGTCGATTATGATCTGACATGAATTTCCCTCCTTTGTACAAGTGTACAATTGTATATTTTCTTCATCATACATGATGTGGCAAAAAAATACAAGAGGAGTGTAAAATATAAAACTGCCGGTTGCGGACGAATTGAAAACACTATATAATAAAACAATGGACAAAAAAATGAAATCAGAAGATCAGAATACAATAAGGATAAATAAATATCTGAGCAGTGCCGGAGTGTGTTCCAGAAGGGATGCGGATCGTCTGACAGAAGCCGGAAGAGTTACCGTGAACGGGAAAAAGATAGGCACAGGGGAGAGAATCCCTGTTGATGCGGTGATCTGTCTGGACGGCAAACCTGTGGAAAAGGAAGAACGGGAGGTACTGCTTCTTTTTTATAAACCACGGGGAATCGTCTGCAGCACGAAGAAACAGCGGCAGGAGACAACAGTAACCGAATACATTGATTATCCAACACGGATTTATCCGGTGGGAAGGCTGGATAAAGATTCCGAGGGACTTCTCCTTATGACCAATCAGGGAGATCTTGTCAACCGTATCATGAGGGCAGGCAACTACCACGAAAAGGAATATCAGGTGACGGTAGACCACGAAATTACAGATGAATTTGTGCGTCATATGCAGAATGGAGTGCCGATACTTGGGACTGTTACGCGCCCATGCATCGTGCGAAAGACTGGCAGGAACAGTTTTACCATTGTTCTGACGCAGGGGCTGAACCGACAGATCCGCAGGATGTGTGAGTATCTTGGATATCATGTACGTACACTGAAACGTGTACGGATCATGAATCTTACACTGGATGGACTGAAATGTGGGGCATATCGTGAAATACGGAGAGATGAGTGGAGTGAGCTTAAAGAGCTGATTCGTAATTCCTCAAGTGAAACAATAACAGAAACAGGAGGCCATCATGGAAACAGCAGAGGTAACCCGAATGAAAGAACTGGTTCAGAAGCTGAACGAGGCGGCAAAGGCATATTATCAGGAAGACAGAGAAATCATGAGCAACAGGGAGTACGACGCCCTGTACGACGAACTGGAGCAGACAGAAAAAATAACAGGAATCGTTCTCGCTGACAGTCCGACCGTTCGTGTCGGATATGAGGCAGTGGATGCGCTTCCGAAGGAAACACATGATTCTCCGATGCTTTCTCTGGACAAGACGAAAGAAAGGGAAGTTTTAAGAGGTTTTGTAGGAAGTCATAAGACGCTTCTGTCATGGAAGATGGATGGTCTGACTATCGTCCTTACCTATGAAAATGGAGAATTGCAGAAAGCAGTCACCAGGGGAAACGGGATTGTCGGAGAAGTTATCACCAACAATGCGCGTGTTTTTCGAAACATTCCACTGAAAATCGCATATCAGGGAAGAATGGTGCTTCGTGGAGAGGCAATCATTACTTACTCTGATTTTGAACGAATAAATAATTCTATTGAGGATGTAGATGCAAAATACAAGAATCCGCGAAATCTCTGCAGTGGATCGGTACGTCAGCTTAATAATCAGATTACGGCAGAAAGGAATGTACGCTTTTTTGCGTTTGCGCTTGTATCTGCGCAGGATGTGGACATGCATAATTCCAGAGAGTTCCAGATGGAATGGCTGCGGACACAGGGATTTGAAGTGGTGGAGTACCGTGTGGTGACATCAGAGAATCTGGATGAGGCAATGGATTATTTTGCTGAAAAGATCATAACCAATGATTTTCCATCGGATGGGCTTGTGGCATTATATGATGATATTGCGTATGGAGAGTCCCTTGGAAGCACAGCGAAGTTTCCGCGAAATGCATTTGCTTTTAAATGGGCAGATGAAGTGCGGGAAACAACACTTCGGGAAATCGAATGGAGTCCGTCAAGGACCGGGTTGATCAATCCGGTCGCAGTCTTTGATCCAGTGGAACTGGAGGGAACGACGGTCAGCAGGGCCAGCGTTCACAATGTCAGCATCGTGAAAGATCTGAAACTTGGCATTGGTGATACGATTCAGGTTTATAAGGCAAATATGATCATTCCGCAGATTGCGGAAAACCTTACACAGAGTGGAAATCTGGAGATTCCGAATATCTGTCCGGTGTGCGGTCAGGAGGCAAAGGTGCTTCGTGAAAATGATGTAGAAGCCCTGTACTGCATGAATCCGGACTGTGTGGCAAAGAAAATCAAGGCGTTTACACTGTTTGTCAGCAGGGATGCAATGAATATTGACGGACTTTCAGAAGCTACTCTGGAGAAATTTATTGCAAAAGGGTTTATTCATAATTTCGGAGATATTTTTGAAATTGGGAAATACAGGGATGAGATCGTCACGATGGACGGTTTTGGAGAGAAATCTTTCGACAACCTCATATCCAGCATTGAGACAGCAAAAAAGACTACACTTGCAAAAGTAATTTACAGTCTTGGAATCAGCAACATCGGACTGTCCAATGCAAAAGTAATCTGTCACTATTTTGATGATGACCTGGACAAAATTCGCTCTGCCAAAGAGGAAGAAATCAGTATGATTGACGGTATCGGACCGGTCATTGCCGGAAGTCTGACAAAATATTTTGCGAAGCCGGAAAATAATCAGAAGGTTGACCATCTGCTTGGATATCTTCACATTGTAAAAGAAGAAAAATCTGACAATCAGATTTTTGCAGGGATGAATTTCGTGATTACGGGAAGTCTGGAACATTTCAGTAATCGTGGAGAAGCAAAAAATCTGATCGAGTCTCTGGGAGGGAAGGTGACCGGTTCTGTCACCGGTAAGACGAATTACCTGATCAACAACGATGTCACTTCGAACTCTTCAAAGAACAAAAAAGCAAGAGAGCTTGGGATTCCGATTCTTTCCGAAGAAGATTTCCTGAAGTTGACGGAAGAATCAAAATAGAATGAAATAATATAGAAGTATGAACTAAAGGAGGAACGGGAAATGCCGATTAAGATACAGGGCGATTTGCCTGTAAAAGAAATTCTGGAAAGAGAAAATATATTCGTGATGGATGAGGGAAGAGCAATTCATCAGGATATCCGTCCAATTCAGATTCTGATTCTGAATCTGATGCCGCTGAAAGAGGAGACAGAACTTCAGCTTTTGCGTTCTCTGTCAAATACACCACTGCAGGTGGATGTAACGTTTATGGCGGTTGAAAGCCATCAGGCCAAAAACACTTCTGTCAGCCATTTGAATAAATTTTATCAGACATTTCCTGATCTGAAAGATCAGAAGTTTGACGGAATGATCGTGACAGGTGCGCCGGTAGAGCAGATGGAATTCGAGGAAGTGGACTACTGGAAAGAGCTGGAAGAAATCATGGACTGGACCGAAAGCCATGTAACTTCAACGATCTTTTTGTGCTGGGCAGCGCAGGCGAGTCTTTACCATTTTTACGGACTGCAGAAACGGCAGCTTGATCATAAGATGTTCGGCCTTTTCTGGCACAAAGTCCTCAACCGTAAGATTCCGCTTGTAAGAGGATTTGACGATGCTTTTCTGGCACCACATTCCAGACATACCGAAGTGCCGATCGAAGATATCCGTGCATGCAAAGAAATCACCATTCTTGCAGAATCCGAAGAAGCAGGTCTTTTTCTTGCGATGGCACAGGGCGGACGCCGGATTTTTGTAATGGGACATCCGGAATACGACCGCATTACACTGGATGGAGAGTATAAGCGCGATATGGGTAAGGGACTGCCTATCGATCTTCCGAAAAATTATTACAAAGACGACAATCCGGAAAGTAAACCACTGCTTCTGTGGCGTGCACATGCAAACAATCTGTATACGAACTGGCTGAATTATTACGTATACCAGAGCACACCGTTCGACCTGTACGGAACACCTGATTTTGACGCAATTAATAAGGGAAAATAAGGATTTCTGAGAATGGCGGAAAATGGTGTATTATGGCATTTCGTGGTATCAAAATGGTGTAAAAGGAAACAAAATGGTGTAAAAATTGAATACCCTGGGAGGGTATAAAAATAGATGCTTGAGTACAAAGAGAGGGTCATGGCGACCCTCTCTTTTTTGAACTGAAATAGATCAAAAATTGAATACTAGAATAATTTACATGAGGGAGGGCTGTAGCTCTTCTTTTTTTGTGCGAAAAAATAAGAATATCAGGTTAGCTTGACTAATTTTTAACACGAAGCAAAATAAATGACATATTGAATTATATAAGTGTATATTACGACAAATGACCAGAGAAATCTGGCTTGCACACTTGATAAGAGCATTAACTTACCGACAAGATAGGAGATGAATAATATGCCATACTTAAAGAAAACATACTTCGCAGGGAAAACTATAGAAGTAGAGAAATGCTGAGAAAATGTTAAGATTACTGTTAAATGCCAATTTCGTTGGAGGGGATAATCATATCATATTAGGATATCTAAGGGGAGATGGAGAACCTGATCGGACAGAGGAGGTGCGTCAAGATATTGATGTTTTTCTTCGAGAATGTCGTAAAGAGTATAAGAAAGCAGGTCTGGAATTCAAGTATGTGCATGTGATGGAAATTGGGGAAAGAGGAGCCAGACACCACCACTTGGTCGTAAATCATATTGATGTAGCAATATTGCAGAAATGCTGGAATAAAGTTTATGATAAGCATAGTGAAATAAAAGCCTATAAGTTGGATGATACAGGAAATTATGCAAAACTTGCGAGTTATCTGATCAAATATACAGACAAACATAGAAAAAAGGAAGATGGTGCACTCCAGAAAAAGCGATGGAGCAGAAGTAAGAATTTAAAGGTCCCGGAACCACAGATCGAAGTAATATCAGAGAGAAGTACTTTTCAAACGAAAGGTGATAAAGTACTGCATCATTTTAAAGGGGAAATATATGGAAACCAGTATAGATACAGCTGATATTTATATGGTTGTTGCAATTATTCTTTGTAGTGGTGAGGCTGTGATGGCCAAATTTGCAGAGCACTATTTTAAAGGAGAACTTCTTGATGGTACCCCGTTTAATATGGAAAGATCAAAAGAATTAACCAGATTAGGTATTATTACAATTGGTGTTTCAATTGTTACTGAGGCGGTTGCAGCAATTGTGTATGAGATAATGTCATTTATATTTGTCAATACAGATTCTCTTGAAATAGGCAATTGGGGTTCAGTTGGAATTGGTATCACATTCATTATCGTCTCATTGATATGCAGATATGGAGCTGAGAGAGGAAGAGAATAATAGAACTTTGATTACATATTGAGACAGGCGGAGGGAAATGCAATGATGGAACTATATGGACAGTTGAGTGGACAGAACATGTTTATGAAGGCTGTGATTGCAGCCGATGATGGCAGAAGTATT
>ERZ1034984.2542-NODE-2542-length-14479-cov-5.952024_pt1 | contig 14479 bp, 15 predicted proteins | sample MGYA00520589_ERZ1034984 | MGnify/ENA primary metagenome ERZ1034984 (study PRJEB33766, sample SAMN09781790) | gut metagenome | biome: gut microbiome | host: Homo sapiens | place: Madagascar | study: EMG produced TPA metagenomics assembly of the PRJNA485056 data... | reverse complement strand
ATGTATGACAACCGCTGGAATACCCTGAGACTGCTCCGGAAAAAGGGAATTAAGATCCAGATTAAAGGCTAAAAAAATAATTTTTTTGACAAATCTCACATCGTGATGTACTATGTGGGTGTGCAAAGAGGCACTGACTTCGGTCGGTGCCTCTTTTCGTTTTACAGAAAAATTGCTGTAAGGTGGCGGAGTGCCGGGGTGAAACGCTGGTTTTGCCTTTTGGCAAACTTGTCATTGTCCGGGAGGCATATGGCTTCCAGACAGGAAAGGATGGTGGCCTATGGATCTGCGGATTTTGCCGGCGGGAGATGCCGCGATGGTAGTGGAGTTTGGTGACTGTATGGACGAACAGATCAATCGGAATGTGCAGGCGTATGCGGCTGCGGTGCGCCGATCTCACTGGAAGGGCGTGATGGATGTGGTTCCCACATTCCGCAGCCTGATGATCTGTTTCGATCCGTTATGTCAGTCATATACAGGGTTGAAAAAGAAGGTGATGCAGATGCACATCTCACAGGAGACACAGTCACAAAGCCGGAAGGTGTGGCTGGTGCCGTGCTGTTACGGGAGAGAGTTCGGCCCGGATCTGCCGGGGATGTCAAAGGCGCTTGGACTGTCGCAAAAAGAGATTGTGCAGATGCATGAGAGCGTGGATTACCGGATCTATATGCTGGGGTTCCTGCCGGGTTTTGTCTATCTGGGGGGATTGCCGGAGCAGATCGCGATGCCGAGACTGAACGAGCCACGCACCTCGATCCCGGCCAGATCGGTGGGGATCGGAGGCAGCCAGACGGGCGTATATCCGCTGGCTTCCCCGGGAGGCTGGAGGCTGATCGGGCAGACTCCGCTGGAGTTCTATGATCCGTCCCGGGAGGAACCGGTGTGGTGTCACGCGGGAGAATATCTGCGGTTTGTCGCGGTCAGTCCACACGACTACTGCAGTCTGCGCCGGGAGGTGGAGCAGGGCGGATATCAGCCGGAGTATCTGAGCGTGTCTGTATAAATGGATTGGATTTGCATAAATGGATTGTATTTGCAGCAATGATAATGGAATTGTGAAAGGCGTGGTGATGAGTATGAAATTACATATTTTGTCGGCCGGCCCACTGACGACGGTGCAGGATCTGGGGCGGTTTGGCTATATGGACTGTGGGATGACGACATCGGGTGTCATGGATCGCAGTGCATATGCACAGGCCAACGAGCTGGTGGGCAATGTGCATGGAGAGGCGGTGCTGGAGTTTACATTGGCAGGGCCTAAGATCCGTATCGAGGGAGAGGGACTGATCGCGATTGCCGGGGCAGAGATGACGGCATCCCTGAATGGGCGGACACTGGACAGAGGCAGAGTCTACGCGGTCAGGGATGGTCAGGTGCTGGAATTTGGAATGGCGGTGCAGGGGCTTCGGGGGTATCTGGCCTGTGCGGGCGGCATTGATGTCCCAAAGATCATGGGCAGCCGCAGTACAAACCTCAAATGTGGGCTTGGCGGATATCAGGGAAGAAAATTAGCCTCGGGAGATGTTCTTGACTGCGGGAGTGTGCATCTGCCGCCGTGGAGGTTCCGGAAACTGTGCAGGAGGAGCATTCCGATGCCATCTTATGAGGATCACATCCAGGTGGAAGTGATCCTGGGGCCTCAGGAGGATCATTTTACGAAACAGGGAATCCGGGATTTCCTGGGAGAGGAATATACGGTGAGTCCCCAGAGCGACCGGATGGGACTGCGGCTGGCCGGAGCGGCCATTGAGGGAACGGGACCGATGGATATCATTTCCGATGGGATCACTTTCGGATCGGTGCAGGTGACGTCGCAGGGGCTGCCGATCGTCCTGATGGCTGACCACCAGACCACCGGGGGCTATGCCAAGATCGCGACTGTGGTGAGCGGCGATCTTCCGGCATTGGCGCAGGCAAGACCCGGAACGAAGATCCGGTTTTATACCGGACAGAGGGTGTGAGTGTGCTGCTTGTGGATCTGTGGGGCACAAACAGACAGAATTGTGAATGAATGCCTTGAGGCAGGAAGGGGAGTGTGAATATGGAAAAGATGGAGTGGACTCCGGCGTGGGCCAGGGAACAGATACGGCAGGGACGGCTGACACAGCCCACCAGTGGGATGTGCGGCGGTTATGCCCAGGCCAATCTGGTGGTGCTTCCGAAGGAGTATGCATTTGACTTTTTGCTGTTTGCGCAGCGTAATCCGAAGGCGTGTCCGCTGCTGGAGGTGCTGGAACCGGGTTCCAGATATACAAAGAGCATGGCAAACGGCGCGGACATTGCGACAGATATCCCGAAATACCGCGTTTACCGGGATGGTGAACTGGTGTCGGAGCCGACGGAGGTGTCGGATCTGTGGCGGGAGGATCTGGTCAGCTTTCTGATCGGATGCAGCTTTTCGTTTGAATCGGAGCTGCTGGCCTGTGATATTCCGGTGCGGCAGATCGAGCAGGGTGTCAATGTGCCGATGTACAACACCAATATTTCCTGTGAGAGCGCAGGGATGTTCCACGGCAATATGGTGGTGAGCATGAGGCCGATTCCCTATGAACTGGTGCCAAAGGCTGTACAGGTGACAGCGCAGATGCCGCGGGTGCACGGTGCTCCGGTACATATCGGAGATCCGGGACAGATCGGCATACGGGATCTGGGGCATCCGGATTACGGCGATGCCGTCACGATCCGGGAGGGAGAGGTTCCTGTGTTCTGGCCGTGCGGGGTGACGCCGCAGGCAGTCATCATGGCGTCCCGGCCGTCATTTTGTATCACCCATGCGCCGGGACACATGTTTATCACGGATGTAAAAAATGTAAACCTGAAATACTAGCTGCCGTCGCACGGGTTCGTGCGGAGCGGGTTGGAAAGGAGGCTGCTATGAGGAAACAGAAGATCGATCTGAATGCAGATCTGGGAGAGAGTTTTGGCAATTATACCTGCGGACAGGACAGGGAGGTCCTTTCGTCGATCTCTTCGGCCAATGTTGCCTGTGGATTTCACGCATCGGATCCTCTGGTCATGAGTAAGACCGTGGCCATGGCGAAGGAAGCCGGAGTGAGCGTGGGAGCACATCCGGGATATCCGGATCTGGTAGGATTTGGGCGGAGGAATATGGCGGTTTCGCCGCAGGAGCTGCAGGCTATGGTGGAGTATCAGGTGGGGGCGCTCATGGCATTTTGCAGGGAGCAGGGGTGCGAACTGGCGCATGTAAAGCCTCATGGTGCCATGTACAATATGGCGGCCAAAAGCCATGAACTGGCACTTGCGATCGCCCGCGGGATAAAGCTGGTGGATGACCGGCTGATCCTGCTGGGGCTGGCTGGGTCGGAGCTGGTGGCAGCAGCAGAGGAAGTAGGGCTTACCGCGGCACAGGAGGTCTTTGCAGACCGGGCCTATCAGGCGGACGGCACGCTGGTGCCAAGAAGCCAGCCGGGGGCGGTGATCACCGACGAGGAGGAGGCGATCCGGCGTGTGATCGGTATGGTCAGACATGGCACGGTCACAGCGATCACCGGAGAGGAGATTGCGGTGCAGGCAGATTCCGTGTGTCTCCACGGAGACGGCGCGAAGGCAGTGCTGTTCGCGCAAAAACTCCATGAGGCGCTGGAGGCAGAGGGCGTGGCCATCTGTCCGATGAAGGAGGTTGTGTAGCTGTTATCTGGCATGCCGCACGGCTGTGATCCGTGGGGGTGTCATCCCAAAAGGAGGTGGTCCTTTGAGAAGTATTCATGGAAAAGCAACGACAGGGGAGCAGATCGAGGATGTGATCCTGCGTCATTCTGACCGGGGAATGCCGGATCTGCGCCCGTATCTCTCAGACCGCTGCTGTCATCTGGCGGCGGCTGAGATCCTGTCCTGGGAGCCGGGATATGTCTTTTTGGTAACCGGATTTTATGTCAATGGGTTCGCGGAGACCGACGGCCCGGTGGGAACCGTGGCGTTGGCGCGGGCGATCCGGAAGCTGGGCTATAAGCCGGTGATCCTAAGTGACCGGTATTGTGAGGGCTATTTTGAGTTTGAGGATCTGGAGGCGGTGTATCTGGACAGCGCGGGACAGATGAAGGAACTGCTGGAGGAGTATCAGCCGCGGGGGCTGATCTCGATCGAGCGCTGTGGAAGAAACCGCGAAGGGGTCTATACCAATATGCGGGGCGTGGACATCTCTGCGCATACGGCGCCCTGGGATGAATTGTTTGTCGCGTGTCAGGGAAGCATTCCGACGATCGGTGTGGGAGACGGTGGCAATGAGATCGGCATGGGAAAGGTCTGTGGCCCGATCCGGCGCAAGCTGTCGGTGGAGCCATGTGTGATCAGCACGGACATTCTGGTGATCGCTTCAGTGTCCAACTGGGGTGCGTACGGCATCATTGCCGCCCTTGGCGAGATGACAGGGGAGACGCTGGTACCGGATATCCAGTGGGTGGAGAATTATCTGAAAGTTACCATTAACATTGGCAGTGTAGACGGAGTGACTCAGGAGCATGTCCTGAGTGTAGACGGAAAAAATATGCGCACGGAGGCGGAGATCCTGGGGGCATTGAAACGCCTGGAACAGGCAGGATAACAGGGAAATAAATGCACTTGTGCAGCAGCCACGAAATGGAGGGAATGACGATGAAGACATTAGGATATTACAACGGAACCTTTGGAGAACTTGACGATATGACCATCCCATTTAACGACAGGGTATGCTTTTTCGGAGATGGTGTGTACGATGCCGGGCCGGCGAGAAATTATCATCTGTTTGCGATCGATGAGCACATTGACCGGTTTTTTAACTCTGCGGGGCTGATGGACATTCAGATCCCTGTGACCAAGGCCGAGCTCAGGGACTTGCTGCAGGAGCTGGTGGAGAAGATGGACACCGGGGACAATTTTGTGTACTGGGCCTGTTCCCGCGGCACGGCGGTCCGCAATCACGTGTACGAGGAGGGGCCGGGCAACCTGTGGGTGATGATCAAACCGGATTCGCTCAATGACTGCACGAAGCCGCTCAAGTGTGTGACACAGGAGGACAAGAGATTCTTTTACTGCAACTGCAAGACCCTGAATCTGCTGCCGTCGGTGCTGTATGCGCAGAAGGCGCACCGCGCGGGGGCGGACGAGACGATCTTATACCGGCATGACGGCAGGATTACGGAGTGCGCGCACTGCAACTGCCATATCCTCAAGGATGGCGTAGTCTACACGGCGCCGACCGACGACCTGATCCTGCCGGGAATTGCCAGGGCACATCTGGTGCGCATGTGCAAAAAACTGGGGATTCCGGTGAGCGAGACGCCATATTACCTGAAGGATGTCTGGGAGGCAGATGAGATCATGGTGACTTCTTCCTCCAATGTCTGTATGTTCGTAGAGGAACTGGATGGAAAGCCGGTGGGCGGCAAAGACCGCGAGACCCTGTTCCGGCTGCGCGATGCCCTTTACCGGGAGATCTGTGAAGCGACAGAGTAGCTGCGTTTCTGCGCGCTGTCTGCTTTGGTGCCGGACGGGCGGCTGTAAAGCATGCAGTCAGGCCGGAGAAAAGAACAGTCAGAAAGGGGTGGATCTGTATGGCATTGACCGTGGGAACATTATACAAAAAGTCGGCGGTCTACAAGATGTCCCTGGTAGCGGGACAGTCAGGACTTGCCAATGTGGTAGAGTGGGTTCATATCATTGAGACGGTGCAGGGGGCGGGCTTCCTGCACGGCCATGAGCTGGTGATCACGGAGGGTATCCTCGGGGCGGATCCCGGGGAACTTCTGGCGTTTGTGAAGGTGGTGTACCAAAAGGAGGCCAGCGGTCTGATCCTGAACACCGGAAAATACCTTCTGGATATTCCGGGGGAGGTGCTGGATTTCTGCAATGAGCATCAGTTTCCGCTGTTTACGATCCCGTGGGAAATCCCACTGGTCGATGTGACCAAATTTTACTATAAGACGATCTTTGAGCAGGAGGCGCACAATGACAGCCTGATCACGATCTTTAAGAACCTTCTGTTTGGGATCGGTGAGGCGGATGCGCAGATCCGTCAGATGGTGCGCATGGGGATCCCGAGCCAGGCTTCGTTTCAGATCTTGTGCATTTCAACAGACCTTGCCAGGGATACGGATCAGTGTATCCGCGTGATGGACCGTGTGTCCATGATCTGCCGCAGAACTGCGGCGCGGATTCACGACCAGTTTCTGGCGTTTCATTATCAGGAGGATCAGGTGGTGGTGCTGGTGGATTACTCGCCGCAGGAGCGCCAGCAGTTCCTGAGTGAACTCGTCAAAAAATTTTCCATGGAAAAAATTCTGGGACATATTTTTATGGGGATCAGCGATGAGGTGCGGGGGCTGCGGCAGCAGAGCCAGAATTTCAAGAAGGCTCTTTCGGCCTGTGGGATCGCCCGCAAGAAGAAGGAAAATATCCTGTATTACGATGATCTGGGGCTGTATAAGCTGCTGGTCAATGTAAGCGATCCCCAGGTGACAGAGGAATTTTACCGGGAAACATTCGGCAGGATCGAAGCCTATGACCGGGAAAACGGGACGAAACTGCTCGAATTTCTGGAGGTCTATATCCGGTGCAACGGCAGTCCGGGGGACGTCAGCGAGTGCTGCTTCATCCATCGAAACACCGTCAATAATTATGTCAAACGCATTGAAAAAATACTGGATCTGGATCTGATGAGCTGGGAGGGGAGAGCCAAATTATATGTGGCTTACATGATGAAACAGCTTGAGGGCTGAGAGAATATGCTTGTGCAAATGCACATGAATCTGTGGGGATTTGGACATTGTAAATTGAAAAGGGGGGTGGTAATATAACCCCATCGAGCAAAGGAGCTGACAGGTAACACTGTTTGCTCCTTTTTTGATTTTGTATTCTCAGACTTGCAATTCGCAGAGAGGAGGGAATGAACATGCAGAAATATGTCATAACCATTGCCAGAGGATTTGGAAGTGGTGGAAAGGAGATCGCCGTAAAGCTGGGGGAACGGCTTGGCATTCCGGTGTATGAGCAGCAGCTTCCGAGGATGGCTTCGGAGATGAGTGGCATCAGCGAGAACCTGTTCAATCTGGCGGATGAGCGGATCAATCTTTCCGATAAGCTCAAGGGCCTGCCGTTCAATTACGTGGTGGAGCCTTCCGACAAACGGTTTACCTCCAACAACAATCTGTTTAACATCCAGAGCGAGATGATCCGCAGCATGGCCAATGAGGAATCGTTCATTGTCGTCGGAAAATGTGCCGATTACGTCCTGAAGGATTACATCAATGTTGTGAGCTTCTATATCGAGGCTCCGAGGGCAGACTGTGTGGCATCGATCACCAAGAAGCTGGGAGTCACGGAGACCGAGGCACACCGGCTGATCGAAAAGACCGACAAGTACCGGGCGGCGTATTACAAATATTATACGCAGGGTAATTACTGGACCAACCCGGTCAACTATGACATGACACTCAACAGTGCAAGGGTCGGCAGAGACCGATGCGTGGATGTCATGGAGAGATATGTCAAAGATAAATTCAGTCTGCATTAAGACTTAATTTATAGAGCAAGCAAAACAAACACCTATAAAGGAGGAATTGCTTATGATGAAGAGAAAAATGAGTAAAGTGATTGCAGCAGCCATGGCCATGGCCATGACCATGACGACTCTGACAGGATGTGGATCCGGCGGCGGAACGGAGCCGGAGAAAGTTGATGTGGAAGGAAGTGTGGGTACGATCTCCATTGCAGGTATCGCACCGCTGACAGGTTCCCTGGCGAGCTGGGGTAAAGGAGCTGTCAATGGATACAATCTGGCGATCAAGGAGGTCAATGAGGCTGGCGGTGTAACCATCGGCGGAAAGGTATACACATTGGATTCCGCAGTGTTTGCCGATGATAAGTCTGATGCGACAGAGGCAGCCAGTGCTTACAACAACTGTTCTTCCTATGATATCAGCGCCGTGATCGGCTCCTGTTCTTCAAGTTGTACCTTATCCTTTGTCGATGCGGCACAGAAGGCAGGCATGTTAGTCATCACCCCGTATTCGACAAATGCGACGATCTGTAAGACCGGCGATTACATCTTCCGTGAGTGCTTCTCTGATGCCAATCAGGGACCAACCCTTGCCAAACTTGCGACCGAGGAGTTCAAGGCAAAGAACATCGCGATCATCGCGGCAGAGGACTCTGACTACTGTGCAGGTCTTGCTGAGGCCATGGAGGGAGCTCTTGGCAGTATGAGTGGCATTACCTACAAGCATTATGGCTGCGTGACGACAGATACCGATTACACTGCGCAGATCTCCAAGGCGATCGAGCAGGGCGCAGAGGTTATGATCTATCCAAACAATTATGATACCGTGCCGAACTTCGTATCACAGGCCAGAGATGCCGGATTTGACGGTCCGATCCTTGGCGGCGATGCCTGGGATGGTACCGATGTGACCGGCTATGAGAGCAAGTTTGACAATACCTACTATCTGGCTCATCTGGATCTGTCCGCAGATACCGATGCGGTAACCAGTTATGTAAAAGCCTACAAGGATGCCTATGGTGAGGATGGTCTGAATGCCGTATCTTCCCTGTATTACGACTCTGTCAAGATGCTTGTTCAGGCGATGGAGGAGGCAGATTCTTCCAAGCCGGAGGATATCAAGGATGCGCTTCTTAAGACAACCTACGAATCCATGGGTGGAACCATTACCTATGATGAGAATGGTGATGCGATCAAGCCATTTACCATTGAGACCTTTGAAGATGGTTCCCTGAAATACTATGGAAGTTTCCAGAGTGAGTAAGCATTCTATTGATCGAAATGGAGATGAGGGCATATGGCAAAATTCATACAAAGTCTGGCAAATGGATTGAATCTTGGATCCATCTACGCGCTGACCGCTCTCGGATACACCATGGTTTACGGTATCATCCGTATGATCAACTTTGCACACGGTGACTTCATTATGGTAGGTGGTTTTACCCTGTTTTACCTGATCCCCGTCATGACGACGCTGGGACTGCCTGCCTGGTTTTCCGTGTTTGCTGCGATCATCGTATGTGTATTCGTCGGTGTATTTACGGAGCAGGTAGCTTACAAACCGGTGAGAGGACAGGGTTCCACCACCGCATTGATCACAGCACTGGGCATGAGCCTGGTGCTGGAAAATGGAGCATTGGTCCTGTTTGGATCTGCTCCGAGAAATGTACCTCCGATGTTTCGCCTCTCTGAGGTGAAACTGGGGAGTGTCACAATACCGGGAACGACCATTCTGACACTGGTCATCGGTATTGTCATGATGGTTCTGCTGACGCTGTTTATCAAATACACCAAGATCGGTAAGGCGATGAGAGCCGTGCCGGAAGATAAGATTGCTTCCACGCTGGTCGGAATCAATGTCAACCGGATCATCACGATCACATTTGCGATCGGTTCCGGTCTGGCGGCAGTAGCTTCCATGATGTACTGTACCTCCTATGTAAGCATTAAAAATGAGCTGGGTATCACGCTTGGTCTGAAAGCGTTTGTGGCAGCAGTCCTGGGAGGTATCGGCAGTGTACCCGGAGCGATGATCGGAGGCCTCCTGCTTGGTATTATCGAGATCATGGTCAAGGTATATATGCTTCCGGGAACCTATGAGGCAGTGACGTATCTGTTGTTGATCGTTGTTCTTTTGATCAAACCGACCGGCTTGATGGGGAAGAACATCCGCGAGAAAGTTTGATGGAAAGGATGTGTTCACTATGCCAAAGAGATTAAAGAAAAGCTATCTGGTCACCTTCGTGGGGATCGTTGCGGTATACCTTCTGCTCTGCCTGCTGTTTGACACGGGGCTGGCAGGAAGAAAATCCGCCTATTTCAATGGACTTCTGGTCGTGGGAATGTTCTACACCATCGTGGTGTGTTCCCTGAACCTGCTGACCGGCTACATGGGTGAGTTTTCCCTGGGTCATGCGGGATTCATGTCGATCGGAGCCTATGTTTCGGCGATCGTGACGACATTGATCTGTGAGAGGGTGGATCTTCCGGATATCGGGATCTATCTGATCGCCGTGATCGTGGGAGGTGTGGCAGCAGGCATTGTCGGAGTGCTGGTAGGAATTCCGGCACTGAGGCTTTCGGGAGATTACCTGTGTATCGTCACCGTGGCGGTGGCGGAGATCGTCCGCGTGGTTCTCTCCAACTTCGGAATCAAGGCTATCACAGGAGATGCGACATTCGGCAAGAGCTTTGCCGGCATCGCCAGAGTTTCGGATTATCATTATGTGTATGTGACGATGATCATCTGTATCGTCATTATGTACTGTTACATACGTTCAAGGTATGGACGCGCACTGATCTCGATCCGTGAGGACAGGATCGCGGCGACTGCGTCCGGAATCAATGTCACAAAGACCAAGGTTCTGACCTTTACGCTCTCCGCGTTCTTTGCAGGGGTGGCGGGTGCGATCTATGCGCACTACATCACGACACTGGTTCCTACCTATTTCAATTTCTCCAAATCCTCTGAGTTTCTGGCAATCGTCATTCTGGGTGGAAGCGGTTCCATGACAGGATCCATCGTGGCAGCACCGATCTTATCTGCATTGCCGCAGTTGATCTCCTATGTACAGCCGGCATTTGCCAGCTATCGTATGCTGATCTATGCAGTGATCCTGGTGGTGGTCATGATCTTTAAGCCAACCGGTCTGTTCGGCGGCCGTGAATTCTCATTGTACAAACTCATTGAGAAGATCACACACAAGGGAAATGCCGCAAAACCTGCCATACAGGAGAATGAGGGGTGATGATTATGGAAAAGACAAGAGAGACAGTACTTGAGACCAAGGGACTGGGAATCCAGTTCGGCGGATTAAAGGCCGTAAATGATGTGAATTTTCATATTGACAAGGGGGAACTGATCGGTCTGATCGGGCCCAACGGAGCCGGAAAGACCACGATCTTCAACCTGATCACCGGCATCTACATGCCGACATCGGGAAGTTATTTTCTGTGCGGCAAGCGGATGAACGGCATGAAAACCCATCAGGTGGTGCATGCAGGGATCGCGAGAACATTTCAGAATATCCGGTTGTTTAAGAAGATGACCGTGCTGGACAATGTGCGTGTAGCGATGAATAAGGACATGAAAGCCAATCTGCTGCAGTCCATTTTCCGGACACCGGCATTCTGGAAGGAAGAGGAAGAGACGACGAAGCGGGCCATGGAACTGCTGTCCCTGTTCCATCTGGAGGAGTTTGCCGATCAGTACGCTGAGAATCTTCCTTATGGAAAGCAGAGACTGCTGGAGATTGCCAGAGCATTGGCCACGAATATGAAGCTGCTGCTTCTGGATGAGCCGGCAGCCGGCATGAACCCGACCGAGACGGCGGAGCTTAAGGATTCCATCAAGATGCTGCGCGAGAAATTCCAGATCCCGATCCTTTTGATCGAGCATGATATGAGTCTGGTCATGAGCATCTGCGAGAGGATCTATGTGCTGAACTTCGGGGAGATCCTGGCTTCGGGCACGCCGGAGGAGATCGCCTCCAACAAGCAGGTGATCGAGGCATATCTGGGCAAGGAAGATGACTAAGGAGGTGAGGTCCCATGCTGAAGGTGGAAAAATTAAATGTACATTACGGTGTGATCCATGCGATTGAAGATGTGGATCTGGAGGTTCATGATGGGGAGATCGTTACGCTGATCGGTGCCAATGGTGCCGGCAAGACCACGATCCTGCATACGTTGACCGGTCTGAAAAAGGCAACCAGCGGAACGGTCACCTTTGACGATGTCAATCTCTTGAAAGAGGATCCCAGCAAGATCGTGACCCACGGTGTGGCACATGTGCCGGAGGGGCGTCACATTTTTGTGGATATGACGGTCCGCGAGAATCTGGAGATGGGTGCCTATATGTATAAGAGGAAAGACAAGGATCTGATCGCGGCGAGGATGGACGATGTGTTTGCCAAATTCCCGAGACTGAAGGAGCGTCAGAACCAGCTCGCCGGAACATTTTCCGGTGGTGAGCAGCAGATGCTGGCGGTGGGACGTGCGCTGATGTCGGATCCCAAGATCATACTGATGGATGAGCCGTCCATGGGACTTTCTCCTCTGCTTGTGCAGGAAGTATTTGACATTATCAAGGAAGTAAACCAGCAGGGAATCACGATCCTTCTGGTGGAGCAGAACGCGAAGATGGCCTTGAAGGTGGCGTCCAGAGCCTATGTGCTGGAGACCGGTAAGATCAAACTTTCGGGGGATGCCAGGGAACTTCTGGACAATGACGAGGTCAAGAAGGCATATTTGGGAAGTTAATGTATAGGGAAGGAACGGAGAGTATGGATGTATTTGATATTATCGGACCGGTGATGGTAGGTCCCAGCAGTTCCCACACTGCGGGTGCAGTGCGGATCGGATATGTGTGCCGCAAGCTGCTGGGAGAGGATCTGGAGCAGGTGCGGATCGGAATGTGTGGGTCGTTTCTGGCGACCGGAAAGGGGCACGGAACAGATCGTGCGCTGGTGGCCGGGTTGATGGGATTTCTGCCCGATGATATGCGGATCCCGCACAGTCTTGAGATCGCCAGAAAGCGTGGAATCAAGGTGTATTTCGAGGCGGCGGTTCGTCCGGATGCCCATCCCAATACCGCGATCCTGCAGATGCAGGGAGTGCATGGGCGGTCGCTGGAGGTGGTTGCCTGTTCGGTGGGCGGCGGAAGGATCTGTATTCAGGAGATTGACGGGATCTCCACGAATTTCTCGGGAGACTATCCGACACTGATCGTCCACAATCAGGATCAGCCGGGACATGTGACGGAAGTGACATCCATGCTGGCACACAAGAGCGTAAACATTGCGACCATGCAGTTATACCGTGACAGCCGGGGTGGGGACGCGGTGATGGTACTGGAATGTGACCAGGAGATCCCGAGGGATTCGATTGAATGGCTGTCCCATCTGGAGGGGATCAAGAAGGTCACGTACCTGAGTCTGAAATAAGAAAAAAGTAAGGTTTGCATTGTATCAATAAACGGAAGGGAGGCTGGCAGATGATTCGTTCCATGGAACAGCTTGTGGGGCTTAGCCGCACACGGGAAAAGGAGATCTGGGAGATCGTGCTGCAGGAGGATGCCTGTGAGAAAAATCAGGAGAAAGAGGACATTTTCCGGCAGATGGAAGGGATGTATCAGGCGATGAAGCAGACGGATGCCTGCTACGATGCCAAAAAATCGGCCAGTGGCATGGTGGGAGATGACGGTGCCAGGCTGGCGGCATATCATGAGAGTGGAAAGTCCCTGTTCGGGGCTTTTTTGTGTCATGTCACGGAGCGTGCCATCCGGATCGGAGAGTGCAATGCCTGTATGAAGCGCGTGGTTGCCGCACCGACTGCCGGTTCCTGTGGAGTGCTTCCGGCGGTGTTGTTGTCCTATCAGGAGCAGAGTGGCAGGAGCGATGAGGATATGACGAGGGCATTGTTTGTGGCGGCGGGGATCGGAGAAGTGATCGCGCAGAATGCCTGCATTGCCGGTGCGCAGGGGGGATGTCAGGCGGAGATCGGAACCGCCAGTGCCATGGCTGCTGCTGCGCTTACCTGGCTGCAGGGCGGAGATCAGGAGGCGGTTATTCATGCCGCGGCGATCGCCATCAAAGGGTTGATGGGGCTGGTCTGTGACCCGGTGGCCGGACTGGTGGAGGTACCCTGCGTGAAGCGAAATGTCGTAGGAGCATTGCAGGCAGTCAGCAGCTCGGATCTGGCGATGGCCGGGATCCGCTCGGTGATCCCGCCGGACGAAGTCGTGCTGGCGATGGATGAGGTCGGCCGGAATATGCCGGAGGCGTATCGTGAGACGGGCAAAGGAGGCCTGGCCGCGACGGCAACCGGAAAGAAGATCGCAGAAAAATAAATGCCCTACGGTGCGGCTGAATAAACTGCACCATAGGGCATTTTGTCGTACAATATCTGATTAACCGAAGTATCTGTCCAGAAGTCCCTTGAGAGCCTTTCCGTGACGAGCCTCATCTCTGGCCATCTCATGAACGGTGTCATGGATCGCATCCAGGTTGTTTTTCTTTGCACAGGTAGCAAGCTCAACCTTTCCTGCAGTTGCACCGAACTCACAGTCAACACGCCATGCCAGGTTTTCCTTGGTAGAAGCGGTCATGTTGGCTTCCAGGTCGGAGCCTAACAGCTCTGCAAACTTTGCAGCGTGCTCAGCCTCCTCGTAAGCTGCCTTCTCCCAGTACAGGCCGATCTCAGGATATCCCTCGCGGTGTGCGATACGAGCCATGCAAAGATACATACCGACCTCAGAGCACTCTCCGTCGAAGTTTGCCTTGAGCTGCTCGAAGATGTATTTCTTATCTTCCTCGCTGATATCCGGATTATTCTTTACAGTTTCTGCGTAGGTGCCGAATGTATGCTCTGCTGCCAGCTTGAGCTCACCCTTTACTTCGTTGAACTTGTCTGCTGGTACATGACATACCGGACACTCCTCTGGAGGTGTATCTCCCTCATGAACGTAACCACATACTGAACATACCC
>ERZ1034984.2538-NODE-2538-length-14506-cov-18.300256_pt1 | contig 14506 bp, 13 predicted proteins | sample MGYA00520589_ERZ1034984 | MGnify/ENA primary metagenome ERZ1034984 (study PRJEB33766, sample SAMN09781790) | gut metagenome | biome: gut microbiome | host: Homo sapiens | place: Madagascar | study: EMG produced TPA metagenomics assembly of the PRJNA485056 data... | reverse complement strand
TTGCGGCTACCCTCGTCGGCGGAGTGATGCATACCCCCAAAAACGTTACGCCGTGTGCGCGGGCTTTAACTGCGATTTCGGGCGCTGTTCGCAGGTGGTAATTCCTAGTTGGCTCCTATCATTCGCGAAGTGCGTAGGTAATGCGTCAAGGTGCGTGCGGCGGTGGTTGCAGGTTGGCAAAATGCCTGGGAAATGGCGTCGCGATTTTGGCGCGAGGGCGGAGAGTGGCTACAACCTACGCACTTCGCGAATGATAGGGAATTACTAGGGAATCAAAGGGTACGACGGCTGCTGCCGTTTGAGGTGATTGGCGATGGGTTGGGGGTTTGGTTTGGGTTACGCGATGCTAGCGGGCGATACGGCCGCGATTGCGTTTTCGCTGGTGGGAGTTAGGGGTGCTGCCATTCGCGGCGTCCGCCGATGCGCCGGGCGCGCTTTCGGCTGCCTCCTGGTGTTCGGAGCTACCCTTGTCGCCCAGCTGCGTGATGGCGATCGAACCGAAAATCAGCATGAAGCCCAGCGCCATCCTTGGCGTAAGAATCTCGCCGAAAAATGCCACGCTGAACAGGGCGCAGAACACGCTTTCCAGCGAGCAAAGCAGGCCGGCTTCGGCAGGCGATACGTGCGCTTGCGCAAGGTTTTGCGCAACGGCGCCGAACGCTGCCGAAAGCACGCACACGTAGGCCATGGCGCCGATGAACTGGGGCGTTGCCACTTGCGCGGCGGTGGGGACCGGCTGCGTGGCTGCTGCAAGCGCAAGGGCAAGCACGCCGCTGGTGAATTGCTGGATGACGGTGACGGTCAGCACGTCGTTGTCGCGCATGACCAGCCCGATGACAACGATCTCGGCGCCATAGAGGAACGCGGAAAGGACGCTGACGCCGTCGCCTAGGCTGATGGAAAAGCCGTCGGTCAGCGACACCAGTGCAATGCCGATTGTACAAACGGCGGCGGCGATCAGGGTTTTTGTTGCCGGCCGGCGCCGCGCAACCACCCACCAGATAAACGGGACGGTTAGGCAGTAGCACGCGCTCAGGAAGGCGTTTTTCGACGGCGTGGTCATGCCAAGCCCCAAAAACTGCGTCCAGAAACCCAGGAACGAAAACAGGCCGATGATGCACCCTGCTTTAAGAACGCGTGCGTCGAAGTGACGTTTGATGTGGGGAAACAGGATGATAAGCAGCACGATGCCCGCGCCCAAGAACCGAATGGCGGTGAACCACGTTGCACCAACGGTTGCGATGGCCCCTTTGCCGATGACGAACCCCAGCCCCCAAATGGCGGCCGCGCACACCAGTACCAGGCGGTAAACGCCCAGAGGATATGTCCTGCTTGCAATGTCCATGGGACATTAGTATACGCGGGATTGTTGTGGCACGCGAGCATGGACGGTATCCTGGTGTGCGGAGAGAATCGAAAGGTACACGGAGGAACACATGAACTATCGCGTGCTGGGGAAGACGGGATTGAAAGTCAGCGAAATCGGCTTCGGCGCCGAATGGATGCCGGGCGATGACGCGCAGGCGGTGCGCGAGGTGACGCGCGCGGCGGCCGCGGCGGGTGTGAACATCGTTGATTGCTGGATGGCCGATCCGGCCGTGCGCCGCGCGTTGGGCGATGCGGTGTGCGAGCAGCGTGAACAGTGGATCGTGCAGGGGCATTTCGGTTCGACTTGGCAGGACGGCCAATACGTGCGCACGCGCGACATGGACAAGGTTGTGCCGGCGTGGGAATACCTGCTTGACTGCTTCGGAGGCCACATTGAGCTGGGGCTTATCCATTACGTTGACTCGACGGCCGAGTTCGCCGAAATCATGGCGGGCCCGTTCATCGACTACGTGCGCGCCGAGCGCGCGGCGGGCCACATCGACCATATCGGCCTGTCGACGCACAACCCCGACGTGGCGCTTGCGGCGTGCGACTACGACGACATTGCCATGATCATGTTCTCGCTCAACCCTGCGTTCGACATGCTGCCGCCGTCCGAGGACATCAGCACCATGTTCGCCGAACATTACAGCGACGACCTGTCGAACATCGATCCGCGCCGCCAGGAGCTGCACCATCGCTGCGAAGAGCGCAACGTGGGGCTGACGGTGATGAAGCCGTTCGCTGGCGGGCGGCTGCTTGATGCGGAGAAATCGCCGTTCGGCGTGGCCATGACGCCGGTGCAGTGCATCGACTATTGCCTGGCGCGCCCGGCGGTGGCGTCGGTGCTGGCGGGCTATCGCAATGTCGATGAGCTGGCCGGATGCGTGGCGTACGAAACCGCAACCGACTGGGAACGCAATTGCGGCCGCGTGCTGTCCCACGCGCCGGCGCACTCGTATTTCGGCCAGTGCATCTATTGCGGGCACTGTCAGCCGTGCGCGGTGGGCATCAACATCGCGGAAGTCAACAAGTTCTACGATCTGGCGCGCGTCCACGACGAGGTGCCGGAATCGGTGGCCGGCCATTACGCGGCGCTGTCGGCACATGCGGGCGACTGCCTGGATTGCGGCTGCTGCGAGCGCAACTGCCCGTTCGGCGTGCGCATTGCCTGCCGCATGGAATACGCGGCGGAACTGTTCGGCTATTAAGCCTGCGAACAGGGAAAACGAAGCGAAAACGAAAAGGTTCGGGGCATGTGCCTCGGACCCTTTTTTGGTTGGATGCCGTGATGCGCCAACCGTTTGCGCGAGGGGTTGTTAGGCGCCCGCCGTGGGGGTGCTGCTGCGCGACGGGGGCGCCAATTCCTCCGTGGCGCTTTTGCGCGAAGCCGCGGGGCGGTGCGTTTTGCGAGAGCGCGTCGGACAACGGAGGCACCAAGCCGTGCGGTTGCGAAGCCTAAGACTTGTGGTTTTCGGCCATGGCGCTTGAAAGCCGCACGCGTCAGGGACAACTCGGCGGAAGCGGACTTGGATTGCGATGTCCCGGGCGCGTTACTGTTCGCGCACAAGCTGCTGGTAGCCGGTGCCCCACGTGGCCATGCTCTCGATGATGGGGCGCATGGTGTCGCCCAGCTCGCTTAAGGCGTATTCGGTGCGCGGCGGCACTTCGGGGAAGACGGCGCGCGTGATGATGCTGTCTTTCTCCATGGCGCGCAGGTTGTCCGTGAGCACTTTCTCGCTGATGCCGGGGATGGCGCGGCGCAGCTCGCCGAAGCGGAACGGCCGGTCCATCAGCTGCTGGATGATGAAGATCTTCCACTTGTTGCCGATGAGCATGAGCGTGGTGGCAACGGGGCAGGGCGGCAATTCCTCTTTCGTGAGCATGGCGTTCCTTTCTTGCACTATGCGGACGGCTTGCGAAGGCTTGCGGCTGGTGGCGCTGCTGCGGAGCGTTCCGATCGGCGCTGCCGCGCTGCTGCGCGCCGTCGCGCGCGGGCGCTGTCGCGCTTGTTGACGGGCGCGCTGTGTGGTCTGCTGCGCGCCCGTTTGCGCTGCTGTGCCGTTGCGCGGGCGGCAATCACTTGTGCGCCGCTCGGCGGGCGCGCTGACGGTTTCGCAGCGCCCCCGCCAACTACCGCACAACGACAGAAGACGAGAGCATCGCCCCAGATGAAAGGTGAGAATTACCATGGATTTGCAAACCTGCCTCCGAGTGCGATCAGCGCTGCAAGCACTGCTACCTGTTCAGCGAGGACGCGCGCATGGCCTGCAAGTCGATGACATGGGACGGCATGATGCTCGTGCTGGACAGCTGCTATGACTTCTGCGACCGCGTCGGCCGCGAGCCGTACTTCTACATCACCGGCGGCGACCCGATTCTGCATCGCGATTTCTGGCGGCTGGCCGAAGAGCTGCACGCACGCGGCGCGATGTGGCGCATCATGGGCAACCCCTTCCACCTCACCGACGAGGTGCGCGCCCGCATGCGCGCGCTGGGCTGTGTCAAGTACCAGCTCAGCCTTGACGGCGCCACCGCCGCCACGCACGACCCGTTCCGCAAGCCCGGCAGCTTCGACGAAACGCTGCGTGCTGCCGGCTGCATCAAGCGCAGCGGCATGTGGCTGGCGCTTATGAGCACGGTGAGCAGCATGAACGCCGCTGAGCTGCCCGACATGATCAGCCTGGCCGCCCGCATCGGCGCCGACGTGTTCGCGTTCGGGCGCTACTGTCCCACGAAGGGCCAGCGCCTCGAGAAGTGCAACCGCTGCAAGCTGCGCGGGTGGTGTCGCGGCTGCCCGGCCGTGGCGGCGGGCTACACGGGCAACAGGTACGCCCCTGACCCGCAATGCTGGATGGAAGTGGACTAGCAGTTGACGGATTTGCCGCGGCGCCGTTTCGCCATTCGGAAGTGCGCGCCGCGGCGGGTTCGTGTGCCGCGAATCGCGCGGCACTTTGGCGGAGCGAGGTAAGGGGTTACGCGGCTTCGACGCGCTGGTGGCGAAAAAGCTTGCGCCGACGGCGGCCTCGTAAGAATATAGGGTGAGTTGCGAATGAGGAAATTCGGAAGGAATTAGGCAATGAACTGGGCAAACAATGCGGAAGCGTTCGAGCGCGATATCGCGCGCACGGCTGAGGTGATTAACGCGGCCGACGCCGTGTTCGTGGGTGCCGGCGCGGGGCTTTCCACGGCGGCCGGGTTCGTCTACACCGGCGAGCGGTTCGAGCGTTACTTCGCCGATTTCCACGCGCGCTACGGGTTCACCGACATGTACTCGGGCGGGTTCTACCCGTACGCCACCAGCGAGGAGCTGTGGGCGTTTTGGAGCCGCTACGTTATGGTGAACCGCTACGACCTGGGCGCGAACCCGCTGTACGTGCAGCTATGCAAGCTGCTTGAAGGCCGCGACTACTTCGTGCTGACTACCAACGTCGACCACCAGTTTCAGCTGGCCGGGTTCGACAAGCGTCGCCTGTTCTACACGCAGGGTGACTACGGCCTGTTCCAGTGCTCGGAGCCGTGCTGCGCCGAGACGTTCGACAACGAAGCGCAGGTGCGCGCCATGTGCGAACAGCAGCGTGACCTGCGTATTCCCAGCGAGCTGATTCCGCGCTGCCCGCATTGCGACCGCGAGATGACCATGAACCTGCGCGCGGACAACAAGTTCGTGCAGGACGAGGGCTGGTACGCCGCGCAGGCGCGCTACGCCGATTTCGTGCGCCGCCACGCGGGCATGCGCGCGGTGTACCTGGAGCTGGGCGTGGGGTACAACACGCCGGTAATCATCAAGTACCCGTTTTGGCGCGCCGTGCTAGAGAATTCGCGGGCCACGTACGTGTGCGCGAACTACGGCGAGGCGGTGGCGCCGCGCGAGATAGAGGGCCGATCCATCTGCATCAACGCCGATTTGGCGAAGACAATCGACGCGCTCTCGACGGCGCTCGGCCGCTAGCGGGGCCCGGCGTTCAGCTTGCGGGAAGGCGACAGCAGCGCAGTGCGCCGGCGGGGCCGGCTGTCGGCGAACGTGGCTTTGCTGACGCGCGTCGATTGATGTCGCGGGGCATTTCGAGGGCGATGGTGGTGTGGCTTGCCAAGCTGGATTTGCCAGCGAGGGGGAATTGCGCTTGGCAGGGCTGTGTAAAAAGGACGGGCTGCCCCTGAAAAAGCAGCTCGCCCTTTTGCTGCTTCGGCTTGCACCGATGCGCGGTTTTACCTTACGCCCAGGTGAAATTCTCGCGTCCGGCGCCCACTTCGAAGTGGTACTTCACGATGCCCAAGTCCACTTTCGCGTAGAAGCCCATGCCCGCCTTTGCCGACACTTTGCCGTTTTCCAAGGTCAGCTTGAACTTCTGCTGGTTCATGGCCGTGGGCGCCAGAAGCGCTGCCTCGACGCCGGCCTTGAACCACGCCGGCGATCCGCTGCTCAGGTTGCTTACCTCGGCGGCGGACTTCACCTTGTGCGTCACGCCTTGCGTTTCCCCATGTCCCAGCGCAATGACCACGGTCAGCTTCTCGTTGGCGCCCACCTGGAACACGCCCGGGATCTTCTTGTACGTCATGGCTACCCAGCAGGTGTTCAGGCCCAGCTGCTGCGCCTTCAGCACCAGGCGCTCGCCGTAGTAGCCGCACAGCTCGTCAAGCTGGCTGCCTTTCGGGCCCACCAGCGCGATGTAGTTTTTGACGCCGCTGAACTTGCCGTAGTGGGCCATGGTGCTGTCGAACGCCTTCGGCTCGTTCACGACAAGCTGGATGTGCAGCCCGCCTTCGCGGTTGCACGCCGCGATTTCGTCTTGCAGCGCAGCAAGCGCGTCGGCCGCGATGGGCTCGTCGGTGTATTGGCGCACGCTGTGGCGCTGCTGGATTGCTTCCATAAGTTCCATAGTTTGCTCTTTCTGTCGTATCGAGGGGCACGGTGCCCGCCACGTTTCACACTGTGGCTGCGTATTTTCAGTACGGCATAACCGCAGGTCAACAAGGTAGAATCGCTGGATTTGGTACCAGCGCGCCCGTGCTGTTTGATGCAGCTTCGATCGGGCTGGTCTTCCATGATGCGCTTTGCGTGCATAAGCATGTGCAGCAGGCCGTTCATGGCTTTTGCGTCGGCGTCGAAGTGGTGATAGTTTTTCGTGTCCTCGCGGCGCATCTTGGCCAGCTCCGCGTCCTTAAGGATTTGCAGATGATGCGACACGGCAGGGCGGGAAAGATGCGTGCGCTCCGTGATCTCGCCTACGCGAACGCCGCTGCACTTGCCGATCCCGACCATCTCGATGATGAGGTGCTGGCGGTTTTCGTCGCCAAGTGCCAGCAGGATTTTTCGGCACGACGCGAACTCTTCGGCTAGCTGTTGAATTTCGAGTGAGTCGACGTGTTGCCGCTGCTCATCGTGCTGCGCTTTCTGTGGTTCTGCGTTTTCCAATCGGTTATACCTTCTTTCGTTCAACCGTTTAAACCGTTTATAGCATGCGGGGCAGCAGAGTGGCCCTTTGGTAAAGAAAATCGAGACCATTGAAATCCTAGTAAAACGCTAACGTTCGCGAAGTGCGTAGGATGTCCTACTGTGCCGCCCTTGCTTTGTCAAAAGGTGCGCGATGTGCGTAGGTTGAGGCGACAGATGCGAGAGCTCCTCGCCGGCGCGCCGCAAATGCCCAGGTGGCGGTTTTCGGACTAGGGCGGCTTGTGCAGGCACGTGCGGCAACCTACGCACTTCGCGTATGTTCGACACGAAACTGGCTTGGGACGAGTGCTCCTTGTGCACTAATTCAGCGGCTGATTAAAATCGGTTGCGAAGTGCGTAGGTTCGAAGAGGAATACTGGGCATGGGGATAGGTTGGCAGTGTGTTTTGGCTGGTCGCAGTTGGCCTTGGACGGGGCTATGGTCCGGTGAGCCCTACAACCTACGCACTTCGCGAATGATAAGGATTTACTAGGAATTTGAGGCGCCATTCGGTGGCGTTTTGGGTTTGCTTTGGCGTTGGTTCGCGACAAGAAGGGTCTGCCGGGTGCTGTTAGGGGCTGGGGTACGAAAAAGCGGCAGCCGATGGCTGCCGCTTTTGAAAAGCAAGTTGCCGCAAGATTTTCCTTGCGATTACGTTTGCGTTGCAAGGAAGGGCCGATTAACTCGCTAGAAACTCAGCCTTGCGGTCTCGTCGGCTCTCCCATTTCCCCAGGTCGCGGCCTTGCGCAATGTTGACCAATCTACTAGAAATTCACGTTGCCGACTTCGGCCAGCTTGAGCTCGGGGTTGTGGTCGGTTGCCCACTTCACGTTCCACGAGTTCGTGAACAAAAGCAGCCGCCCTCCGCGCATGTCCTCGACCAGCTTCGTGTCGCGCGTGATATTCAGGCGCGACGTGTCCAGTTCGTCGGGGTCGTTCTCGATCCAGCGGATGTCGGTGTACGGCATGCCTTGGCGGCGCACTTCCACGCCGTACTCGTTTTTCAGGCGCGTTTCCAGCACGTCAAGCTGCAGCACGCCAACCACGCCGGCGATGACGCTTTCCATGCCGAAACCCGGCTCGCGGAAGATCTGCACGGCGCCTTCTTGCGCCAGCTCGTGCATGCCCTTGACGAACTGCTTGCGTTTCAGCGTGTTGACCTGCGTGATTCGCGCGAAATGCTCCGGCGAGAACGTGGGGATGGGCGGGAATTGCACGTGTTCGCCCTTGCACACTGTGTCGCCGATGCTGAAGATGCCGGGGTCGAACAGGCCCACGATGTCGCCGGCGTACGCCTCGTCGACCGTTGCGCGGTCGTCGGCCATGAGCGACGTGCCCGTTGCCAGCTTCAGCTTCTTGCCGCCCTGCACGTGGAACGCCTCCATGCCGCGCTCGAACTTGCCCGAGCAGATGCGCACGAACGCGATGCGGTCGCGGTGGTTCTTGTCCATGTTCGCCTGGATTTTGAACACGAAGCCCGAGAATTCCTTGCGCTGCGGGTCGATTTCCTGGCCGCTCAAGGTGTCAAGGTAGGGGCGCGGCGCGGGGGCCAGGTGCAGGAACTCCTTCAGGAACGGCTCCACGCCGAAGTTCGTGAGCGCCGAGCCGAAGAACACCGGCGACAGCTTGCCCGACAGCACAGCGTCAAGGTCGAACTCGTCGGCGGCGCCGTCGAGCAGCTCGATATCGTCCATCAGATTGCGGTGGTTTTCCTCGCCGATCAGCTCGTCAAGCGCGGCGTCGCCCAGTTCGGCCTCGATCTCGGCAACCTTTTTCGCCGAGTTGCCGCGGCCTTCGCCGTCGAATGCGATGACGTTGCGCGTTTGGCGGTCGAATACGCCGCGGAACGTGCGGCCGTTGCCGATGGGCCAGTTCATGGGGTACGTGCCGATGCCGAGCACCGTCTCGATCTCTTCCATAAGCTCGAACGGGTCGCGGCTTTCGCGGTCCATCTTGTTCACGAACGTGAAGATGGGGATGTGGCGCAGCGTGCACACCTTGAACAGCTTCTTCGTTTGGGCCTCGACGCCCTTTGCGCCGTCGATGACCATGACGGCGGCGTCGGCGGCCATGAGCGTGCGGTACGTGTCCTCGGAAAAGTCCTGGTGGCCGGGGGTGTCAAGGATGTTGACGCAGCAGCCGTCGTGCTCGAATTGCAGCACGGACGACGTGACGGAGATGCCGCGTTCCTTTTCGATGTCCATCCAGTCGGACACGGCGTGCTTTGACGAGGCCTTGCCCTTGACCGAGCCGGCCGTCTGGATGCTGCCTGAATACAGCAGCAGCTTCTCGGTGAGGGTGGTTTTGCCCGCGTCGGGGTGCGAGATGATCGCGAACGTGCGTCGCGACGCGATGTGTTCTGCCAGCGTTGGCATGAAGGTCCTTTCCGCAAACCGGCCGCGCGTCCGGGCGCGGGCGCGCCTGGGGGCGAAGCCGGTGAATGGTTTCGTGCGTAACTGTATAAGTATAGCGGCGAACGTACGTGCCCGGAAGATGGGAACGCGGCTGCATACGGAAAGCGCAAGCGGCTGCGTGGCTGGTGACCGGTTGAGAACGGTGACCGATTGCCCGAGCGAAGAGGCGCTAGGTGCGGGGGCGCAAACCGCGCGCCCCTACGACGGTGGTTTTACTTGTGGGCTATTGTACCTCGCGCTATGCCGGCCACGAGTCGCCGAAGATCTCGAGGTCCTCAAGCGTCATCTCCTCGACCCATTCGGGTGTGACAACAACGTCCTCCGGGCATGGGCTCGCAAAGCTTGCGTCAGTTTCGCCCCGTTCGCTTGCCGCAAGCTCGGCGTAGCGCGGGTGCTGCTCAAGCCGGTAGGCGTCGTCGCAGATGGCGGGGCAGCCGCGTTCGAACAGCCATCAGCGCCGCGCCGGCGTTGCCAGCAGACTGGCCGCCGGCTTATTCGCGCGCAGGCTGAAGTAGCGCGCCGTCTCCTCGTCCTGAAACCCCAGGACAAGCTGGTGGTCGCAGTTGCCGATGATCGAGTTCGCCGCAGGCTTGCCGTAGCGCGCCTCAAGCTGGCTGACGGTTTGGCACACCACGGTGCAGCTGATTTCGCGGCTGCGAATGACGGACAAGACGTTGTCGAAGTTCGCCAGGTTGAGGTTGGCGAAGTCGTCGAGCATGAACCGCACGGGCACGGTCAGGCGCCCGTCGGGGGTGTTGTGGTCGGCCTCGTCGCACAGGGTCAAGAACGCTTGGAGCACGAAAAGGCTGGTCAGCGGGCGCAAGCTGGCGTCCATGTCGTCGATGGTGACGAACAGCGCGCAGCGTTTGCGCCCCAGATGGCAGAAATTGACGCGGCGCGAGCTCTCGTAGGTGGCCATGGCGCCTCTGAAACCGATTGGCAGCAGGTTCGCCGCGATGATGCCCATGATGCTTGCGTGCATGCGCTCGGCCAGGCACGTCGAGCTCGCACGGCGGTGCAACCGCACGGCATAGCTGTAGGTTTTCGCTCTCAAGCTCGTCGAACAGCTTGCCGACCTGGTTGTCGCAAGCGCGGTCGAACACGCGGATGACTTCGGTCATCGTTTGGTCCTCTTCGGGAATCGCTTCAAGGACATAGGCGATGTAGCTTGCCAGATAGTTCGCTGCGGCAAGTGGCCAGAACGGGTCGGACTCGTGGTCCTCGCGCGGGCACAGCGCGCTGGCAATGGCGATGATGTCCTGCTCGACGGGCAGGCTGCAGCGCCGGCGAACGTGGTCAAGCGGGTTGTACCCGATGGTGCCACGCATGTTGGTGAAGTCGATTTGGTCGACTTCGTAACCATGTTTGCGCAGGTAGATGGCCGTTTCGCTATACAGCGTGCCCTTGGAGTCAGGCACGATGTACGAGCCCTGCGCTTGCAGCAGGTTCGGCTTGAGGTGGTCGCGCGTTTTACCTGCGCCCGAGCTGCCCAGCACGAGCACGTTGTTGTTCGGGCCCGTTTCCCACGTGTTGGCGCTTGCGGTGTGGTTGGCGGTCAGCAGCATGCTGCCCTGGTAGGCGTTGCGGGCGGCGGCGACGGGGGAGGTGGTGAGGGTGGCGGCGTTCGTCATGAGGTTCTCCTTTGCGGATGAGGTGGTGTGCGTGCGGGGAATCGCGAGGCGCAAGGCTTGGCGCGTCGGCAGCCCGCGCGATGCCGATGGGGCCGTCGCGTACGGGTTTGATGCCGCCAGGCGCGGGCTTCGCTTGCGGTTTCGCCTGGCGAAGCCGCTCCCGGCGAGACGGGCGCCTTACAGCGCGGCGATGACGCGATCGGCAAGGCCGGCTTCGACGGCGGCGGGCGCATCGAAGTAGGTGTCTTGCGCGGTGAGTTGAAACACCTGGTCAAGCGGCATGCCGGTGTGCTCGGCAATCACGGCGGCCGTGATGTCGCGAGCGCGCATGAGGTCGTCGGCAAGCGCCTTCATCGAAAGCGTGCTGCCGCCGATGCTGTTCACGAGCGGGTCGTGGACCATGATGCGGCTGTGCGGCAGCATGTCGCGCTGGCTACCGGACATGAACAGCAGCGCGGCCATGCTGGCGGCCGTGCCGATGCACACGGTGCGAACGGGGCACGTGACGGCGCGCATGACGTCGTAGAGCGCAAGGCCTGATTGCACCTCGCCGCCGGGACTGTTGACGAACAGCGTGACAGGGGCTTTCGGGTCGCGTTTCTGCAGGTGAAGCAAGCAGCGCACGATGCTTGCGACCGATTCGGCGTCAACAGGGCCGACCAGCTCAAGCTGGCGGTCGGCAAGCATTTGGTCGCGCACATCGAAGCGCTGGATGCCTTCGCAGGTTTCGTGCAGGATGAGCGGGGAGTACGTTTGGGTGCACATAGTTGATCCTTTCGAGGACGTGGGTTGACAATGGCGGCAGGCGTGTTGCGGCTGCTTCGCATGTTGCCAACGTGTTTTCTACCAGGCCTTTTGGCAGGAAGAAAACAATTGGCAAGCAGCGATGCGCTCGCAAAGCAGCGCGATGCTGAGCCCTGCAGATTGCGGCAGACGCTAGCTGCGCAACAATCTCAAGCAGGGCAACAAGGCGCAACAAACCACGCTTGCGGCCATTCGCTAGGTTTCCTCTTCAGTTGTGATGAAGCTTGATGCGGCCCGACCAGCCAGACGCCAACGTGCGTCCTTCCATCGGTCCTCGAAAAGTGAGCTTTCGCTCTCGGGTGCCCTAAAACTATAGCACGGGCGTTCGCACTTCTGTCAACCCCCGATTTGCGAGGTTTTGGATTTTGCAGCAACGTCCGATGCTTGCCGCTGTGGCTGCTGCTGCGGTTGTCGCCGTGGTTACTGCGGCCGTTCGCACACACTTGCGACAGCGTTCCGCCAAAAGGCGCGCGATGTGCGTAGGTTCGCGTGACGTGCTGCATCAGGGCTTCGTCCGGGCCAAGATCGAGCAGCCGAAACGTGCGTGGCGCCCCCGCCTTGGTGGCATTGTTCTCATCAACCTACGCACTTGGCGATACTTCGAAACCTGATTCCCGAATGACCGCCCAACGGAAGGTGCGGCAAGTGCGTAGGTTGAAGCGGCACCTTGGCTCATGGTCTTATTTGCCTCAAATCTGACCAGGTGAAATGCAGCGAGCGGCCTGCACGAAGCAGTTCATTACGCCGCCAGCAGCTTTATGCCGCGGTTGTAGTTGAACGTTTTCGTCTCATAGGAAAGTCCGATCGACCCCCGGTCTTGTACCCCGCGTTGCGCGTGTGGTCGCCAAGCCCGCTCATCTCGATTTTGGGCACTATGATTTCCCTGGCGTGCTTGTCGACGCGCGCCAGGCGCGCCGGCAACGCTCTAGTCCCGTCGCCGATAAAAGACCGCCTTTCAAAACCCGGCGGGCAAAAAGAAAAGCCTGCCCCCGATAAAACATTGGGAACAGGCTAAAAAGGCACGCGCCGTTCGGATACGCCCGTGTTGCAGCTTTGCTCGATTAATGCCGCAACTCACGTTAACCAGCCTCTTATGAACAATTTTCTCAACAATTCGTGGGTCAAAGCGCCGATAACGTATGCGATAGCATCGAGCGGGTCGCCCACTGAATAGCTCAATACCATTGGGGCGGCAATCTCCCAGGCAATCGAGCACACAACCCCCGTCGCTAATGACGTTGGCATGCCGCAAATCAGCGCCCGTCTACCCACGGCGAGGCATAGCAGGTTGACGTATGCGGGGAACAGCATCCCGCCACACAAGTCGCCGAAATGATTTCGACAAAACTGTTCCGGCAAGACGCCATTCCATGCTCCGTAAAATCTGTTGGCGCAGTAGGTAATCAGGACAAGTGCAGCAAGCGCCATCTCAAAGAGCGCTTGCGCTCGCTTTAGCCGATTACCGCAAATAGGCATAGACCCAAGAAGATGCCCACAGCGATTATCATGATCTGGCCGCAGCCGCTGTTTCCTCCAGACATAGCAGAGCTCCTTTCGTTTCGGCAAGTCTCGATCGCCGCCTGCAATCTAATCTCTTGATGCCGTTATAATCAGTACTTATGCCACGTGTTACCGCTGTCGGTAGAGTATTGGTAGGTGCCGTCAGCGTTCTTCCTCGTGACGTTGCCATAGCCGTCGGTTGCCTCAACCGAGCCGTCCTTGTTCTTGTAGTAGGTGTACCCGTCGCTGCCCTGGTACTGCTTATCGCCGTTGCTGAGCGTGCCGGAATAGTCGTAGGTCGTACCGCCGTCAGTCGACTTCTTTGATGAACTGCCCGAGCTCGAAGACGAGCCCGAGCTGGACGATTTTCCAGAAGACGAGCTTGAAGGCGAACCGGAAGATGAGCTACTGGACGTGCCCGATGATGTGCTGCCGGAGCTGCCAGATGAATTACTCTTATCTGTTGACGTGCTCGTGCTGCCGGTATCTGAGCTTGTAGACGAGGTAGTGTTCTCAGAATCCGTGTCGTGCGACGTGCTCGACGACGACCCGCAGCCGGCGAGCGTCAGCGCCATGGCCATCGCCACGACCGTAGCCCCGACTTTGCTGAAGCTTTCCATGCGCAACTCCCTTCGCGTGATTTCGTATCACCTGGGAGTCAGCATATGACCTTAAATAAGTAATTTGTTGTACAACATTTTCAATTTGCCGCCGCATCGCTGCACCGCTCAAACCTGGCGAAAGGAACTTCGAATCACTGCGCCAATGCCTTTCCACGCAAAGGCTTATCTTTTCAAAAGTCGCATAAGGTTTTATCAACTTGATTTTTTTTGCTCGCGTTCGCCTGCGCGACATGTGACGGAAACCACGCACCGAAAAACCGACTTCCTTCAGACGGCGAATAAGCTGCTCGCGATGAGCGCGACAAGATCGGCTTGCTGCTCGTAGGTCATTGCCGGCTTCGTGCATTCCATTCGCGGTTCCGATGTGTGAATAACCCGCCAGTTGAGCATCGTTGAGAGGCCATCGGGTCTAATGCTTTTAGAGCAACCTATGCTAAACGTTTTGGAAAGAAGGCAAGCGCGGAATTCGTCAACGGGGAACAACGCTTGCGTCAGCGTGAACTCCCTATGCGGAGCCTCGAAGCACACCAGGAGCATCTCGCTCCGCCAACCTAATCGCTTCCAGCCTGAGCTTAACGAATAGCGGCAAATCGCTTGGGTTTGAGTGCAAAAGAGAGGCGGCAATTTGCCGCCTCTCTTTTTAATGACTTCAGTCTGGCGCGCGCGTAGCCGCGCCGAGTAAACCGCCCGCTACGCGGGCGGACGACAACCTGCTTTACAAAACCACCCTCC
>ERZ1034984.2532-NODE-2532-length-14524-cov-47.185984_pt1 | contig 14524 bp, 16 predicted proteins | sample MGYA00520589_ERZ1034984 | MGnify/ENA primary metagenome ERZ1034984 (study PRJEB33766, sample SAMN09781790) | gut metagenome | biome: gut microbiome | host: Homo sapiens | place: Madagascar | study: EMG produced TPA metagenomics assembly of the PRJNA485056 data... | reverse complement strand
TTTTTTAGTTTTCAATTATTCAAATGATGTGTATATTTCAAACTTATCTAAAAAGATAAAATTATCAGAGTTAGAAGAATATTTGAAAGAAATATAAATTTGTAAATATTTTACATTTCTTGAAACCGTGATATAATATAGCCAATTAATTGCATATAGCTGTTTCAGATAAACTAAGATTAAGTATAGATATGTTTGAAAGTTATCATGTAAAAGTAAAAAATGATAAAATGCTAGAAATTTTAAAGAAATTATTGTGTTTAGTTGATGAAAGTTATAATACAACAAAATTTTTGAATTTGCTCAACTATAAGCACTTACTTATGACATCAGCACAAGTAATGGAACTAACTGAACAAGAACAAAAAATATTTTTTTTTGAAATATTGGCAAATATTTATGCTATATTGAAAATGAAAATTTTATGAAGGAAAAGCTCCCTCGAGAAATTAATTTCTCGAGGGGGAAAACATTGAATATGAATGTGAATTACCACTTGGAGTAGCTGGGATTTACGGTTTTTAATGCCTTTTTAAGGTATTCATATGCCTTTTCCTTGCACCAAGCATGAATACCACGTTTGCCGCCTTCTTCCCATTTGGTAACATCTTCGCTACCGAAAAGTTCGTTCATATCAAATGGCTTATAATTTTCTTGCCATTCAATCGATATAACACGCTTTCGCCAGCCCATTATGATATCACCATCAATAGTATGGAATAAAAACCACGGAATATAAGAATAGCAGTCCTCGTGACAATAGCCGTTAGGTAACAGTTCAAAATGATAATCGGTACTCTTATAAATAAGATCCATCATTCTGAGGGTAAACTTGTCAACTTCTGTAAGCTTTCTGTAGTTACGCCAGCAACTGTCATGATAGAATTTACCGCTGATATATACACACGGGTTATTCTTAACATCATCAATTGTGAGCGTTTTGCCACAGCAAGGGCAGACAGAACCTGCGGTAGGAATAGCATAGCCACCAGATGTCAAGGTAAAACCTTTACTGTTGAGTCTTTTAAAAGTTTCATAGTCTTCAACATCGCCGTTCGTTCTCAGCTTACCTTTTGCTGTTTTCTTAACCGACATAACTTGACCGAACTGGCCGAGCCAAAAACAACCTAAAAGCATAAATTCATTCAGCCTTTCGCTTTCATGAGCCTTGCAGAATATCCTCCGGTTCTGCAACATTTCGTTCAAATCAGAAAGGCTAAGCAGAGATTTTTCAATTCCTCTAACCGTATCGAACGTACTTCTCGGTACATCGAAAATTCTTTCTTCATAAACGATTTCCGCTTTCAACGGAGTATCCTCTCCACCGTTCTGCCTTTTAAGTTCTTCCTCCTTAAACATATAGAGCATTACCTGCTCTTCTGTAAAATTTGGATGACCATAGCAGTTGAAAGATTCAGGAATAATCGGCTCGCCGAGCAAGGTTACCTTTACAGTTTCAGGAATGGCTAATTTGTCCAATGTAATATGTCCAATAGAACCTTTTCCCGTGCTCGAACCTTCAATCCGTTTTTTTTCAATGTTCATGATAAAACCTCCTAATATAATTTTTGTTTATTGTCGGAGGCTAATGCCTCCGAAGTATCGGACGGCATTAAAAAATTACCATCTAAACTTATTATAACATAATTATTTACATAATTCAAATTTTAGCGAAATTTTATGTTGGGGAGTATACATTTTATAAAAAGTATGTTAAAATATGCATACAGTCGATAATCGGAAATGGTGCAAAAGTGGGAGTATGTTTTTTCACAAATAACCACCGCTAACGCACCAATGACGTATCTGTTCGAACTAATAAAACAGATAGATATGAAAATCAATCAGTAAAATGGTTGATTTTTTTCTATTTAATGTATATACTATATGTGTTGGAAAAATGGTATAAAAAAGTAGAAATTTGTAAGTTAATATATAATAAATTTAAGATTTCATTAATTTTTTATATGATATATTTATTTTAAAGGAGGTTTGAGTATGAATAGTGATAATATAGCTAGTGTAGAGTTTAGTGATGGAGAAATGCATTTAAGAAATGGAAGAATGAAAGTAAAAAAAATGCCTGTTAATGCATATGTAGCTTTTGTTTTTTTTATACTACTTGCTATTGCTCCGTTTCTTCTCCTAATAAGTGGTATTGTAGATTTTGGTGCTGAATATATTTTAATGCAACTATTAATTATGGTAGCTGTAATTTTCCTTTTAAAAATTAGTGCATATACACAAAGTTCAAAAAGTTATTATTTACAGAATTTAGAAATAAAAAATTAACTGATAACGAACTTAAGGCTAAAGGGATAGTAAGAGTAAATAATTGGTTAGATGTAAAAGAAGAATTGATATAATTAAAAATATAAGGGATTCAGAATATATATAGGATTGGAGAGAAATATTATGGACAAGCCAATAAGAAAGGCAGTACGATGCTATTTAATAAAAGACAATGAAGTAGTGGTAACAAAATATAAAAAAGGTAATAAAAAAGAAGGATATTACGATATACCTGGAGGCAAAATTGAGGAAGGAGAATGCCCAAAACAAACAGCAATAAGAGAAATGAAAGAAGAAACAGGAATAGAAATACAAAATTTAAAATATAAAGGAATTATGACAATAGAATATCCGGATAGGATGTTTATATTGGACACATTTATCTCTAAGGAATATGAAGGAGAACCACAGGAGTTTGAGGAAAATACATCAGAGTGGATAGATATAGATGAATTGTTGAAAAAAGAAAAAATATTATCGAATATAATATTATTAGATAAATTTCTTATAAAAGGATTAATAGATGACAATCGCAATTTTAATTTGCATATAAAAGTGGATGAGGAAGAGAATATTTTGGGAATAGACTATAATTTAGAAAAAATAATAAACAAAAAATAAAATAGAAAGGAAGTCATAAAATAATGAAAACAGCAATTATCTCAGATATACATGGAAATTTAGAAGCATTAAAAGCAACTCTAAAAGATATAGAAAAAAGAAAAGTAGATAAAATAAAAAATGAAAATCCAGCTGCTAGTTTAGATGAATTAAAGGTAATAGCAGCAAAGAAAGGTGTACTTCTGTATTATCATGTATAGGATTTGTATTGTTGGATATATTCATGATATTGATTCTATTATTTATATTGTCTTAAATTAAACCTCTGAATATTAAAGTATTCAGAGGCTTTTATTTATAATTTTACATTATTTATGTCTTTAGGCGCGTACTGTTCAGGCCTAAGGCCAGTTCTTCCTTTCATGTAGTATATAACAAATATTAATATAACAAAACTAATAATTGAGAATATTAAGCATGCTACAGAATTTGTTGTATAATTAAGAAGAAGCGCTAAGCAGGCAGAAAGTAAAGCTGAACCTAAATTTTCAAATATATAATATGTAGCAGTTATTCTATTTCGTATTTTGTGTGTAGTGAAACTGAGGATATATTTTTTTAGTGCTACCCTATATGCTCCTTGTACAATTCCCATTAAAGAAAGAGAAATAAGTAGTATTGACATATTTGTAATATTAAGTGAAGAACTTGTCCCAACTATTCCAACAAAAAATAGAGCAATTACAAAAGCAAGTGATAAGAATTTTAATGTCTTATTTCTAGTTATATTTTCAATATTAAATAAATGCTTTGCACCTATTCCAATAAAAATAGATACAATACATACGATTACTGTTGTATATTCATTTTTTATTCCCACATCAATTAAAATAGCTTTATATAATGTAGTACTTACAGTAACTATTCCTGTAAAAATAAAAGAAAATAAATATAACGCTTTTAATCTATTACTATTTAAAATATTTTTTGTTTCTTTAAATACATCTTTTATTGTATAATTATCAGTTTTTTCTTGCTTATCAACATTTGAAAAGTTAAGTGAAATTATTAAGCTTACTATTAAATTAATACAACAAAGTATAATCGGTATATAATTATTAATTACAAATAAAAAGCCAGATATAAATGAGGCAAACGCATCGTAATAATAATATTTAGAATTTGATTTTCCCTCTATTTTACTAAATTCAGGAGCTTTTTTTAATTTCTTAAGTGATGAATATAAAATACTACTTTCACTTATATTTTTTAAAGTAAATCCGAAAGCTCCAAAGAAATTAGCAATTAAAAAAGTTGAATACGAATTTCCAAATAAAAATAGTATACCATTTATAAGTACAAATACATTTCCAAGTATTGTACTGTATTTTAAGTTTAATTTATTTACAATTGAATTTCCAAAGAAGTAAAAAATAATGCAAAAAACAGAGTATGCTGAGTTTATAAACATTACTTGCGACATTGAGAACCCTTTTGTAATTGTTAGATATAAAACGAATACAGCATAATAAAATAAAAAGTCATATGAAAATGTTTTATATTTTCTGTATAAAGCAATATTTTTTCTGGCTTTTTTTTCTATTATATCATTTTCCATGTATTCCTCCTTAATTGAATATATTTTATTATAACATATAAAAAATATATTTAAAATAGTTTATTTGGTAATTTTTTTAAAATTATTGAGTTATACTAAAAATAGTGATATAATAAAAAGGATAATGAGGAGGAGATTATATGATAAAAATTGCATTTTTTGATACAAAAGATTATGACAAAAAAGTTTTTGATGAACATAATAAAAACTATGGATATGAAATAAAATATATTGAGGAAAAACTTTGTGAGAAAACAGCATATATGTCAAAAGGATATGATGTGGTATGTGTTTTTGTAAATGACATTGTAGATGAAAAAACAATAAATATTCTTAAAGAATGTGGTGTAAAACTTATTGCACTTCGTTGCGCTGGATTCAACAATGTTGACTTAAAATGTTTAGATGAAAATATAAAGGCTGTAAGGGTCCCTGCATACTCACCATATGCTGTAGCAGAGCATGCATCAGCGTTATTACTAACACTTAATAGAAAAACATACAAAGCATATCAAAGATCAAAAGAATATAATTTTACACTAAATGGACTTCTTGGATTTGATATTCATGGAAAAACAGTCGGGGTTATTGGTACAGGAAGGATTGGTAAATGTTTTATCAATATTATGAAGGGATTTGGAGCAAATATTATAGCATATGATGTGTATAAAGATGAAGAATTTGCAAAGGAAAAAGAGTTTGAATATGTTTCACTTGATGAATTGTATAAAAATTCAGATATTATATCTATTCATTGTCCATTAACTGATGATAATGTTAAGATGATTAATAAAAAATCTATTGAAAAGATGAAAGATGGAGTTGTGATAATAAATACAAGTAGAGGAAAACTTATAGATGCAAATGATTTAATTGAAGAACTTGCAAATGGTAAAATTGGTGGAGCTGCTTTAGATGTTTATGAAAATGAGGGAGATTTCTTCATGAATGATCTATCAAATTCAACTTTAAGAGATAAAAACTTATCAACACTTTTAACAATGCCTAACGTTGTTGTTACATCACATCAAGCATTCTTTACTAAAGAAGCGTTAAATAAAATTGCAGGAGATACTTGTGAAAATATAAAGGAAATATTTGAAAAAGGTAGTTGTGTAAATGAAGTTAAGTAATAAATTTAGGAAAAGAAATAAATCTTTTCCTATTTTTTTATTAAACTATTTACTATTAAAAAAATATGTGGTATAATAAACACATTGTTGGCCCCTTGGTCAAGCGGTTAAGACGCCACCCTCTCAAGGTGGAATCATGGGTTCGATTCCCGTAGGGGTCACCAATTTTGGCTTTAGAATATTGAAAAATCAATATTTTAGAGCTTTTTTTCTTTTTAAATTAATTAATATATTTTTAGTTAAAATTTGCATTATAGTTTTAAATCTTTAATAGAAAAAACTGAATAATTATAATATATATACACACTATAAATATAGGTGATTATATGAATTATATTAAGGTGTGTCACAAATTTGAAATTATAAATAATAAAAAAGAGTTTGTTGTTTATGCTGACTATCCATTTGAATATGAATTTGGTTTAGATTTTGATAGATATAAGGAAAAGGTAAAAGAAGTTACTTCTGAAATAAAAAAATATGTAAAAAGTCATCTTGAAAGTGTTAAAGATGCAACAGCAATATTAGTTTTAAATGGGGTTATTATAGGTACTTTTGCAATATCACAAATAATTGGACCAAATGTAAGTAATACTAATACTAATACTAATACAAAAGAAACAAACTTGGTGGCAAAAGTTGCAGATGAAGGTGAAAATATAGTTGAGGATAGTATTATAAGTGAAGAAAAAATTTTAGACACGGATGCTGATAAAATTGAAGAAGGTAATAAAAAAGTAGATAATCTTTTGGTAAATGTATCTGATTCCAATGTATCTGCTGTAAAAGTTGAAAGTTTAGATAGTAAATCTAATTATCTTGAAAATACCAATACTATTAGTAAGGTAAACAATACTTTAAATAGTAATATGCCAATAGAAGAAGTAAGACAAGAAAAAACGGTAAAGGTAAAATTGAATAATGGGAAAATTATAAATATCACTTTAGAAGAATACGTTATAGGTGTAGTTGGCTCTGAGATGCCAGCTTTATTTAATGAAGAGGCTTTAAAAGCTCAGTCAATAGCTGCAAGAACATATGCTTTGAAAAAGGATTCGGTTGGAGCTACTTTGGTTGCTTCAACTTCTGATCAGGTATATAAAACAAATTCAGAATTAAAAAGCATGTGGGGAGAATCTTTTAATACATATTATGAAAAGGTAAAAAAAGCTGTCATGGCTACTAAGGGAGAGGTTATGATGTATAATGGAAAATATATAGATGCGTTATATTTTTCTACTAGTAACGGAAGAACTGAAGATCCAATATATGTATGGAACTATAGTGCCCCATATTTAAAAAGTGTTGATAGTAAATGGGATATAGGAACGAAATTTTTTAATGCAACAAAAACTATACCAATATCAGAATTAAACCAGAAACTAGGTGTAAATATTAACTCAGTAAATGATATACAAATAAAAAGTCAAACAACAGGTGGAAGAGTAAATAGCATTATAATTGGAGGAAAAGAGTTTACAGGAGTTAATGTAAGAATGTTACTTGGTCTTAGATCATCTGACTTTACTGTATCAGAAAATGGTAGTAATATAGTTTTTACAACTAAAGGTTGGGGTCATGGGGTAGGAATGAGCCAATATGGTGCTAATGAAATGGCAAAAGCAGGATATAACTATTCTCAAATATTAAAGCATTATTATACAGGAATAACAATAGTAAAGAAGTAGCAAAGTTGCTACTTCTTTAAATTTAGAATGTAATTTTTATAAAAGTTTTTTTACCTTTTTTTAGAATAAAGAAATTATCCTCAAATTCTGATTTTTTTAAAATATATTTAGTATCTGTTATTTTTTCATCATTTATTGAAATACCACCTTGCTCTATAAGAGTTCTAGCTTGTGATTTAGAGGAAACTGTTTTTGATTCTACTAATATATCAATAAGTGTTATGTTATCATTATTTGCAAATAGAGAACTAGCATCAAAAGTTGGCATATTTGCTGAGTTTTTATCTTTTTCAAATAGAGCTTCAGCACTTTCTTTTGCCTTTAATGCTTCTTCTTCGCCATGAATTAGTTTTGTAATTTCAAATGCTGCTATTTTTTTTGCTTCATTTATTTTCTCTCCCTCAAGTGAAGAAAGCCTTTTTACTTCATCCATAGGAATATATGTAAGCATTCTTAAAACATCATATACTTCGCTATCACGAATGTTTCTCCAATATTGATAAAATTCATATGGGCTTGTTTTTTTACTATCAAGCCATAAAGCACCATTTACTGTTTTTCCCATTTTTACTCCATCAGCATTTAAAAGAAGTGGGCAAGTAAGGCAAAAACTTCCCTTCTTGTGTATTTTACGAATTAAATCAACACCTGCAAGCATATTAGACCATTGATCATCTCCACCTATTTCAACTTGACAGTTTTTAGTTTCAAATAAATGTAAAAAGTCGTAACTTTGCATAAGCATATAATTTAATTCAAAAAAAGTAAGTCCTTTTTCCATTCTTTGTTTAAAACATTCTGCTGCAAGCATTCTGTTTATATTAAAGTGAACACCATATGTACGGATAAAATCCATATAATTTAAATCTAAAATCCAATCTGCATTATTAACAATTATTGCTGCATTATCCCCTTCAAAAGAGACAAATTTTTCTATTTGTTTTTTTATACTGTTAACATTGTTTTGTATATCTTCTTTTGTAAGCATTTTTCTCATATCTGTCTTTCCACTAGGGTCCCCTATAAGAGCAGTTCCACCTCCTACAAGAATCACAGGTGTATGTCCACATTTTTGAAAGTATGACATCATCATAAGTGGAATAAAGTGACCTATATGTATACTATCAGCAGTAGGATCTATTCCTAAATATACAAAAGTTTTTTTGTTCTTTGAAAGTTCTATAAATTCATCTTCAAAGGCAATTTGCTTTATTAAATCTCTTTCTTTTAATACTTCATAAATTGACTTGTTTTCTATGTTTTCCATTAAATCAAATCCTTTCTAGTTACTTTTTAAATTATACCATATTTTAAATACATTTTAAAGATTTTTTGTAAAATACAATATTAAATTAATAAATATATAAAATTTCTTGAAAAAAATGCCAAAATATAGTAAGATATATGTATAATTAATTGGAGAAATGATGTAAATTATGAAATATAAAATTGAGAAGAAAACAGGATTTTTTAAAAGGTTTTATCCTTCGTATATTTATGAAAAAGTGGAAGATATTCCTTATGAACTTATACAAAAAGAGAATATTAAGTTAATAATACTTGATATGGATAATACCCTTATTGATAATAATAGAAAGTTTAATAAAGAATTAAAAGCTTGGATAAAAAATATGAAAGATAATAAAATTCAGTTATGTATTTTAAGTAATTCACCTTTTGGAGATAAAGTAAGAGAAATTGCTACAAAATTAAATATGTCTTATGAGTTTAATGCAACAAAACCATTGCTTAGAGGATTTAAGAAGGTAATTGAAAGAAATGATGTAAAAAGAGAAAATATATTAATGATAGGTGATCAAATTTTTACTGATATTTGGGGAGGAAATAGATTTGGAGTAAAGACAATACTTGTAACTCCAATAAATAAAAGTGAATCTGTACTTAGCAGAGTAAAACGTCCGTTGGAAAGAATTATATTAAAAAAGTATAAGGCAGAAGGTGATAATAAATAATGGTTTATTATGTTATAGCAACAATGCTTGCATTATTTTTTGGACAAGTTGCAGGACATTTAAATAAAAAGCTTCCTCCTGTTGTAGCTGAAGAAATTACATATAAAGAATTTTTTAGTACTTTGGTAAAAAATTTTAAAATAGATTATCTTTTTTCTTTAACTTATATATTACTTTTTAATTTACTTATCTATTTTATAGGATTTAATATAACCACAGTTATATATTTTGTAACTATTTTTTCACTTTCAATTGCATTTTGTATAGACTTTAAGTATCAGTTAATACCAGATGAAGTAAGTATATTAATTGCTATTTGTGGTATTGTAAACATATTTTTTAATATATCAAATTGGTGGAACTATCTACTTGGTGCAGTAATTGGTGGAGCAATATTTTACTCTCTTAACTTGATAGCCCTTATTATATTAAAAAAAGAAGGAATGGGACTTGGCGATGTAAAACTCATGGCTGCACTTGGACTTCTTTTTGGTATTAAAAATATATTGGTTATTACATTAGTTTCATTTATGATAGGAGCTGTAATTGGTATAATTGTAATGATTGTAAAAAGAAAAGAAAAAGAGGAATACATTGCTTTTGGGCCATTTATTGTAATTGCTACTGTAATTTTAATGTTTACAGGACCTGATATAATAATTGAGATTTTTATTTCTTTTTGCAGTTATTTAGGCCTTTTGATGACAGACTTTATATATTTTCTAATGGAGAAATTTAGATAATGGAAGAGAGTAAAATTTGTATAAATAGTATTGAATATACAGTATACATGCCTAATAACAAAGATAATTTAACTGATGTTATAATATTTTGCGTTGGTTTTAAAACTAAAACATATAGTAACACTATAAAAAATATTATATCAAAATTGGTTGAAAATAACTACATAGTTGTGTATTTTGAATTTGAAAAAATGGCTGTGCATTCACATAAGGTAAAAGGATATTTAAATCTAGAAAAATTTATGGATAAATTAAATATTATATATACCTTTTTTGATGACAAATATCAAAATAGTAAAATAAGTATAATATCAACAGGATTAGGTGCATATGTTACACTTGCAGCTATACAAGAATACGAAATAGACTTTAACAAAATAATTCTTGATACACCAGCTATAAATTTAAAAGAACTTTTTAGAATAAAAATTGGAAAATACGATTTGAATGATTTATATAAAATAGATTTAAAAAAACAAAATAGGAAAAATACTGAAAATATTATAGATTTTTTTAATGATACTATAAGAAAAGATTTATTTAAAAGTAAGAAAAAATTAAATAATGTAACGATATTTCATGACAAAGATAATTTAGTTACACCTGTTAGTGATAGTATAAAATATATTGAATATTTTTGTGATAATTCTAAGGTAATAACAAAATATAATAGCAAAAATATAGAAAATGAAATAGTTAATGTATTAAATTTAAATGAGGAGAACAAATTATGAAAAAGGTTGAATTATTAGCTCCTGCTGGAAGTTTAGAAAAGGCAAAAATTGCATTTATGTATGGAGCTGATGCTGTATATGCTGGAACATCTAAACTTTCACTTAGAACCAGAGCAGAAATAAATAGCGATACTCTAGCTGACACAATAATATATGCACATAGTATAGGTAAAAAAGTATATGTCGCATTAAATATTTATGCTATGGATGAAGATTATGCTGAAATTGAAAGCGAAGTAAAAAGATTAGATAAATTAGGGGCAGACGCTATAATTGCAAGTGATGTTGGAGTTATAAATACTATAAAAAAAATAGCACCTAATATGGAGATACATGTAAGTACACAAGCAAATACTGTAAGTTTACATGCAGCTGAATTTTGGAAAAATTTTGGGGCTAAAAGAGTTGTAATTTCAAGGGAACTTAGTAAAGATAAAATAAAATACATAATGGAGAATAAACCAGAAGATTTAGATGTTGAAATGTTTATACATGGGGCAATATGTTATGCATATTCTGGTAGATGTTATTTAAGCAAATATTTAGCAAATCGCTGTGCAAATCAAGGAGATTGTGCACAACCATGCAGATGGCAGTATAATATAACTGCAAGTGAAGTAAATAATCCGGATAGTAAAATAAATATAGATTATGATGAAAAAGGAACTTATTTATTTTCATCAAAAGATATGTGCTTAATTAAACAAATTCCAACTATTATAGATATGGGAGTGGAAAGTTTAAAAATAGAGGGAAGATTAAAAACAGAATATTATCTTGCTACAGTTGTAAGAGTATATAGACAAGCTATTGATGAGTATTACAAATTGAAGGAGCTTGGAGAAGAAAAAGAATTTAGTTATTTAAAATATTTAGATGAGTTAGAAAAAGTAAAAACAAGAGGACTTTCAGAATTTTATTTTTCAGATGATAAAAATCAGGATATACACGATCTTGATGGTAAAAGTGAAAATATGAACTATGAGTATGGAGCAAAAGTAATTGATTTAATAGATAAAAAAAATAACATATATATTGTGGAGATAAAAAATAAATTAAGTATAGGAGATAAATTAGAGGTACTTTATACAGATAAATTAGATGTCGGAAGTTTTGAGATAGAGGAATTATATGATGTTGATACAAATCAGGAAATTCCTACAATAAATCCAGGAAAGAAAGGACAAAAAGTAAAGATTAAAATTCCGTTTGAAAATTTAAAATCTGGTATTGTAATTAGAAGGAAGAAATAACAAGTAAAGTAATTATTTATAAGGGGCTGTTAATATGTTTTGTAAAAATTGTGGTGAATATATTCGCGGAAATGGAAGTTATTGTGAAAGGTGTAAAGAAATACTTGTTTATTCGAATGGACTAAATGTTGATGAAGAAATTGTAAATGAAATATATGCCAAAAATGATAAGAGTGGTGTACTTCTAGTTTTGGTCTCATTTGTTTTACCTTTTTTGGGTGTTATTCTTTATTTTTTAAATAAATCACATTTACCTAAGAAAGCACAAGTGATAATGGGAAGTACTCTTATGGGATGTGTGGCGTGGTGTAGTTTACTTTTGTTCTTTAATACTACTTATATCATGAATGTAGATGTTATTTGTTATTTTGAAGAAATGTTTTTAGGTTATATATAATGTAAAAGGTGAAAACTCAGGTATTATTCCTGAGTTTTTGTAGTAATTAATCAGATATGTTTATGCCAAGTAATTTAACATACTCTAAAGCTTGGAAATTATTGAATGTTACTCCATATAAATCATTTGGCATAACTGTTATTGAGTCTATATTACAAGAAGAAAAATCAATTTTGCTTAGAGAAGAGTTTGTAAAATTTGTACCAGTAAATTCCACTTTTTTAAAATTAATATTGCAATTCGTAAAAGAAGAAATATTAAATAACGATGAATTAACATTAAAATTATTTATTCTACTATCATCAAAAATTATACTATTTGCTTTAGAATTATCAATGTTAACGTTATTTAATGAACTATTAGAAAGATTTACACCAACTAAGTTGCAATTTTCAAAAATTACATTTTTTAATGTAGATTTATGCAAAATGGAGTTTGATAAGTTACAATTTTTAAATGTACAATTATTAATATATAATTTTTCAAGATTACAATTTAATATATTTGAATTATAAAAATATGAATATGAAAATTCTAATTCATCTGCACTATAATTAAATAAATTTTGTTCCTTTATATTCATACAATTTATTATATAATTTGAATTTAAATAATCCTCTATATTCTTTAAATCTTTAAGATTTTCTATGTTAATTTCTTTCATTTCATTCACCATCAAAAGTATATATTTTTTTTATAACATTGTCAATAAAAATTACTATTCAGAGTATACTTAACAAAAAATACAAAATCAATTTCTATTAGCAATATAATATACAAAGAAATTATAAATAATTATTGAAAAAAGATTTAAAATGCAATATAATAAAAGTATGTACTAGTTCTATGTATAAAAAACTAAAGAAAGAGAGGAAAAAGATATATGAAAAAAGTAGAAAAAGAAAAGCAAAAAAATAATTTTACAAAACTAACTCATAAAAAAGGTATATCTTTAATTGTGTTGATTGTAACTATAATAGTGATAATAATACTTGCAGCTGCGGTTATTTTAACAATAAGTAAAAATAACCCAGTATCAAGTGCAAAAGAAGCTACATTCAAGGAAGATGTAACAGCTATACAAGATGAATTGTCTATGTATCTATCAAAAAAATATACTGACAATCCAACAAGTTTTGATAAATCAAGTGTTAATCTATCAGGAGATAGTATGGTAACAGAGTTACCAAGTACTAAGAAGTATAAAGATAAAGTATCAGTAATAAAAGGAAAATTAGCGTGGAATGGAGAAATTGAAAATAATATAGAGTATAAATGGTTTTCAGAAGTAACGGATGGATCGACTAAAAGAAGTGCAAGCGTTAGAAATGAATGGAAAGAAAAAATAGCAGAAGAAGTAGAAGGAGTACCAGTACCAAAAGGATTTACGTATAAAGAAGGAACAAAAGATACTGGACTTGTAATACAAGATGAAAGCAAAAATGAATTTGTATGGGTACCAGCAACTGAGAGTACATATGTAAAAGATACAAGTCTCAGAGGTATTAAACCAACGGGTGATGATACTCTACCAACTGGTATAACAGATGAAACGGCAGATATAGTAAAATATGGAGGCTTCTATATAGGAAGATATGAAGCAGGAATACCTGAGGGAGATACATCCCCAAGCAATAAAACAGGAATACCAGTAAGTAAAAAAGGTGCAATAGTTTGGTCAAATATAAATTATACAAATTCAAAAGCAAGTGCTGAAAGTATGATAAATAATGAATATGTACAAACAGGATTAATTACAGGAACAGCATGGGATACTGTATGTCATTGGATAAAAAGTGATGATGAATTGAAAGATAGCCGTACTTATGGAAATTATAACAATTCAGAATCACCTGCAAATGTATCAGGATATGGAAAAAAACAAGTAGCAGGATATAGTGATAAGTGGAGTGTAAAAAACATATATGATTTAGCAGGAAATGTATGGGAATGGACGAGTGAGGCTTACAGTTCTGATTTCATTTATCGTGGCGGTAGCTTCAATAATGACGGTGGTGACGATCCTGTTTCGTATCGTCACTACAATAGTGCCTCTGGCCAGGGTGGCAGTACAGGTTTTCGTTCTAGGCTTTATATCAAGTAGCACAGACCACTGTCTGGTGTACTAGATA
>ERZ1034984.2529-NODE-2529-length-14533-cov-23.691739_pt1 | contig 14533 bp, 10 predicted proteins | sample MGYA00520589_ERZ1034984 | MGnify/ENA primary metagenome ERZ1034984 (study PRJEB33766, sample SAMN09781790) | gut metagenome | biome: gut microbiome | host: Homo sapiens | place: Madagascar | study: EMG produced TPA metagenomics assembly of the PRJNA485056 data... | reverse complement strand
TGGTGCCCGAGGCGAGAGTCGAACTCGCACGTCGTGAGACAACGGTTTTTGAGACCGCCGCGTCTGCCATTCCGCCACTCGGGCATGTAGCTCTAGCATTATATCGGAACATTGCTGATCGTACAACAAGAAATGGAGAGACCCCCATGGAAAACGAAAGCGCGCAGGTTAAGATGCCCGCGGAATCGTTGCTTGAACAGCGCATACAGGAGTACCTTGACGCGCATTGGGAAGAGGTTGTCGCCGACATCGATGCGCTGGTGCGCGTTCCCAGCTTCGATGATCGCAGCGCGGCCGCCGAAGGCGCGCCGTACGGCCCCGGGCCGCGCGCGGCGCTTTCTGCGGCACTTGACCTGGCGAAACGCATGGGCTTCGAAACGCACGACGACGAAGGCTATGTTGGCTACGCCGATTTCGCCGGCAAAGCGGACACGCAGTTGGGTATCATCGGCCACATGGACGTGGTGCCGGCGGGTCCGGGCTGGCATTTCGAGCCGTTCGCCGTCACGCGCAAGGACGGGTATCTGGTCGGGCGCGGCGTCATCGACGACAAGGGCCCGTGCGTGGTGGCGCTGCACGCCATGAACCTGTGGCGCGCGCTGCAGCAGGCGGGCGAGGCGCCGCAGCTGCCGTACACGCTGCGCTTCATTTTCGGCGCGAACGAGGAAACGGGCATGGGCGACGTGCGCTATTACCGCGCGCATCACGCCGACCCGGCGTTCCTGTTTACGCCCGATGCGGAATTCCCGGTGTGCTATGGCGAGAAGGGCATCTACAACGGCCTTCTGACCAGCGCAAACCTTCCCGTTGAAACGCGTTCGGTCATCTTGTTCGAAGGTGGCACGGCCATCAACGCCGTGCCGGGCCATGCGCAGGCCGTGGTGTGGGCCGATGCCGAAAAGCTTCCCGCTGCCGAAGGCATTGCGATCGAGCCCGTGCAGCCGGCCGAGGCCGCGCGCCTGCTGGCCGATGCGGCGTCGCAGGCAGGGGTACAGCCGGCGCCTGGTTGGTCGGCTGCCGATGCGCACCTTGCGCGCATTGTGGCCACGGGACGCAGTGCGCACGCAAGCTTGCCGGAAAGCGGCGTGAGCGCCATCGGGCTGCTTGCGAACTACCTGCTGAAGAATCGCCTGGTCGAGGGGCAGGAGCGCGCCTATTTCCGCGTGGTCGCCGACATCGCGGCTTCAACGGACGGCACCGCAATCAACCTGGCTTGCACCGACGAGCATTTCGGAGAGCTGACCATCGTGGCGGGCTTCGCGGCAACGAAGGGCAACCGCTTTACGCAAACCATAGACGTGCGCTACCCCACGTCCATCACGGGCGACCGGCTCAACGGCATGCTTGACGCGCTGGCCCAGGCGTGCGGCGGCTCGTGCGCGAAGACGCGCGACGACGTTCCGTTCCTGGTCGACCCCGAAAGCCCCGAGATCCAGGCGCTGCTTTCGTCATACAACCTGGCAACGGGCGAGGACGCCAAGCCGTTCACCATGGGCGGCGGCACGTACGCGCGCGAATTCTCCCGCGCGGCAAGCTTCGGCCCTGAAAAGCCGTGGGTGCAGGCGCCCGCCTGGGCCGGCAGCATGCACGGCCCCGACGAGGCGGTCAGCGAAGACCTGCTGAAAGAAGCGTTCCGCATCTACGCGCTCACCATCGGCAAGCTCATGCAGCTTGATTTCTAGGGAACGTGCCTGGCGCAAGGGGGGCGCTTGGATGGCGGGGCACGGGGCGGGCATCGTCAAGAATAGGGAATGGAAGGCCATTCTTCCTTGACGATGCCCGCTTTGCTTCGTGCTGGCGGGGCGATGCCTCTCACGTAGTCCGCCCCTGGTGCCGCTAGCTTTGCCTTCTGCCATTCATCGAACAGCTCCATAATCTGCGCTCGCTGTGGGAAACGGCTGTTGCCGAAGCATGGACGTTTTGTGATACGCGTATCAAACCAGATGGGCAAATTCGCCAGACTGTTGCCAGGTATCCGCATGCTTTGCAGATACCTTTCCCGGCAAATTTGGCGTGCACCCATCATCTCTGCCGCGCACCTTGTCTGCGCTCATCAAGCCCTTTTCGTCGCGCAATACCCCGAAAGGGGTGGTGTTTGCCTGTCAATGCTGCTCACCGAAAACACCGCCCACCGCCAAAAGCGGCCTTCTGAAGTCTGATTGCTACCGTTCGCGCCGCTTGCGCCGAAGAAAATCACTCCGCCGCCGCAGTGGAAATCCCCCTCACCCATGCTCTATAATGTGACCCGTTACAGTGCATTTTTCTTCACAACAGGAAAGCAAGGAGGCCCCAAAACATGCTGAAAGCGATGATCGTCGACGACGAGGCCCCTGCGCGCTCCGAACTAAAGTTCCTGCTCGACGAACTGGGTCAGACCGAAGTGGTGGCCGAGGCAGCAAGCGTGCGCGAGGCCATTGAGAAGCTGAAAGAATATCCCTGCGACGTCATGTTCCTTGACGTGAACATGCCCGAGGCAACGGGCCTGCAGCTGGCGGAAGCCCTGCAGCACCTGAAGTTCCCGCCGGCGGTCGTGTTCGTTACCGCCTACAGCGAATTCGCGCTGGACGCGTTCAAAGTCAACGCCATCGATTACCTGGTGAAGCCAGTCGAAACCGATCGCCTGGCGCAGGCCATCGTCCGCGTGCGCGAGCACGTGCAGCTGCATGCGCAGGCCCAGAAGTCCGAGCGCATCCCGGTCGAGAAGGCCGGCAAGAAAATTCTCATCAGCATCGACAAGATCCGCTTCGTCATGGCGCGCGACGATTACGCGTACCTGCAAACGGATACCGACCGCTACTTCAGCACCGTCAGCCTGGCGCAGCTGGAGAAGCGCCTGGACGGCCACGGGTTTTTCCGCGTGCATCGCGGCTACCTGGTGAACCTGTCCATGGTCGAGGAGATCGAGCCCGTTGCCGGCGGCACGCTGCTGCTTACGCTCAACGGCGTCGAGGAGAAAATCCCGGTCAGCCGCCGTCGCGTGTCCGCGCTGAAGAAGGCGCTGGGGCTGTAAAGCTTACGGTAATAGCGAAGCGCAAGGGTCGGTGCCACAAAGGCGCCGGCCCTTTCTGTATGGGTTGCGGAAGCGCGTGAAGGAGGTGCGAGGTGAATAGCGGGAAGACGCTGACGGCATTCGTTGTTGTGCTGGTGGTTTCCTTTGCGGTGATGAGCGTGCTGCCGGCCGATGGGCTGTTGCGTGCGTGTTTGCAAGAAGCGTCGCTTGCTGCCGTTGCGATTGGCGCCGTGGCGTTCGCGTGCCCTCGTGCGATCCGTCGTGTTCGTTGTACGAATAGTGTGCAACATGGAATGGCTGTTGGCGCTGCCGTGGTGCTTGTGGGTGTGCTCGGCGGTGTGATAACGCTTGCATCCTGGGGTTTTGCCGACTTTGCGTTTGCTGGCTCGCTTGCGGGCGAGGCGTTTCCTTCGGTTGGTATATTTGCGCAACGCTTGGTTTTGTTGTTGGTCGTCTGCGCGTTGACGGGCGCATTCGAGGAAGCTTTCATGCGTGTTCTGGCCATCGAAACGCTTGAGAGCTTGTTGGGCGCCGGCGGCGAAGGTGCGGATTGGGCTGTAAAGCGCGCGGTTCTGCTGTCCGCGGTTTTGTTTGCGCTGTTGCATGTGGGAGCGCCTGATGCAGCCGCAAGCGCCACCGTGATATTGCAAACGCTGGTGAAGTTTGCGCAAGCGTTCTTGTTCGGCCTGGTAATGGGCGTGCTGTACGCGCGGTCGCGCAGTTTGTGGCCGTGTGCGGTGGCGCATGCGGGCTTCGATGCGCTTTACTTGGGGCCGGGCGTGGTGCTGACGGGCGTGCTGCCAACAACGTATGCCTCTGGCCTGCCGATCGATACCGCACTGCTTTGCGCCACCACGGCGTTGCTGGCGATTGTTGCCGTTGCGACCTGGAAATCGTGGGCAAAGGGCCTCGTATAGCGCGGATTTGGAAAAAATTCCGGTTCGCGAAATCTTTTTTAAATTTAGGCTTGCATACCCGGGATAAGTAGCGTAATATACATTCTCGCCTTGAGAGACAGGCGCCAATTCGCGGGCGTGGCGGAATTGGCAGACGCGTACGGTTCAGGTCCGTATGGGGGCAACCCCATGGAGGTTCAAGTCCTCTCGCCCGCACCATTAAAACTTAAAAGACCCGCTTCGGCGGGTCTTTTGCTATCCAGGGGCATCCTCGATCTCCCCATCACATCGCAGGCTCATCAACCACCATGGACGCAATCATCACATCGCCGAGGTAACATTTTCGGTCTCCTTAATGGCGCTGCAGGCTCATCAACCGGCCGTACTTGGTAGGCGGCTTCTGAGCTCGCGCTTGACGGCAATTGAGTCAAGACAATTAAAGCCACGGTAATTGAAGCCACGATCGGAAGGCGCCTAAAGCTGTTTGCCGCTATAGACGTGGCACGAAATCGAAGTTTCCGTATGCAAAAACATCGAGAGCCTTCGTTTTGGCACGATTTCGAACTTTCCGAGCCTCGTCTGCTAACTGTATGCTCGCTTTTGGCACGATTCGTAACTTTCCGTAGCTGCGAGCGTTTTTCGGACTATATTGAGATTCGGAAAGTTCAAAATCGTGCCAAAATAGACGCGGTTCACGCAATGACGGAGCCTATCGCCATGTAGGCCTTCCGCACATCCCCGCAACTTACCACTTAACTTCCCATCTACTTCCCATGTGGTAAGTTAAGTGGGAAGTAGGTGGGAAGTTATCAGGCGCGCGGCGAAGGGGTCGGGTGCGTGGCGAAGGCACGTGGGCGACTGGGCGCCGAATTGCTGCTGGCCTGGCTTGCGGTTGGGTTGTTTAGCTGTTTGGTGACGTTTGGCGGGCGCGCTGGTTTGGCGTGGCGTGCGCTTGATAGCATGGGGGTTCACTAACGTTGGGGGACGCCTAGCTGAAGGATGAATGCCCATGGAAATGCTTGAGTTCGTGTTGCTGCTGTTGGCCGCGGTGCTGGTGTCGGCGGTGCTTGACCAGATGATGCCACGCGTGTCGTTGCCGCTGGTGCAGATCGCGATTGGTGCAATCGTCATCTTGCTGGTGGGCACGCCGGTTGACGTGGCAATCGATCCTGAGCTGTTCTTGGTGCTGTTCATCGCGCCGCTGCTGTTCGACGAATCGCGTCACGCAAGCAAACGCGGGTTGTGGGACAACAAGGGCTCCATCGTGTCGCTTGCCATCGGGCTTGTTATCGTGACCGTGCTGGTGGTCGGCTTCGTGCTCAACTGGATCGAGCCGTCCATTCCGCTGGCCGCCGCCTTCGCGCTGGGCGCGGCGCTTGGCCCCACCGATGCTGTGGCCGTTACGGCGTTGGGCAAGGACATCCGACTGACGGGGCGCCAGAAATCGCTGCTGTCGGGCGAGGCGCTTATCAACGACGCATCGGGCGTCGTGTCGTTCCAGTTCGCCATTGCAGCCGCGGTCACGGGTGCGTTTTCCCTGGTGGACGCCGCGCAAAGCTTCGCTATCAGCTTTTTCGGCGGCATTGCCATCGGCTTGATCGCGGGCTTTTTGGCGTTGCTTGCTATGAAGGCCATCCGCGGGTACGGCTACGAAAGTATCACGGTGCATGTGGTGTTCGAGGTGTTCACGCCGTTCATCGTGTTTCTGGCGGCCGAACATTTCGGCACCAGCGGCATCTTGGCGGTAGTGGCCGCCGGCCTGCTTATCACGCTGCTTCCGCAGAAGCCCACGCCGGTGGCCGCGCGCCTGAAAATCGCGTCGAACAGCGTGTGGGAGACGCTGGTGTTCGTCATCAACGGCGTTGTGTTCGTGATGCTGGGTATGCAGCTGCCGAAGGCCATTATGCCGTCGTGGCGCAGCGACGAGGTGAGCTCGCTTTTGCTGTGCGGCCTGGTGCTGCTGGTAACGGCCCTGGTAGTGGGCGTGCGCTTCATCTGGGTGCTGGTGATGGAACGCTGCGACAGCAGCGCGAAGCGCCACACGAGTAAGCAGCTGGTGCGCGACGCGCTGGTCACCACGCTGTCCGGCCCGAAGGGCGCCGTCACGCTGTCCATTATCATGACCATCCCGTTCACGCTGTCCACAGGCGAGGCGTTCCCGCAGCGCGACACGCTCATTTTCCTGGCGTCCGGCGTCATTTTGTGCACGTTGCTGCTGGCGAACTTCGTGGTGCCGGTGCTGGCGCCGAAGGATGATTCGCCTGACGAAACGGAAGAGCAGGACGTCAACGCCGTCACCATCGACATTTTGAAGCGCGTCATTCGCCAACTGCGCGAGCAAAAAACGCCGCAGAACGAGTCGTCAACACAGATCGTCATTCGCCAGTACAGCGAGCGCATCAAGCGTTTGCGTCGCCAGAACACGTCGGCGCCGCGTCTGGTTGAATTGCGTGCGGGCGCGCTAGCTGCGCAAACGCGCATGGTCGAGGCGCGCATGCAGTCGGGTGACCTGACGCGCGAAGAAGGCTCGCGGGAGCTTGAGCGCCTAAACAGCGCCCGCCGCCTGCTGATGCGCGCTCATACGCGCCGCGAGAAGCTTGGCGAGGTGTGGAGCCGCGTGAAGGTTGGCGTGATGCACGCGCGCCGCAACCTTGACCGCATGGTTCGCCACGTGGTGGACGACGAGCTGCAGCTTGAGCGTAGCCGCCAGCTGCGCATCGAGCTTGAGGAGTGCGCGCTCAACTACTACCTGGGTCGCATGGACGACGCCGATTTGGAAGTGGCTGATGGCGCGGGCGTGCTGGCGGCGGAGTGCCGCTCCACGCTGTCGTTTTTGCGTGCGGCAAACGAGCCGGCGGTGCTGGCGCGGGCGAACGTGGCAGGCAGCGTGATCGGCGTTGACGCCGGCGGCATGCGCGGGGCGCTGCAAAGCATGGACACGCAGAAAATCCAGGTCATCAAGGCGCGCGTCACCGACGTCGAGGCCGAGGCACTGCGTTTGGAGCTTGAGGAAATCCAGGCCATGCGCGATGAAGGCCGCCTGACGCGCGATGCAGCGCGCGAGCTGCGCGAGGAAGTGTATCTGCTGCAAATGGCAACAGGAGAGTAGCAACATGAGCTCATATACCACCATCGAAGGTCGCGCGGTCGCGGAAATCGAGGAGAAGAAAAGCCGCTTCATCGCCAGCTTGGCGCATGTGGAAACCGAAGAGGAAGCGCTGGCGTTTTTGGAAGAGATTCGCGCGGCGAACCGCATGGCGCGGCACAACGTGTACGCGTACATCTTGCGCGAAGGCGGTGCGGGCGCGGCGGGCCGCGTACGCTACTCCGACGACGGCGAACCGCAGAAAACGGCGGGCCTGCCCACGCTTGAGGTGCTGCAGCATGCGGGGCTGACCGACGTCGCGTGCGTGGTGACGCGCTATTTCGGCGGTGTGCTGCTGGGCACGGGCGGCTTGGTGCGTGCTTACACCCAGGCAACGCAGGCGGGCATTGACGCCGCCCAGCTGGTGGTGGTGTCGCGCTGCGTTGACCTGCGCATTCGCATTGCCTATCCGCGTTACGAACAGCTGATGCGTTTGGCTGCCGACCACGGGGCCAAGGTGCTTTCCAGCAATTTTGCCGATGCGGTCACACTCAACTTGCGCATGCTCGACGGCACGCAGCAGCCGCTGCTCGATGCGCTGACAGCCCTCGAACGCGGCCAGGAAGACGTTGAGGTTAGCGACCCTGTGGATGCCGCGTTCTAGGGGAGGGGAGGGAGAATAGTGACGCGCCCTTTGGGCGCTAATAATTAAGGGACGAGCTTTCGCTCGTCCCTACGTGTTCTAGTGGCAAGCTGCAATTGGGTCGCGCCGCCATGCCTCAATACGGCTTGCCACCAGGCAAGACGCTGTATTGCAAGCCAACCTTCGACTCGCACTTGCCTTATGACGTGTACTGGTCCATGAAGTCGAGAATCTCTTGGCGCGAGTGTAGGCCGGTTTTCGCGTAGATACGTTTGATATGCGCGTGCGCGGTGCTGGGGCTGATGTACAGCTCTTCGGCAACGCGCTTCTGCGTCCAGCCCATTGCGTAGAGCGCCAACACCTCGATTTCGCGGTCGGACAGCAGGAACTGCTTGCCCATCTGCTTGGCGTTTTGGCGCATGGTGGCTTTACGGATATCCGTGATGGATTCGCCCTCGTCAAGGCCCATCAGGCGCGCAAGTCGCGCGCCGCGAACGGGACGGCCGCCATCGTCGCCTTCGCCATCTTGTTCATCAGGGGGCGCGGCAGCTTCGCCAGCACCTTTCGGCGCAACGCCGGCGCACCGCAGCGCGTCAAGCGTTTGCTGCGCGTTGCTGCCGGGCGCAGGTCCGTTGCCATCGGCGGCGGCGCACGTCGCGCATCCGGCGTATGCGGGGTCGTTCACGTTCAGGTACGCCATGGTCTCCACGTTGGCGTGCGCATCGTTCAGCTGCTTCTGCAACTGCTCAAGTTGATGCACATATCCCTCGTCGCGCTCGTCCGCTTCGGCCTGAGACACGCTGAGGAACTGGCCAAGCGCAACCTGCGTGGAAATGACCACGCTGGCGCCCATCACGGCGTTCGTCAGGATATCATTCGAGGTCAGCACGGTGTTGCTCATCAACAGCACGCGCGAAATGGCGCGGCATCCCAGCCACACAATCCAGCCGACCAGCGCGTAGTAATACGGGTCGCGCCAGCCGAAGCTCATGAACGCGATGATGATGTACCAGGTGAACGCCACCATCAATGCATTGAGCGTGGTGGTGAACACGGCGCCGATGTCCAGCATATCGGGGAACGCGGCGTACAGAATCAGCGCGATGCACGCCAGCAGTTCCATGAGGATGAACATGCCCACCGTCATGACGCGGCGGCGCTTGTTCAGCATCAGCAGAATAACGGCGGTGAAAACGGCAACGGTCAGCACGAAATACGCCACGCGCGTTCCCGGCTGGAACGCAATGGGCTGCCCGTCGGGGTAGCCGCGCAAAAAGCCATCGACAACGGACAGAAAGCCGATGCTGATAGCGCTTGCCGACAGAAAGTGCTTGCTTGACAAGGCCGTTTTCGCGAAACCGAAGTAGTCGTCGTGCGGCGTGAACGAGTCGATGTCGTTCGCCAGCTTGTTCTTGCGCGCCGACAGCATGCAGGGAAGTTGTCCCAGGGCAAGCGCGCCGGCAAGGAAGAACCCGAAATTGCCGATGAGCGAGCAGACGTAAATCTCGATTTCGCTGATGGCCAGGGCGCTGAACACGTACAACACGGCGGTAGTGCTGCCGCATCCTCGCGCGCGGCGCAGCCAATAGAAAATGGCGAACGAGCCGAAGAACATGGTTGCGGCGCTCAGCAGGAAATGCGTCGAGTTGTCAAGAACTCCCAGCAGGTGCAGCGAGGGGAGTGCGATGATGCATGCGGTTTCCAGGATGATACATGCGCGCATGATGCGGTTCGTCAGCGGCTTTTTCAGCCGCAGTTTTCCTACGGCAATCGCGATGAGGATAACGCCCATGACCGATAACGCCACCAGCGTGCCACCATCGGTAAATATGCCTTCGTCAGTGTGGTTGTAACTTCCGTAGCTGGCCACGATCAGACCGGCGCGGGCGAAGCAAAGGCCCAGGATGGAGGGGATAAGCGGGAAGTACATGCTGACAAGGCGCATGCCGGTGGGCATGGGGGTTGACGCATCGTCAGGTGGCGCGGGCACTCGTCGTTCGCGCTTTGGCGCGCCATCGGCGCAGTTTCCCCCTTGCTTGGCGTTAGCGCCAAGGTTCCTCTGTTCGGTTCGGCTCAATATCCCTCCCGGTTTCCTCAGCGCGTTTGCCCTGGTGAGCGCTCTTTCCCCCAAAGAGTTATGCTCACGCGGGCGAAATTCCCTCAAAGAGGGTATGTGCGCCGTGCAATATTAGCCATCATAGCATATGGGAAGTTAAGACTTTGTAACGTTTAAGTGCGCTTCAGCTTCATGCGAATAAGGGGGACAAAATGGTGAACGAGCAGGAAATCACGTTCGACGAGCCGGACGAGGGGCGCGACATCTATCACGAGCCGGACGACCGTGCGCTTATCCGCACGAAGGACGTGTACCAAACCGAACTGGACAACGGCGTGGACGGCTATTCCGAAACGCTGCTGGCCATTGTGGCGAACTTCAAAAACGCCGGCAAACCCGAGGGCTTCAACGTGCAGAGCATGGTAGGCAAGTCGAAGCGCGGCGAGGTGGCCCTGCGCTTGTTCGCCGTGGTGGACGATTCCGTTGCCGACCCCGTGTTCGTGAAAGTGGGCTTCAAAAGCCGCGGCTGCTTGGCAATGACCGGGTGCGCAAGCGCTATCTGCTCAATGATCGAGGGCAAAACGTTCTCGCAGGCGCTGGCGCTGACGCCCGAGGACGTGGAGCGCGCGGTCGACGGCGTGCCGAAGGACAAAAAGCACACGCTCGTGTTCGCTATCGAAGGCGTGCGTGCGCTAGTGGGCGACTGGATGTACCGCTGCGGTATGTCACTGGCAGAAATGAACGAGAAGCTGCCGTGCGACGAGCTGTCCGTCACCTGCCTGATGTGCGAGCACTGCAGTCTGCGCGACACGCGCGTGGACATGGTGGTTGCCGAAGCCATGGCGCAGCAGAAGGCGGGCGAGGTTGCATGAGCGTGGAGTTCAAGGACGTGAAGGCTGCGGAAGCGGTCGACGAGGCAACGGATGCCGCGAGCGCTGCGCCTGGCGAAGGCGCGGATGCGGCCGAAGGTGCTGCTGCGCAGGACGCTCCCAGCGAGGAAGAACTTGCGGCAGCGCGCGAGCTGGCCGAGCACAACGCGCTGGCGGATGTGTTCGACGACGTGCGCAAACAGTCGGCGGACAGCCACTTGGTGACGCCCGATCGCTGGGCCGAGATCGGCCTGGTGCCCGATCATATGACGCCTGACGACTTCGAGATGTTCGTGTACGAATGGCTTGAGGACTACCTGGCCGAGCACAAGGACGAGATCGAGGCGGAGCGCGCCGCCGAGCGCGCGAAGGCCGCCGCGGTGCGTTCTGCCACTCGTGCGGTGGGCGTGCCCCCGAAGATCCCGAACCGCCGCTTGGCGCAGATCGAGGCCGACAACGAGGCGAAGGCGGCCGAGGCCGCCGATAAGGCGCCGGAAGCCGTTGGGGATTCCGTTGAAGTCGAATCCGCTGCGGGCGTCGATGCCTCCACGCAGTCCGGCAACGCTGCGGAAGCCGCTGAAAGCGCTGCCGTCGCCGCAACGCCCGCAACGTCCGAGCCCGTCCCGGCTTCCTCCGATAACGCGGGTGGCAACGGACAAGCTGCCGAAGATGAGCAGCCCGTCGAGGACGACAGGAGCCCCTTCGCCGGCCTGCGCATTCCCGAAGGCTACCGCCTTGAGCAGATCGAGGGCGAATGGGTGCTCGTGGAGGACGAGAACGCTGTGCCCGTGCGCAAGGAGATCAAGTGCAACCGCATCAAGGCGCTCGTGGGCATGCACAGCTATTACCTGTACGATGAAACGCTCATGACCGACAATTATGCGCGCTGGGCGTTCCTGGCCGCCGAGGACAACCCGGTGGTCACGTTCGTCGAGTGCGTGCGGGAGGATTCGCGCGTGTACCCGCGCCCTTATGCCGCCGAGTGTCTGAAGAACCCGCCCTTCCGCATGACCGACGAACAGATCGAGGAAACGTGGCGGACCGTGCGCGATTCCGGCAACTATCCGGACATCGAGCGCACCGAGGCATCGAACGGCGACGTGTACTACTACTCAACGAAGTACCTGCAGCCTGGTTTCGCTGCATCGTTGGCGGAGTTTAGCTCCGTGGAGCGCCCGGCCAGCGTATAAGGCGTGAGCTGCAGTAGCTATACCGGCAATGCAAAACGCCCCGAGCGGTTTCGCTCGGGGCGTTTTTTTGCGGAAGCATGTCGTTGAGCCTTCGCGTGTCGGGGCGTTTCGCGCATCCCGACATTTTGCGCGCCTCTAGCAAGCGGCTGCTCGTCAGGCAAGGCGAAGCGAGCGACGCGAGCGCATCTAAGCAGGATGATCGGCAGCTCCACGCGTCGGGTCCTTGATTATCATCCGAACGCGAAAAACGCCCCCGTTGTCTGCACAACGGGGGCGTTCGCGATTCAAGCTTGCTTGTCGGCAGTCGCTATCGGTTTAGCGCTTACGGCAGCATGTTCAGGCCTTGCAGCTCGGCCTTGACGTCGTCCATGCCGTAGTAGTCCAGGCAGTCTGCCGTCGGGCAGCCCTTCTCGGAATCCCAGCCGAACTTCTCGTACAGCATGGTCAGGGCCTTCTGGAAGTCTTCCTTGTCCATCTTGATGGTGCCCTCGGTGAACGCCTGCTTGTCCGGGTCGGTCGCGAACGGCCACTCGGTCACGACGTCGTGGACGTGACGGAAGTCGTTGCAGCCCATCTTGCCGTCCTTGTCCTTCATGCCGCGAACGGTGTTGGCGCGCTGCAGCGTCATGATCTTCGCGCCGGCCTTGTACAGGTCGTCGGTGGTCACGTCCTCGCCGGTGACGGCCTTGAAGAACTTCGCCTCCAGGTCCAGGTCGCCGCGGTAGTCGCGGGTCTTCGACGGGCTCATGGCCATCGGCCACACCCAGTTGCACAGCGTCAGCGAGTCGTGCAGCACGTCGGTGACGATGGACCACCAGGCGAAGTTGGCCTTGTGCTCGTTCATAGGCGTGTAGTTCTTGTCCGGGTCGCATGCGTCCTCGCCGCCCCACAGTTCGGCTGCGATCTGCTTCTTCAGATCTATGGGCAGGCCGCAACCCTGGAAGTTGACGGCGGAGTGGATCATGTCGTCGCGGTTGAACATCATGTTGTACAGCAGGCCAACCTGGCCGAAGCACTCATGCGCATGGTGCACAGGCCAGCCACGGTAGTTGATCAGGCAGGATGCGGTGGTGTCGAACCACTCCATGTCGTCCCAGCGCGGGCACCACACGATCGGGCCATAGGCGACATAGGACATCTCGTTATCGTTCTGGGCGATGTGCTTGAGCAGCTCGACCATGATGGTGGGGTCGTTCTTTTCGAACTTCTCCCAGTCGAACATGTTGTACTCGGCCTCGGGCAGCACCTTCTTGAACGTGCCCTTGGCGATGCAGCGGGCGATGTCGCGGTAGATCTGCGCGTAGTTGCACCACAGGCCCAGGTCGTCCATCGTGGAGCCGATGACCTGGTCCCAGATCAGGCAATCCTCGGAGTCGGCCTTCACCGTCGTGTGCTCGCCCAGGATCTTGAGCATATAGTACTTGAACGGGAAGTTCGGCACGCAGGTGTTGCCGGTGATCTCGTAGCCGCCGTTCTTCTTCGCGCTGGGCACGCGCATATCGGAGTAGCAGTGAATCGGGCAGCTGTGGCAGCCGTTCATCTTGATGGTGTATTTCTCGGCCTCGGGGCCTTCGTCCTTGGTGGACTTCATGCAGCGGTAGCCGACGGTGTTGATCTCGCCGGGCTTCGGCTCGCCGGTCTCGATCGGCTCGCCCTCGGCGTCGGCCCAGTACAGGCCCTTACGAGCGGTCCAACGGGTGCCCTTGTCGTAGTACTCGGCCCATTCTTGCTGGGTGGACGGCACGACGTGGTTGTTGTTGGAGCCGACGATCTCGCGCAGCATGTAGTCGGACAGGTCGGCCACGGCCTGCGGGTCCTTCACGTTCACGCTGCCGTTGCCCTCGACGACCAGGGCCTTGAGCTTCTTGGAGCCCATGATGGTGCCCAGGCCGGCGCCGGCGGAGTGGTTACGGGAGTTCATCATGCAGGCGTAAGGGACCAGGTTCTCGCCGGCAGGGCCGATGGTGGCCACGCAGGCGCGGTTGCCCTCGAGGCGGTTCAAAGCCTCGGTGGTGGAACGGGTGCCCATGCCCCAGACGAAGGAGGCGTCCTTGACCTCGACCTGGTCATCCTTGATGTGCAGGTACACCGGCTTGTCGGACTTGCCCTCGACGATGATGGCATCGTAACCGGCCAGCTTGATGCGGGCGCCGATCATGCCGCCGCAGTGTGCGTCGACGACCAGATGGTCCTTGGTGAACGTGGACAGGAAGCTGATGGTGGTACGGCCAGCCAGCGGCACGCCGGAAGCGGTCAGCGGACCGACGGCGTAAACGATCTTGGACTCCTCGGACAGAGGATCGGTGCCAGCGGGCACCTCGTCGTACATGATCTTGTTAGCAAGGCCCATGCCGCCGATGTATTCCTTATAAGGTGCGGTGGACTCGGTGGTGATGCTGCCCGTCGTCAGATTGACGCGCAGGATCTTGCCGGCCCAGCCGTATGACTTCTCGTCAGCCATGTTGCATCTCCAAATCTCTTCTCGATACATGTGTTGCGTGACATGTCGGGCGATTCGGGTGCAGACGACAATTCGTCACGGAGCAGTGTCACGCACCTTGTGAATCGGGTATCCCCTTTTTGAGGGTAATTTGTGAAAAATGCCTGGTAAACGGCGAGCGGATTCAATTTTCCGGCAAATGAGGGACAAATTCGACCGCATTGACCCCCAAAGAGGGGATGCCGAAAAACTGGCGAGCCGCATACTACTTACTGTTGCGTGACCCGAGAAGGGCGAAGAGTGTGCGCCGGAAATCAGAAGGGACGAGGCGGACGAGGCCTCGG
>ERZ1034984.2522-NODE-2522-length-14560-cov-28.215719_pt1 | contig 14560 bp, 13 predicted proteins | sample MGYA00520589_ERZ1034984 | MGnify/ENA primary metagenome ERZ1034984 (study PRJEB33766, sample SAMN09781790) | gut metagenome | biome: gut microbiome | host: Homo sapiens | place: Madagascar | study: EMG produced TPA metagenomics assembly of the PRJNA485056 data... | reverse complement strand
ATATTTATAATTTTATAATTTTCTATATTGGTAAGTCCTAAATCGTATCCACAGAAAATATTTAGTCCGATTAGTAACATAAAAAGTTGAAGAAGTAGTATTAAAATATTATTGAAAATTGTACTATTAATTAATTCTTTCAGATATTTCTTTTTTGAACTAAGACGAATAACATAAAAATCACTACTATTAAAGTATGTATATGTATTTAAAGTATTGGCAAAGAGAAGGACTAATATTATGACTATAAATATTCTGTTATTTAAAATCGATAAGAGTCCTGGTATGTATTGTAAGTATCTGCCATTAACATAAGGCATGGTACTAGTAGTGAAAAATGAAAAAATAATCATAAAAATAAAGATAAATTTGAAACTTTGTGACTTGGTATAATAGTTAAAGTTTGAACTATATAATTTGAGTTTATCCTTCAAGACTAATTAATACCTCCTCTTCATTTTTATAAGTATTTAGTAAAATAATAAAACTTGATATTACTAGAAATATTGAATAAATAATTAATAGTGATAGGTTTGGAATATCATAGTAGATGTATATTCCAAGTAGACTTAATAAGCCAGAATACTTTGTAAGATTAAGGGCTTTAAAAATAAAGCCACCGATAATAATTTCTAAAATTATATCCAATACTATAAATAGCAAATATCCTGATATTGTTGCGACTAATCTACTCTTATTTTTCTTAATACAAATAAGGGCTAAATTACAATAGAAAATACTATGTAGAAAAATAACTAGAATGTATGTTACCATTAAATATGGAAGATTAGATGTTAAATTTTTAGCAACCATTAACTTTGAAGTATCATTAAAATCTAAATTTCCAGATAGAACACAAGAAAGTATAAATAAAACAATAAAAATTATTGGTAAGATAGTGGCATTTTTTAGTGAAGTTAAAATAAGTTTTTTTAAGTAGACTTTGTAAGGTTCCCTTTGTAGTTTGTATTTTATAAATTCAGAATGCAGTTCACTATGTATGCTTGAGATAACGGCAAAGATTACTATTAAGGAACCAAACCATTGAAGATAATTAATACTATAGTTATTTATAATATAGAAAAATATTACTATGGCATTAGGTGTTAGAGAGGTTCCTTTAATATATTCACTACATAGTTTTGTTTCGTTTTTGTATTCTGCACTATGTTCACATAAGTCTACCATTTCATCATAACTTAGTTGAGTTTCATTTAAGTACTCTCGATATTGCAAAGTACATATTACTACCCATACTATTAACAGTGATAAAATGATAAAAAATGTTTTATTTTTTCTTAATTTTTTTTTCATATTTTTTGATAATAGTAAATAAAAGCAAGATGTAGGATTTTTTTATTTTATAGATATTCTGAGTCTAAATACCAGGTACCTGAATAACTTGTTGTAGCTAGAGTTGATCTAGCTGCTTTTACCTGTAGACGATATTCGCCAGTTTTATTATTTCCATTTCGATTTGAACTATCCCAAGTTACAACTGACCCAACTGGTGAATCTATCCATCCTGAATCTTTTGTACCTAATGTTCTAACTTGTACACTTCTATTTCCACCGGTTACGTTATCAACTGCCCTAGTTGCTTTATTATATTGTGCTCCCTCTTTGTCTTTATAACTAGCATTTTCACTTGCTACTGTTCCTGAAAATGATGGTAATGTTACATTTGCCCAAAATCTTGGAGTGATTGCTAGAGTTTCTGTGATTGAAAAAATACTTGTTATTCCAAAAATTCCTATTAATACTTTTATTTTCTTATTCATAATTTTTCTATTCCTCACTTCTTTAATCCTACATCTTGTATTTATTTACTATTATTTCTCCTTTCCTTTTAAATTGTTATGTCTACACCCTTCATTGCATCATAAATGTTTTTTGCATTTCCATTAAATAAAAACACGTGACCATATCCAAGATGTGAAAAGTTATAATTTTGACTAGTTGCTAAAGTTGTGTTACTGGTTGCGTGTTGATAGCTAGCATATATTGTACCGCCTTTATTAGCATAAAATGATTGATTAATTATTATATTAGAACCACTTGGAAGTTTGAAGGATGTACCAAAACCTTGACTTTCTTTTTTTGTGTCATTGGCAATAAAACTTGTGTTACTAGATGATATTCTTGTAGTAATATTTGAACTTAAACCACTTCCATTAAAGTATGCACCAATAACGTCATAACTTCTTATACTTGGATTATTTAGCCATGTTAACGTGACAGAAACATAACATGTGCTCGAGCATGAAACTGCTATTTTTAATTGCTTGTTTGCTGTTGTATGAATACTTCCTCTTGTTGCTGCACTACTATCCGTTATTGTTTTCGTTATAACGTCTTGATTAAAAACATTTAACTTTTTGATTTTTTCATATTCATCTTTTGTTATTAATGACGGATATTCATCCCAATATAATTTTGTTAAAATTTCATATTCACTTTCTGTTAAAGTTACCCCATATTCGTTTGTATAATTATCGAATTTTTCTTTTGCTAATACATTGGCATAACCAAAAATAAAAGCAATTATTAATAATTTAAAAATATATTTTTTCATATTCTCACTCCTTGTCTTTATTTTAATATATTAATAAAAGAAAAGACTAGAACTTGTTAGGTTCTAGTCAGGATAGTAGGTATTTGTTTAGGTAATTATTGGTAAAACTTTGATGTAGTTTGTCATCTTTATCAGATGAAGTTTCTTTAGAAATAATTTTTGTATTATTTGACTTTTGATAAAATAAATGATCTGTTTTTAAGAAATAAAACCACTCTTCTTTTTGATTGTCTTCTGTTTTAATTACTTCTAATTGTTTTTCTTCTTCAAAATATACGAAGATAAGATTGGCAGTTTCATAGATATAACCATCCCTATCTTTTTTGCCTTTACTTTTGATACTTTCAATTATATTCTTTTTCTCTGGAGTTAATTCTGATTTAGTAGTTTTTGAAGAAGTACCATCTGATATTTTAGTTTTCTTTTGAAAGATAATGTTATTATTTGAAAAGTCTTTTGTTACATTTAATTTTATTGTTTCTTTTTGGGAGTTAGAAAAAGTTATTTGAAGATATAAATTTTTAATTATAGTGTTTACTTTGTCAAATGGAAAATAAGCATCATAACCATAATAGTCAGTTAGAAGAAGGCTTTCTGACTCTGTTTCAACAAGTAAATTGTCTTTATTTTTTATCGTATAATATAATTTTATTTTGGATATTTTTACATTTGGATCATGAGTTATTTCACCTAATCTAAAATATGTCTTTTGTCTTGTAGTGATAAACATACCATTGGTAGTTGCAAAATTTTTCCCTTCGCCATCTACTCTATAAACTTTTATAGAATTATAGGAATTGATAAAATAATATGATAAAAAGGCGATAAGTAGTATTAATATTACTGCTGCAAAAGTAAGAGATATTTTCTTAATTTTTTTGCTTTTTTCGTTAGTTTCATCTAATATATTTAAAGTTACTTTTTCAAGTGTTTTTATGCTCTTTTTTGGGATTTTTTCTCCGGCTAATATTTCATTAATTGATACAGCGAATATTTCACTTAGTTTTATTAATACGGAAGAGTCCGGAATAGTTATTCCTCGTTCCCATTTACTTACTGCTTGTCTACTTATTGGAATCATGTCGGCTAATTGAGTTTGACTGAGATTCTTTTCCTTACGTAAACTACAGATAAACTTACCTATTTTTTGTTGGTCCATACTGTTTCTCCTACTCGTTTGTTTTATTTGATTTTACTATACCATTTTTCCGTCAAATAAAAAAGCCCAAGTTTTTTGAGCCTTTTTGTTAACTATTAAAATATTAGTGTGAATAACGTTAATAGGATAATATTAGCAATAGCAATTGTTAAAACTACTTTACCTGCCCATTTTACCCATGTACCATATTCTACTTTAGCAAGTGCTAAACCACCCATGATTGCTCCACAAGTTGGAGTAATTAAGTTTACTAGTCCATTTGCTGCTACTAAAGTCATTATTGTAGCTTCAACACTATGTCCAAGTTGACCAGCTAATGGTCCAATGATTGGAGCAGATAGTGCTGCTAGACCAGATGATGATGGCACTAATACTGATAATATAATATGAATTATATAATTCATTGGTGCGAATAAGAATCCAGGTACATCTTTTAATAATTCAGCAGCATTGTAAATAATATAATTATCTAAGTAAGTTGTTTTCATTAATACACTAGCACCACGTGCAACAGCAATAATTAAGATAACTCCTACCATGTCATCTGCTCCATCTACGAATGTATCAACGAATTTTTTCTCTTTCATTCCGTTAACAACGCCAATGATAATTGCCATTATTAAGAACCATAAAGCTGATTCATTGAAGTACCAGTTTCCTAATGAACTACCAGTTAACCAACCAGTGAATCCATCAAAGAAAGTTATACCAAATTCACCCCATGGAATGAATCCAATAATCATGATTAAGAAAGTAAGGGCAAATAAGATTAATGTTACTTTTTGTTTTCCAGTTAATTTAACATCATCTGCAATTTCTGTTTTGCCATACTTCTTTTCCATTTTTTGTTGTTCTCTTAAACTTAGGATAGTTGATCCTTTATCTTTTTTAACTTTTCTGGCATATTTCATTACAAAGTAAATTGAAATTGCTAAAGTTGATAACCATAATATTGTACCGATTAAGATAATAATACCTTGGTTAACCTTTGTACCTTCAGGTAATGAAGATATTGCAGCACCTACTGCAAATGGGTTGATAGTTGAACCTAAGCAACCAGATCCAGCACCTAATAATACGATTGCTGAAGATACGATTGTATCCATACCAGCAGCTACCATAGTAGCAGCAAGTAAAGCATAGAAACCAACTGTTTCTTCAAGCATACCATATGTACTACCACATGCTGAGAATATGAACATTAATATTGGAATTAATGCTAATTCATTTCCTTTTAATTTTTTGATTAATACTTGTATTCCTGTTTCAAGGGCTCCTGTTGAATTGATTACAGCAAGGAAACCACCTAAAATCATTACGAATACACTTACATCTACTGCATCAGCAAATCCTAAGATTGGTGATAGTAACACTTCTGATAATTTGGCTCCTACTACACCTGAACCATTTACGATTGTATCATTAGCAAACTTAGCACCTGGCAATAAATGTGAAATTATTCCTAATACGAATATTAGTAAGATAATTATTGTGAATGAAGATAGTGCAAGACTAAATTTCTTCTTTCGCTTTGCCATTTTTTTACTCTCCTTTTATTTTTTTATAATTGTACCTGTTTGACCTGCTAAAGCTGCTTTGGCTTTTTCTAATGAAGTTATTAGAGCATAGCCGTTTGAATCTTTAGCAAATTCACAACAAGCCTCAACTTTTGGTAACATGCTACCTTCTGCTACCTCTTTATTTTTGATTAAATCCATAGCTTCTTCAATTGTTAAACTACTTAGACCTTGTTCATTTTCTTGTTTATAGTTAATATAAACTTGCTCTACAGCAGTTAGTATTAGAAGAACGTCTGCATTTAATTCAAGAGCTAATCTAGCACTAGTGCGATCTTTATCAATAACAGCATCAACACCTTCATAGCCATCTTTCCCTTTTACTACTGGTATCCCACCTCCTCCACACGCAATAACTATATTGCCTTTTTCTATTAAATCATGAATAGTCATGATTTCAACAATTTTAATAGGCTTTGGACTTGCTACAACACGGCGATAACCTCTACCGGCATCTTCTTTCATAACATATCCTTTTTCTTCAGAAATCGCTTTAGCCTCTTCTTCCGTATAAAAACTTCCAATTGGCTTAGTTGGATTTTCAAAAGCCTTATCATTTTTATCTACTTCAACCTGTGTAATTATTGTTGCACAGTTTTTATTAATATTTCTTTTGGCTAATTCTTTTTGAATTGATTGTTGTAGATGATAACCAATGTAACCTTGACTCATAGCTCCACATTCAGCAAATGGCATTTCTGGAGAGTTTATATTTTTATGAGATTCTTCCATTGCTAAATTGATCATTCCTACTTGAGGACCATTACCATGAGAAACAACTACATTGTTTCCTTCTTCTACTAAGTCAACTATACTTTTAGCAGTTTCTTTTACTAACTCTAATTGTTCTTTCGGACTTTTTCCTAGAGCATTTCCCCCTAGAGCAATAACGATTGTTTTCATTATTTTAATGTCTCATATACTACAGCTTTAATAGTATGAAGTCTGTTTTCGGCTTGATCAAATACTTTTGATTGACTTGATTCAAATACTTCATCAGTTACTTCCATTTCTTTTAAGCCATATTTTTCATAGATTTGTTTTCCAATTGTTGTACCAGTATTGTGGAATGATGGTAAACAATGTAAGAATATTGCATTAGAGTTAGCATTAGCCATGATTTCACTATTTACTTGGTATGGACGAAGTTGATTAATTCTTTGTTCCCAAAGTTCTTCTTTTTCACCCATTGATACCCAAACGTCTGTGTATAATACATCAGCATTTTTAGTACCTTCCATAGCATCTTCAGTTAAAGTAATTGTTGCGCCTGATTCTTCAGCAAAACCTTTACAAGTTTCTACTAAGTCTGCAGATGGAAATAGTTCTTTTGGTGAACAACAAGTAAAGTTTACACCTAGTTTTGAACAAATAACCATTAGAGAGTTAGCAACATTATTTCTAGCATCACCTAAGAATACTAGTTTTAAACCTTTTAACTTACCGAAGTTTTCATAAACAGTCATTAAATCGGCTAACATTTGAGTTGGATGGAATTCATTAGTTAATCCATTCCATACTGGTACTGTAGCATAACGTGCTATTTCTTCAACTATTTCTTGGTCGAAACCACGATATTCAATACCATCATACATTCTTGTTAGAACTCTTGCTGTATCAGCGATTGTTTCTTTCTTACCCATTTGTGAACCTGTTGGTCCTAGATAAGTTACACCCATACCTAAATCTAATCCTGCTACTTCAAAAGCACAGCGAGTTCTTGTTGAATCTTTTTCAAATAGTAAAACGATATTTTTTCCTCTTAATTCATCATGAGGAATACCGGCATGTTTTTTCTTTTTTAAATCAATTGCAACATCAATTAGATATTTTATTTCTTCTGGAGTATAATCTATTAATTTTAAGAAATCTCTACCATGTAAATTCATTAAATGTCCTCCCTTACTAATGGCATACTCATACATCTTGGACCTCCACGTCCACGAGATAATTCTGCTCCATGAATTTCAATTACTTTTAATCCATATGAACGAAGTACAGCATTTGTTAGGTTGTTACGATCATAAACAACTACTACACCTGGAGCAATACATAATGTGTTGCTACCATCATTCCATTGTTCACGTTCTGCTGCAACTTTGTCTCCTCCTGCACATGGAATTAAGGTTACTTTACGTCCAACATATTTTGTTAGAATTTCTTCTAATGGAGCATTGATTTCAGTTACTGTTAGGTCTTCATCACTATTAGGATCATCTCCTTCAGTAATTTCAAATACTTGTAATGTTCCCATTATTCCAGGATGGTATGTAAACTTATCATAATCAACTTGTGTAAACACTGTGTCAAGGTGCATGAAAGCACGACTCTCTGGAATATTGAATGCTAAAATAGTGTCTATTTTACATTCTGGATCTTTAAATAGGTTTTTAGCAATTTGATCAATTGCTTCGGCAGTTGTACGTTGTGAAATACCAATTGCTAAAACATGGTCGTTGATATTTAAAACGTCACCACCCTCAATATGATATGGATTATAACGATCATAATATAATTTTGCTTGGTCTTTATAATCTGGATGATATTTAAAAATGTATTCAGCATAGATTGTTTCTCTGTTACGAGTTACAGAATACATTTTATTTAAACTTATACCTTCACCAACACTTGCAAATGGATCTCTTGTAAAATATAAATTTGGCATTGGATCAGCAATGAACTCATCCTCTGTTTCAATTAAGTCAACTAGCGATTTTTCAATTTCTCTTTTTCTTCTTGGAATATCACTAATTTGAATACCTTCCATTGTCTTTAATACTAATTTTTTACTATTAGTTATTTGATCTAGATAATCAAAAACTAAATATTTGTACTTTGGTGTACGAATACCTGCTTCGTAAATAAATTGTTTAATAAATTTATCACGAATTTCATCACTTAGGTCTAGAACGTCGGCCATTAGATTTTCCAAATATACTACTTCTACACCATTTGCTCTTAGGGCATCAGCAAATTCATCATGCTCCTTAATTGCATCTGGTAAATATGGAATATCATCAAAAAGAAGTCTAGATAATGTGTCTGGTGTTAAATTTAATAATTCGTTACCAGGACGATGCAATAGAACTTTTTTTAATGGTCCAATTTCACTTGTTACATGTATTTTTTCCATTTCTTCTCCTCCTTATTTGACGATTTTTTTTACGAGATCTCGAGAAACTCGTTTATTTCTATGGATTACTCCATGAATAACCTATTTTATTTTTGACAAAAACTCTTTTAAGCGTTCTGTTTTTGGATGATTAAATATTTCATCTGGGGTTCTTTCTTCTAAAATTACACCTTTATCCATAAATAAAACTTTTGTTGCTATATCTTTAGCAAAATCTAATTCATGAGTTACTACTATCATAGTCATACCTTCTGTTGCTACTTTTTTCATTAGATTTAAAACATCTTCAATCATTTCTGGATCTAATGCTGATGTTGGTTCATCGAAAAGAATAATATCAGGATTCATCATTAGAGATCTCGCTATGGCAACACGTTGTTGTTGACCACCTGATAAGTTACTTGGATAGGCATCTTTTTTGTCGTGCAAAGATATTTCCTTTAGTAGTTCAGCAGCTTTTTTATTAGCTTCTTTTTCAGTAAGAATTTTTTCTTTTACTGGAGCTAAAGTTAAATTTTCTAGAACGGTTAAATTTTTAAATAAATTAAAACTTTGAAAAACCATACCGATTTTTTTGCGCATTTCTAATTTATTATTATCAGTTATAACTTTGCCATTATAAATTACTTCTCCTTTGTTTGGCTTTTCTAGTAAATTTAAGCAACGTAAGAACGTACTTTTTCCAGAGCCTGATGGTCCGATGATTACTACGCGCTCACCCTTTTCGACTGTTAAGTTTATTTTGTTTAAAACTTTTAGTTTACCGAAACTCTTTTCAATATTTTTAGCCTCTAGCATGATTTAACACCTTCTTTTCAAATATTGTTAATAGTTTTGATAAACCTATTGTTAATATTAAATATATTATAGCAATGATAATTAGTGGGAAGAAATAATTATATGTTCCAGAAGCAATTATATCGGCTGCTTTTACTAAATCAACAATACCAATGTATCCAGCTACTGATGTTTCCTTTAATAAAGTTATAAATTCATTACCTAATGCTGGCAAGACATTTCTTATAGCTTGAGGTAGGATTATTGACTTCATTGTTTCTCTATATGTTAATCCTAGAGAAGAAGCAGCCTCTTTTTGACCTTTATCAATAGAATTAATTCCGGATCGTATTATTTCTGATACATAAGCTCCAGAGTTTATACCAAATGCAATTATACCTACTAAAACGGGATTTATATCTACTGTTTTAAAAATAATATAATAAATTATCATTAATTGGAGAACAGCTGGTGTTCCTCTGATAATTGTTACATATAATTCAGCTAGTTTGTTTAGAAACTTACCTTTACCTGTTTCTTCATGATAGTTTCTAATTAATGCAAGTAATACACCTAGGACAACACCAATTACTACAGCAAATATAGCAATTATTACTGTACGTCCTAGACCTTCTAAAATGAACTTATAGCGATCTTGTTCGATAATTGATTGATAAAAATCTTCGGATAAGTTATTAAAAAATTGTATTAACCATTTGATAAATTTCATTTTGTACCTCTTTACTTACTATGATTTATAACGTATTCTTCAATTTTTCCTTCTGACATTAAACGTTCTAGTACTGTGTTGATTTTTTCTAATAATTCTGTGTTACCTTTTTTTACAGCCATACCATAAGTATCAGTAAATAAGATACCATCTAATATTTTTAATTCACTATTTTCGCTTACTAATTGTTCGGCAGGTATTTGATCCATGATGATACAATCAGCTTTATTATTTTTTACTGCTTCTGCTGCTACTAAGAATTTCTTTTGACGATTAATTTCAGAATCTTTAAAATTCTCGGTTGCATATAAGTCAGCAACTGTACCTAGTTGAACTGCAATTCTTTTACCATTTAGAGAATTAATATCTGTTATAGTACTATCTTTTTTTACAACTACAACTTGATTAGATGTAGTATATTCGATAGTGAAATCTACTTGTTTTTTTCTATCTTCTGTAATACTTAGACCTGCTGCTGCAAAATCGGCTTTGCCTGATTTTAATTCATTTATGATTGAGTCGAAAGCAATATCTTTTACAACTAATTTCTTTCCAAGCTCTTTTGCTATTTCATTTGCTATATCAACGTCTACTCCAACTACTTTGCCATCTTTGTAATACTCGTATGGAGCAAAGCCTGCTTCTGTTACCATGACTAATTCATTTTCATTCTTTCCACAACCGGTAAAAAGTAGTGTTGTTATTGCTGTTAAAAGTAATAATATTTTAAATTTTTTCATATTCTCCCACCCTACTATCTATTATATTTTGAGTATACCACAATCAAATTTATAAGTAAAGTTTATTGATTGTTAAAGTCGTTTTTTGTCACCAACACTATTTGGAAAAGAACAAATTAAAATGGCAATACTTTTAAATACTGCCATTTTTATATATTTATCAAGTGCTAGGAATTATTTGTATGAAATTTCCTCTTTAGAAACTTCAATTACAGGACGAACACCAACCAAAACATCTGTTCTTTGCACTTCTATACTATGAACACGTCTTGCTGTAGCGTAAATTATCCAACTATGGTTTGACATAGTGTTTCTTGGAGTTTCTAACCAATATCCATCAAATTTAGAATTATCCTTTTTTGAAAAATTAGTATTTTCAACAAGGTAAAGGTGATCATCTAATTCTCCATTTTTCCAAGTTGGAATATAAAAATCAACAAGTTTTTTTACTTCTGCCATTGTTAAAAATCGTGCTGCATAATTTGAATAACTAAATACTTCAGGAAAAGTATGACCATCTTTGGTGCTGGTAGTATTATATTCATTAACTATCTTTCTCTCTGTGTTTGATAGACGTACATTACTCCATTGGCTAGTAGTGGGAAGCTGTTCTATTGCATTTCTAGGTCCGTGCCAATTTTCTTTAGAACTATCATATGGATAATATTTTTCGTTGTCGGGCTTTCCAGCACTAACATTATTATAATAAATTAAAACGGCTATATTACTATTTTTTTCCATATCAGTAACATAATAAAATCTTTCTGTATTTGAATCATAAATTCCATCACCATTAACGTCACAGTCAAATGCATCACCAGGTGAAAGTATATTAGCTGTTCCTAACGAACCATATGTAATGGTAGAAGAGCCTTTTTTACCATTTTCTTTATAACCCATCCCAGAACAATATCCACCTAAACATTCCTCTGTATGAAGAAGGGTTGCTCTTTGACATATCGGCATTTTATAATGAACTTGAATATCACCCAACACATTTGGAATGATTAAATTATCGTTTGTATATTGGTAATCACTGCCATTGGATAATAATTTGTTATTCATAAATATCTTTATAAGATAATCTTCTTTACTTGGAATATTCAAATTTAATGTGTCGCCTTCTATTATCTCTGTAGGAAATATATCGCTGTTAGAAATATTATAATAAGTAATATTAAAAATTCTTCCAAATTTAAAATTTAGCACAAATTTATTTTCAACATTATTGATATTTGTGCCATCTTTATATGACACTTTTATTTTGAATGTTTTTTTAATTCCCAAAGAGCATTGATTATTATCGCAAATTTTATCTTTTAAATTATAATCTAAAAATTCAAATTTTAAATTTTCATTATCAATTGTTGCATCACTTATTCCCATAATAACATTACCTAAATTATAAACTTCAACATCGTAAATAACATAGGAATTACTATTATTTAATTCAATACTACTAGAAATATTAGAAACATTATAATCTTCATAGTAACTAGTAGCATCTTTTACGCTTTCAACCCAAACTTTTGTCACTCTTACATCTCTATCTATTTTCACAGCTGCACTTATATCTTCTATCGCTAATTCATTCTGAAAAGCAGAAAATCCAATACTTAAGAATATAACAATTAAAACAACTATTATGGAACCAAAATAAATTAAATTATTATTTTTTTGAAGTTTTCTTAGTTTCATACTTCTTATCACCACCATTAATGTCCTTTGAATTTACTATATACAAATATAAATTATTATCATTAAGAATATAAAACTTTGACATTTTATGGTCTTTAACATTATAGAACATAATTGGAGAGTGTAAATTGTCCCGAACATCTACTAATTCATTAAAGTTATTAATTATTAGAACATTGTAATCTTTTTCATCAGGAAATGTTGCTGTTTCTACTATTAAACGATCATACTCTTTTAATATTTCATTAATAAATTTATCATATTTACTTATTGTTTTGGCATATTTTTTTATTATTACAAAAATAAATGATAGGAAAACAAGTGATAGGAAAAGAAAAATTATGCCAACAATAAATTTTAGATTTTCATTAATAGCAATATATTTTGATGAAATATATTTATCTATACTTTTATTTATTTCTTGTGTATTAAGTTTTATTTCAATAGCTTTTTGCGATAGCGGTATTCGAACTGATATTTGTGCGGAGGTTGGAATATCTTTGTATTTGGAATTAACATTATTATAAGTGTTTAAATACACCTCCAAATAACTTTGCGAATCAATACCATATTGGGATTTAAAATTAGTTGCAATACTATTATAGTATTCATAATCAATATTTACTTTTTTATCTAAATTATATAATGTTCCATTATTTTTTACAGAATCAGTTGTTTTAGGAGCTAAAACATATTCTTTTTCATAATACTTTGTTTTAGTATCATTATTTTCAATAATAAGTTTAGCCACAATTTCATAATCAGTGGAACTAACTAAATTATTAGAGTTACCATTAAATTGATAATTAAATTCTAGTGGAATGTTCTTAATTAAACTAGCTACATAAGACATATCGGAATCTAAGCATTCATCCTCAAAGAAATCATTATCCTTTAAGCACACTGAATATTTAACATTGCCCTTTTCTTGAAAGTGTAATTTTTCATCATTGTTAATACTTAATGAGTTAGTAATAAATTTAAAGCCTATTATAATAAATAAGCAAAAAAAGAATATACATAGGCTAAATTTCAATAAGAGATTTTCTTTTTTTATATTTTTACTATTTTTTTTATTTTCAGTACAATGTACATTTTTTGTCATTTTTACCACCTCTCATTAAGTAGTACAGTAGGATATCCTATTAGTGGAATCTTAAGCTTAACAGTTCCAACAAACATATCCTCTGTAACTTTGTATTTATCATAATCGCTATTAGCATCACCTTTAGTATATATAAAATATTCGTTATTATTTTTTACAATTTTATAAATTCTATGAATAATCATTTTTCCATCATGCTTATATGCTAGTACATCCCCAACTTTAATTTCATCATATTTTTTATCAACAATAACTACATCGCCTTTTGAGATTTTAGGTTCCATAGAACCACTAGCAACTGCAATTGCATAATATCTAAAATATCCAGATACTACATAAATTAAAACACAGCTTAAAATAGTTAAAGGAATAAAAAATAGAATCTCCTTTTTTTTATGCCTATAATTGTCAAGTGCAACTTCTTCAGTTCTATCTTTTTTAAACCAATTTTTTATCTTTATAAGGACAATCAATGGAAAAATAAGAAAAATCAAAGAATAAAGGTATTCATTAGGGTTTGGAATTATAGGAAGAAGATATTTATATAGGCCCATAATTAATAAGTATACAATTCCAGGTTTATAACCAAGATTTAAAGATAAGTATGAACACAAAATATTTTCTGAGATTGATGGTAAAAATGTTAATGCAATTAACAAAAAAGTATCCTTATTAAAACCAATTGAATGAGCTGAAAAAGGTATAACATTATCAATTATAATAAAGAAAACGTATGTAATTATAATCAAAGTTTTTGACTCACTAGACTTCATTAAAAGTTGATATCTCAAAAACTCTTTTATAAAAGTATAAAATATTATAGGAAAGATTATGTTTTGGAAAGAATTTATTGTAAAATAATTGATATTTTTGGCAAAGCCTATTAAAATGCCGGATAAATAATAAAGCAGAAAAAAAGCTATTAAAATAATAATAATCTCTAAAATGATATCTTTACTGTAGCGATGTCTATCTTTTTCAAATCCAAAAGCAAAATATACAATAACTAAGGATAATAAAAGTACAATATCTAACTCAATTTGTCCTATCATTTTAAATTTTAAAT
>ERZ1034984.2516-NODE-2516-length-14584-cov-8.989607_pt1 | contig 14584 bp, 9 predicted proteins | sample MGYA00520589_ERZ1034984 | MGnify/ENA primary metagenome ERZ1034984 (study PRJEB33766, sample SAMN09781790) | gut metagenome | biome: gut microbiome | host: Homo sapiens | place: Madagascar | study: EMG produced TPA metagenomics assembly of the PRJNA485056 data... | reverse complement strand
TTTGAAAAGAAAATTGAAAAAAATATAAATAAAATAGAAAAAGGAGGAATAAAATCTTGGGAGAAATGTTTTGTTTTCAATGTCAACAAACTGCACATAATACCGGATGTGAAGGAAGAGCAGGTGTGTGTGGTAAAAAATCAGATACGGCAAATTTTCAGGATGAATTGACCGGAGCATTAATTGGGCTTGCAAGAGCGGTCAGAAAGACACAGCCCACAGAAAAGACAGATGAATTAGTATTAAAAGGACTGTTTACAACTATAACAAATGTGAATTTTTATAATGATACAATTTGTGAAATAATTGACGAGGTAAATAGCGTCAGAGAAAAATTATGTCCTGAGGCAGAAAATTATGATGTACAAAAGATATGGAATGATAATGAAGATATTCGTTCCTTGAAGTCACTGATTTTATTTGGAATGCGTGGAATGGCTGCTTATGCATATCATTCTTTGGCACTTGGATATAAGGATTCCCAAGTAAATGAGTTTTTTTATGAGGGATTATGCGCAATTGCAGAAGAAAGTGATATGGAAAAACTTTTGGCACTTGTATTAAAGACAGGGGAAGTAAACTTTAAGTGTATGGCAATGCTGGATTCTGCCAATACGGAGACTTACGGAACTCCGGTTCCAACAGAAGTTCCCCTTACCATAGAAAAGGGACCGTTTATTGTAGTGAGTGGACATGATCTTCATGATTTGAAATTATTGTTAGAACAGACAAAGGATAAGGGAATTAATATTTATACTCATTGTGAAATGTTGCCGGCACATGGATATCCAAAATTAAAAGAATATCCTCATTTAAAAGGAAATTTCGGAACAGCGTGGCAGAGTCAGCAGTTTGAATTTCATAATATTCCGGCACCAATTCTCTTTACCACCAATTGCCTGATGCCTGTAAGACAGAGTTATTGTGACCGTGTATTTACTACGTCAATAGTTTCTTATCCAGAGTTAATCCATATTGGAGAAGATAAGGACTTTACACCTGTGATAGAAAAAGCATTGGAGTGTGGCGGATATAAGGAAGATAAACCATTAACTGGAATTAATGGCGGTTCTACCGTTATGACAGGATTTGCCCATGGAGCAGTACTAAAAAATGCGGGGAAGATTGTTGACTTGGTAAAACAGGGAAAAATAAAACATTTTTTCTTAATAGGAGGATGCGATGGTGCAGCACCGGGAAGAAGTTATTATACAGAGGTTGCCAAAAAGACGCCGATGGATACGATTATTCTTACGGCTGCATGTGGAAAGTATCGAATTAATGACCTGAATTTAGGAGAAATAGAAGGAATTCCGAGAATTTTAGATTTGGGACAGTGTAATGATTGTTATAGTGCTATTAAAATTGCATTAGCACTTGCAGATGCATTTGAATGTGATGTAAATGAATTACCACTGTCATTAGTTCTTTCCTGGTATGAACAAAAGGCGGTTTGTATTCTGTTGACACTTTTGTATCTGGGAATAAAAAATATTTTGCTGGGGCCTACATTGCCGGCATTTATATCACAAAATGTCCTGGATATTTTAGTGGAAAAATATAATATTATGCCTATTAGCACTCCAGAGGAAGATTTGCAAAAGATATTGGGAAATGTTTAATTAACAAAGACGTATTTTATGCGGAAAGCGTAGAATACGTCTTTACTTTATCATAAAAATCAATCTAGCGAACGCTTTGCTTTGAGAAAATCTTTTCGGTGTAAGTCTTGTAACTAAAATAGACATATGCTAACATTATAATATTACTATAATTACAAAGGTGCAGATAACACCGGAGGGAGAGCATATGAAGAAATGTAAAAAAATAATTGCGATGTTGCTTGCTTTGACAGTTTTTATGACAGGGTGTACAAACAATAGCACAACCAAGAGTCAAGATTCAAAGGAAACAACTAAAACAGAAAGTTCCAAGGAAGAGTCCAAGAAAAAAGAATCTTCAGCAGAGAAAAGTAAAAAGTGTAACTATGATTTTTCTATTTATGAGGATGAAAGAGAGTTTTCAGAAAAACAATTAGCGGAACAGGAAGAATTTGAGGAATATCTAAAAGGAATATTCATAGACGAAATGTCTGACAGTACAGTGAATGCTCATTTTCTAATGGAACATCCGGAAAATTACGGAGTGGAAAAAACAGAGGTTAGTTGGGGACAATTGCCGGACTATACGGATACCCAGAGTGCAACAGAAGAATTAGATGAGCTATTGGACAAGTTGCAAGAGTTTGACTATGATGCATTAACATATGAGCAGCAACTTATTTATGATACCTTTGAACGATATTTGGAGACTACAAAGACAGGAAATGAATATCCGTTATTTAGCTCCGTATTTTCACCAATATCCGGAATACAAGGAGAATTGCCCATTATTTTCTCAGAGTATGCATTTCTTTCAAAAGAAGATATTGATGATTACATAACACTTTTGAATACCTCTTACTCTTACATAGAACAATTATGTAATTACGAGTTATATCGTATGGAAAACGGATATACTCTTACAGAAAATTCATTAGATAAGGTAATTGAACAATGCAATGAATTTATAAATGAGCAGCCGAATTGTTTGCGACCGGTATTTGAAGAAAAGTTAAATCAATTTTCAGGACTTACCGACGAAGAAAAAAATCAGTATATGGAAGCATTTGATCAAGGAATGCAACAGGCGTTGATTCCGGCATATCAACTTATGATAAATACGCTTACAGAAATCAAAGGACAAGAGCAGTCAAAATTGGGATTGTGCAATTATGAAAATGGTAGTGATTATTACGAATATTTGGTAAGGGAAAATACAGGTTCTAATCGTACCGTGGATGAATTATATATGATGATTCAAAAAGAGATGGAACGTTGTGCATTGGGAATAGCAGCTATTTATGCAAAAAATGATAATTTACAAGAAGATATGAATAGTTATGAATATCCAACAGAAGAACCGGATGAGATGCTTTCTATGCTTCAAACAGCATTGGAAGAAGATTTTCCAAAAGCAGTGAATGAGGAATATACACTGAATTATGTTCCGGAGTCATTGGAAAGCACCATGTCCCCGGCATTTTATTTGATAGCTCCTATTGATAATCCAAAGAAAAATATTATTTATATTAATCAAGGAGAAGAATATGGGAATATGGATTTGTTCCCAACGGTAGCACATGAAGGATTTCCTGGACATATGTATCAGACAGATTATTTTTATAGTTTGAATCCACATTACTTCCGTTCTATGTTGTCCTTTAATGGCTATAGTGAAGGATGGGCACAGTATATTGAGACTTGCTATGCCTATAAATATTCGGGAATGAATAGTAGTTTGGCAAAGGCTTTTGAATATAACACGTCTTGCAATTTTGCACTTTACTGTATGGTAGATATTGGTGTGAACTATTACGGATGGGATTATGATGATACAGCAGATTTCTTGTCTCAGTATGTAGGAGACGATGAAGATGTTATCTCCGAGGTATATTATACCATGATAGATGAACCGACCGTATATCTGCGGTATTATATTGGGTATTTAGAGATACTTTCTTTGAAAAAAGAAGCAAAGAAAACATTGGGTAAGGCGTTTGATATCAAAGAATTTCATAAATTTTTATTAGAAATAGGTCCATGTCAATATGATGTAATTGAAGACAGAATGCAGAGTTGGATGGAGCGGGTGACAGAATAAAATAATTGTCAGATAGTTTTTTCTAGCCTTATAGGAATAGTTGTGCTAAAATTATAATTAATGAATACATTGTCAGGAGGAGACAAGATGAGCAATTATGAAATAGAGACAAAATGTATACAGTCAGGATGGCATCCGAAAAAGGGAGAGCCACGGGTGCTTCCTATTTATCAGAGTACAACTTTTAAATATGATACCAGTGATCAGATGGGAAGACTGTTTGACTTAGAAGATGAAGGATATTTCTACACCAGATTGCAAAACCCTACCAATGATGCGGTGGCACAGAAAATTTGTGAATTAGAAGGTGGAGTAGCTGCAATGCTTACCTCTTCTGGCCAGGCAGCAAATTATTATGCATTGTTTAATATTTGCGAAGCCGGAGATCATGTTGTATGTTCTTCTACAGTATACGGTGGAACATTTAACCTGTATGGTGCAACAATGAAAAAACAAGGAATTGATTGTACCTTTATTGATCCGGATGCATCAGAAGAAGAGATAGCCAAGGCATTTCGTCCAAATACAAAAGCATTATTTGCAGAAACAATTGCAAATCCTGCATTAGTAGTGTTGGATATTGAAAAATTTGCCAAGTTAGCCCATGATCATGGAGTACCATTAATTGTAGACAATACTTTTGCAACACCAATTAACTGTCGTCCGTTTGAGTGGGGAGCAGATATTGTAACTCATTCTACCACAAAATATATGGACGGACATGCAATGTGTGTAGGCGGATGTATTGTGGACAGTGGAAATTTTGATTGGGAGGCACATGCAGATAAGTTTCCGGGATTAACACAGCCGGACCCAACATATCATGGAATTGCTTACACCAAGAAGTTTGGAAAAGGTGCGTACATAACAAAAGCAACAGCACAGTTGATGAGAGATTTGGGTTCCATACCTTCTCCAATGAATTCATTCCTGTTAAATGTTGGTTTAGAAACCTTACATTTGCGCGTTCCAAGACATTGTGAAAACGCTCAGAAAGTAGCAGAATTTTTAAATAGTAATGAAAAAGTAGCATGGGTAAATTATGCCGGACTTCCGGATAATAAGTATCACGCATTAGCACAAAAATATATGCCAAACGGAACCTGTGGTGTTATTTCCTTTGGATTAAAAGGTGGAAGAGATGTATCTGTAGGGTTTATGGATAAATTAAAAATGATAGCTATTGTAACCCATGTGGCAGATGCAAGAACCTGTGTACTTCATCCGGCAAGCCATACACATAGACAGATGACAGATGAACAATTGATTGAAGCAGGTGTAGCACCTGATTTAATACGTCTTTCTGTGGGAATTGAAAATGCAAATGATATTATAGCAGATTTAAAACAGGCATTAGAAACCATATAAGATAATGATATGGAGGGTTTGATATGAGAAAAATTCTTTTTGCAGCATCAGAATGTGTACCATTTATTAAAACAGGCGGACTTGCAGATGTATGCGGTGCATTGCCTAAGGAGTTTGATAAAAAAGAATGGGATATCCGAGTTGTTATTCCGAATTATACATGTATACCAGAAAAGTGGAGAGACAAATTTCAGTATGTCACACACTTTTATATGAGTTGTGGAAGCTATATTCAAAATGAGTATGTAGGAGTTTTGCAATACGAAATGGATGGTATTACATACTATTTCATTGACAATCGTCATTATTTTGAATGTTTTGCACCGTATGGCGATATTCGTTTTGATATTGAAAAGTTTATTTTCTTTGATAAGGCAGTATTGTCCATGCTTCCTTTAATCGGTTTTCAGCCGGACATTATTCATTGCCATGACTGGGAAACAGGATTCATTCCGGTATATTTAAAAAATGAATTTCAAGGCGATATGTTCTTCTGGGGAATGAAGTCTATTATAACCATTCACAATCTGAAGTTCCAAGGGGTGTGGGATGCGAAAACAGTGAGAGGATTAACAGGATTTCAGGCAGAATTATTTACCCCGGATAAATTGGAATTTAAGAAAGATGCCAATATGTTAAAGGGCGGCTTAGTATATGCTGATTATATCACAACAGTAAGTGATACTTATGCCAAGGAGATTCAAACGGATTATTATGGAGAAGGTTTGAATGGAGTGTTATCAGCAAGACACATGGATATGCAGGGAATTGTGAATGGTATTGATTATGAGACCTATAATCCTGAAACAGACAAGAAGATTTATGCTAATTATAATGCCGATAATTTCCGTAAAAAGAAGAGTATCAATAAAACAAAATTACAGGAAGAGTTGGGATTGGCAGTAGATAAGAAACGGTACATGATAGGGTTGATTTCCAGATTGACGGATCAAAAAGGTCTGGATTTAATAGACTATGTGATGGAACGTTTGGTAGATGATTATACACAGCTTGTTGTAATTGGAACGGGAGAAGCGCAGTATGAAAATATGTTTCGACATTTCGCTTGGAAGTACCCAGATCGAATTTCTGCTAATATTTGCTATTCCGATGATTTGGCACATAAGCTATATGCGGCAGCAGATGCATTTTTAATGCCATCAAGGTTTGAACCTTGCGGACTTACACAAATGATTTCTTTCCGCTATGGTACATTGCCGATTGTGCGTGAAACAGGAGGTTTAAAGGATACCGTACAGCCGTTTAATGAATACGAAAATACCGGAGACGGATTTTCTTTTACCAATTATAATGGTGAAGAAATGTTAAATATCATCAATTATTCGAAACATATTTACTTTGATAGAAAACGCCAGTGGAATCAGATGGTAGACCGGGCAATGGCAAATGACTATTCTTGGAATGCTTCAAAATTCCGTTATGAAGGATTGTATAAATACCTTATGGGTGAATGTTAATAGACGAAAAGTGAGAGTGCTTGGATAATTTTTAGAAAACTTCCCATACTATGTGAAAAAGGCTTTGGCTTAAAACATAGAAAGGGAAGTTTTTTATGGAAGAAAATTTAAAGCAACAAGAAAAAGAAAAGAACGAGAATGAAGAAATTAAAGAAATGGGACAACTTACCTTAGAACAAGGGAAGGAAAAACATAAAATCCATTTATTATCTATTATCGGAGAAATTGAAGGACATGAAGTCCTGTCTGCAAATACAAAAGCAACCAAGTATGAACATGTACTGCCAAAACTTGCATCGATTGAAGATGATGACACCATTGATGGAGTAATGATGATTATTAATACAGTAGGTGGAGATGTGGAATCAGGACTTGCAATTGCGGAAATGATAAGTTCCTTAAGTAAGCCTACGGTATCGTTAGTGTTAGGTGGAAGTCATTCCATTGGTGTTCCGTTAGCGGTATCAACGGACTATTCTTATATTGTGCCTACCGGAACAATGGTGATACATCCGGTTCGGTTGAATGGACTTGTTATTGGAGCACCTCAGACATATGATTATTTCCAACAGATGCAGGATAGAATTACAGGGTTTATTGCAGATCATTGTTTCGCAACACAAAGCAGGTTAGAACAAATGATGTTAAATACTGGAATGTTGACAAAGGATCTTGGAACTATTTTAGTAGGAAGTCAGGCTGTTGCGGAGGGAATTATCAATGAAGTGGGAGGAATTGCGGAAGCAATGAAGAAACTTCACCAGATGATAGAAGAAAAAAGGGATAATGACATTTTAGAATAAGTATGGTAAGATAATACGGATAGGGCAGAGAACAGCTCTGCCCATAAATGAAAGAGTAGAATTTAGGAGGAAGTAAAATGGCAGCAAAGCCTAAAAATAAATCTGCCAGAGGAGGCACAAAACGAAAGACATCCGGGCAGAAGCGAAAGAAGAATATGAAACAGCAGCAGGAGTTTCAGGATGAAGTTATTCTGCTTTCTGTATTAGCAGTGTCTATTCTTCTTTTTATCAGTAACTTTGGATTTGGAGGTTTTGTAGGTGAGAGGGTAAGTTCCTTCTTTTTTGGTGTATTCGGATTAATGTCATACATATTTCCAATTGCACTATTTGTAGGAACAGCTTTTTTTATGTCAAATCGTAAAAATACTGTTGCAGTAGTGAAAATTGTTGCTGGTGTATTGTTTATTTTATTTTTAAGTCTATTTGTAGAACTGGTTGTAGATGCTTCGGGAGCATATTCTATCAAGGCAGGATATGAATATGCAAAAGCCAATAAAAACGGTGGCGGAGCCATTGGAGGACTTTTAGCAGGAATTTTGTGCCCGGCTATTGGAAAAATAGGAACATATGTGGTAGATATTATTGTTCTGATTATTTCCATGGTGCTTTTGACAGAACGTTCATTCTTAGGCGGGGTGAAAAAAGGAAGTAAAAAAGTATATGATACTGCCAGAGAAGATGCAGTAAGACGTAGAGAAATAAAAGAACAACGACGTGAAGAACGAGAAAAACGTCGTATGGATAAAAAAGTAGAAGGAGTTTCCGTTGATACGAAAGTGGTACCACCGGATGTTAAAAATTCTGATAACATCAGCGAATTGACAGCACCTCCGGTAGAAGAAAAGGAAGAAGTATTTTCTCCACAGGTAAGGGACAAGCTCTTTTCACCAGAAGAAGCGGTTATGCCAGTAGAAAATGTAATGGCAGTAGAACCGGAGCCTGAGGTGATACCGGAACTAGAAGAAGTGATACCGGAGCCTGTGGTAGTGGAAAAAGTACATAAGAAACCAAAACAGCCAAAGCAGGAAAAAGCGACAATCGAAGAAAATGTGGCGGAAATAGAACAGGAAATGGAGCAGATGCAACCGGCAGTTCCGGAAAAGACAGGACAAAATTATATGTTCCCACCAGTATCTTTGCTTACAAAAGGTGAAAATGTACAGGGCGATTCTAAAAAACATTTACAAGAAACAGCAATGAAATTACAACAGACATTGAAAACTTTTGGCGTAAATGTTACTATTACGGATGTAAGTTGTGGACCAAGTGTTACACGTTATGAACTTCAGCCGGAAATGGGCGTTAAAGTAAGTAAGATAGTAAATTTGGCAGATGATATTAAGCTGAATTTAGCAGCAGCAGATATTCGTATTGAGGCACCAATACCGGGAAAAGCTGCTGTTGGAATAGAAGTGCCGAATAAGGAAAATGTAATGGTACGTTTCCGGGATATGATAGAAGCACCTGAATTTAAGAATCATAAGTCTAATATTTGTTTTACAGCCGGAAAAGACATTGGTGGTCAGGTAGTGGTAGCGGATATTGCAAAGATGCCTCATTTGCTGATTGCAGGTGCTACCGGTTCCGGTAAGTCAGTGTGTATCAATACGATTATTATGAGTATTTTATATAAGGCAAATCCGGAAGATGTAAAGCTTATTTTGATTGATCCAAAGGTAGTTGAGTTAAGTGTATACAATGGAATTCCACATCTGTTTATTCCGGTAGTAACAGACCCGAAAAAGGCAGCAGGAGCATTACATTGGGCAGTTGCGGAAATGACGGAAAGATATCAGAAGTTTGCAGAATATCAGGTACGAGATTTAAAAGGATATAATCAAAAGGTAGAGGCAATCAAAGATATACCGGATGAGACAAAACCGCAGAAATTACCACAGATTGTCATTGTAGTAGACGAGTTGGCAGACCTTATGATGGTTGCACCTGGGGATGTGGAAGATGCAATTTGTCGTTTGGCACAGCTGGCAAGAGCCTGTGGAATTCATTTGATTATTGCAACACAGCGACCATCGGTAGATGTTATTACAGGATTGATTAAGGCAAATATGCCGTCAAGAATCGCTTTTTCCGTTTCATCAGGTGTTGATTCCAGAACAATTCTGGATATGAATGGAGCAGAAAAATTACTGGGAAACGGTGATATGTTATTCTATCCACAAGGATATCAGAAGCCCCTTCGTGTTCAGGGACCATTTGTGTCGGATAGTGAGGTAGAAGCAGTAGTTGATTTCTTGAAAAAGCAAAGTACAGTAGTATATAATACAGAAATAGAGGAAAAAATGAACAGTGTTTCTGTTGGAAGTGGTTCTGGCGTTGGAGGTGCCGGAAGTGCAGATGAGAGAGATGCCTATTTTGTAGAAGCAGGAAAATTTGTAATAGAAAAAGATAAAGGTTCCATAGGAATGTTGCAGCGTATGTTTAAGATTGGATTTAACCGGGCAGCCCGTATTATGGATCAGTTAGAAGAAGCTGGTGTTGTTGGACCAGAAGAAGGTACTAAGCCTAGAAAGATTCTGATGTCTATGTCAGAATTTGAGGAATATATTGAAGAATACGTTTAAAAACAAGACGGAAGAATAAGTCGAGGAGGATGAAAAATGAAAACAGACATTCAGATTGCACAGGAAGCAGAAATGATACATATCAAGGATGTGGCAGCACAGCTTGATATTAAGGAAGATGATTTGGAGATGTACGGAAAGTACAAAGCTAAATTGTCAGATGATTTAATGAAAAGAATAGAAAAGAATCCAGATGGAAAATTAATTCTTGTAACAGCCATCAACCCTACTCCGGCAGGAGAAGGAAAGACAACCGTAAGTGTAGGCTTAGGTCAGGCGTTTGGAAGACTTGGAAAAAAAGCAGTAATAGCATTAAGAGAGCCATCTTTAGGACCTTGCTTCGGAATTAAAGGTGGAGCAGCAGGCGGTGGATATTCTCAGGTAGTACCAATGGAAGATTTAAATCTTCATTTTACAGGAGATTTTCATGCAATCACTTCTGCAAATAACTTATTAGCAGCATTATTAGATAACCATATTCAGCAGGGAAATGATCTTGGAATCGATCCAAGACAGGTAGTATGGAAACGTTGTCTGGATATGAATGACCGTTCTCTTCGTAATATTGTAATCGGTCTTGGTAGAAAAGTAGATGGTATGGTAAGAGAAGATCATTTTGTAATTACAGTAGCATCTGAAATTATGGCAGTATTATGTCTGGCAAATGATATGGCAGATTTGAAGAAGCGTTTAGGTCGCATGATTGTGGCATATACATTTGATGGAAAACCGGTAACAGCAGATGATTTAAAAGCTACAGGTTCTATGGCAGCACTTTTAAAGGATGCTATAAAACCCAATATGGTTCAAACCTTAGAGCATACACCGGCAATTGTACATGGTGGACCATTTGCCAATATTGCACATGGATGTAACAGTGTACGCGCTACTAAGATGGGATTAAAACTTGCTGATTATGTTATCACTGAGGCAGGATTTGGTGCAGATCTTGGTGCAGAGAAGTTTATGGATATTAAGTGCCGTATGTCAGGTTTGAAGCCGGATGCAGTTGTTTTGGTAGCAACAGTCCGTGCGTTAAAATATAATGGTGGTGTACCAAAGGCAGAGCTTTCCGAAGAAAATCTGGATGCATTGAAAAAGGGTATTGTAAATCTTGAAAAACATATTGAAAATTTACAGAAGTTCGGAGTGCCGGTTGTTGTAACATTAAACTCTTTTATTACAGATACCAAAGCGGAAACAGATTATATTGAACAGTTCTGTAAAGAAAGAGGCTGTGAGTTTGCACTTTCCGAAGTATGGGAAAAAGGTGGCGAAGGCGGAGTCGCTTTAGCAGAAAAAGTCTTAGATACATTAGAAAATAAAGAAAATAACTTTAAACCACTTTATGCAGACGAATTACCTTTGAAAGATAAAATTGAAACCATTGCAAAGGAAATTTATGGAGCAGATGGTGTTACTTATGCACCGGCAGCATTAAAAGAATTAAAGAGAATTGAAGAACTTGGTATGGGTAATTTCCCAGTATGTATGGCAAAGACACAGTATTCCCTTTCTGATGACCAGACAAAATTAGGACGTCCAACCGGATTTGATATCAATGTTAGAGAAGTATATGTTTCTGCTGGAGCAGGATTTGTAGTAGTAGTAACAGGTGCAATTATGACAATGCCAGGTTTACCAAAGAATCCGGCAGCTTATAATATTGACGTAGATGATAATGGTGTTATTACCGGATTATTCTAGGCGATATATGATAGAAAGGAGACACCATGGCAAAGTTAATTGATGGAAAGAAAATATCACAGGAAATCAAAGATGAATTAAAAGAAAAAGTGGCTGCATTAAAGGCAGAAGGAAAAACAGGGGCACTAGCAGTAATTCAGGTGGGAGAAGACCCTGCTTCCAGCGTTTATGTACGCAATAAGAAAAATGCATGTGCGTATATCGGAATTGAATCTTTGGCATATGAATTACCGGAAAGTACAACGGAAGAAGAACTTTTGAAGTTGATTGAAGAATTAAATGAAAAGGAGAAAGTGCGCGGGATATTAGTGCAGCTTCCGCTTCCTTCTCACATTTGCGAAGACAAAGTGATACAGGCAATCAGTCCAGAAAAGGACGTAGATGGATTCCATCCACAGAGTGTTGGAGCCATGACGATTGGAGAGAAAGGCTTTTTGTCCTGTACTCCGTCAGGTATCATACAGTTATTAAAGCGTTCCGGCGTAGAGATAGAAGGAAAACATTGTGTAGTAATTGGAAGAAGTAATATTGTAGGAAAGCCAATGGCGCTTTTGATGTTGCGTGAAAATGCTACTGTAACCATTGCACATTCCAGAACAAAGAATTTGCCAGAGTTATGCAAACAGGCAGATATTTTGATTGTTGCAATTGGAAAGCCAAGATTTATCGGCGCAGAATATGTAAAAGAGGGCGCAGTTGTTATTGATGTTGGAATTCATCGAGATGAAAACAACAAGCTTTGCGGTGATGTGAAGTTTGACGAAGTTGAACCGATTGCATCTGCTATTACACCGGTTCCGGGAGGCGTTGGTCCAATGACAATTGCAATGCTAATGTCTAACTGTGTACAGAGTATAGAAGAGGAAAAACGATGAAGTGCGCAAAATGTGGAGCAGAATTAAAGGTAGGATGTATTTATTGTTCTGTTTGTGGGCAAGAGGCGCAGATTGTACCGGATTATAATTTGCTGGAAGATGATTTGCTGAAAGAACTTTTAAATGAAGAAAAAAAGCAAAACAGTGCAAACCAACAGAAAAAGTCAGCGGATGAAAAAAAGAATCAGGTACCGCATAAAAAGAAGAAAAAGAGCAAAGCACCAATAATTGCAGGCGCTATCGGTGCGATAATTGTATTAATAATTTTGATTGTTTTATTGGTAAAGCACAATCACAATAATTCCTATGATTATCAGTTTCAAAAGGCTGAAGAACATGTACAGTATAAGGAATATGCCGAAGCTCAAAAGTATTTGGAACGTGCGGTAGAATTAAAGTCAGATAGTATAGAAGCATTATTGTTATTGGGTGATGTGTACCATGCAGAGGATGAAACGGATGATGCAGTTGGTACATTTCAAAAGGTGATTGAATTAGAGCCGGATAATGAAAAGGCATATCAAAGTCTGATTGATATCTATGCTCAGTTACAGGATTATGATGCGATTGCCAAACTTTCTAAACAAACCAAGGACAGCAATATTTTAGATTTGTTTTCTGATTATTTGGTAACAGCACCAAAGATTTCGGAGGAAGATTATGATGAAGAGAAAGGATTAGAGATTACATCGCAATCCGGAGTGACTACTTACTATACATTAGATGGTTCTGATCCGAAAGAGGGAAAGAAATACGAAGAACCAATCTTTTTAGAGGAAGGAACCAATGTCATAAGAGCAATCTCAGAAAATGAGTTGGGCATTTATAGTGAGGAAACAAAAGCTGCTTATAAAGTGGAGTTTGAACCGCCGGAAGCACCAAAAGTTACACCTGATGGTGGAAGAATTACGGTAGCACAGCAGATAACGGTAGATGTTCCGGAAGGTTGCAAGGCATATTATACTTGGGATGGAACAGACCCAACAGCCAATTCAGAAGAGTATGTAGGACCTTTGGAAATACCGGAAGGAAACAATATTTTTTCTGTGATTTTGGTAGATAAAAGAGACCGTTGGTCGGATGTCACGAAATGTAATTTTATTTATACACCGTGATACAAAAGTTAGGAAATAATATTTGTAGGATTCAAAAGGTCATACCGCTAAAAGCGGTATAGACACATTGCTTAAAAATTGCATCTGAAAAACAAGTTTTTCAAGTGCAATTTTTTGCAATTAACACTTATCACTTTTGTGATAAGTGCTTTTGAATATAGTATAAGAACTTATAAATTATTTGTGAAATATGTTGCACATTGTGAAAGGAAATCTTTATGGAAAATTATCAATTAGGAAAGAGCAACTGGCGAACACCGGAACAGGGGCTGGAAAAAGAGTGGCTGCTGGTAAATGGAATTGGAGGATATTCTAATTGCAGTGTAACGGGAGAATTAACAAGAAGTCATTCCGGATATTTGGTGGCAGCAATGAATCCACCAGTAGAAAGAATGCTGATTTTAAGCAAAACTCAGGAACGCATTGATATAGGAAATCATACCATTGATTTGGCATGTCAACGTTATCTTGGGAAAGAAAAAAATGGATGTCGCTACTTGGAACATTTTTCTTTGGAGGCAGTACCACAGTATTTGTATCAGGTTGAGGATGTTTTCTTAAAGAAGACAATTGCAATGGTACGGGGTGAAAATACGGTAGCAGTCTGCTATGAAGTAGAAAATGGAATGGAACCGGCAACTTTGCATATAACACCATTGTTTAATGTGCGAGAAGCGGCAAATATGACGGATAAGTCTGCGATTTCTTATAAAAAGAGTATTGAAAAAAATGTACTTACAGTAGAAGCAGAAAAATATTCAGATATTCAGGTGGAATTTTATACGTCAGAAGGCAGATATGTAGACAGAAGTACATATCCTACTTCTATGGCAGCACCAACCTTCGTGGTAGAGGAAGATTTGTGCTATACCATCGACGTACGAACAGGAAGTCATAGTCTGGATAGTCATTATACGCCGTATGATATTGATATAGAATTAAAACCATTTGAAA
>ERZ1034984.2515-NODE-2515-length-14593-cov-5.626359_pt1 | contig 14593 bp, 13 predicted proteins | sample MGYA00520589_ERZ1034984 | MGnify/ENA primary metagenome ERZ1034984 (study PRJEB33766, sample SAMN09781790) | gut metagenome | biome: gut microbiome | host: Homo sapiens | place: Madagascar | study: EMG produced TPA metagenomics assembly of the PRJNA485056 data... | reverse complement strand
GTACAGAGAAAAAGGCTAATTTAAAAAGATATATTTGCGATTATATTTATTTTTTGTATCTTAACCATTCTCTTTCTGCAAATACTTTTCTGCGATTTCCGCCGCAGTGCGGCAGGCGCCCACGAAAGGGCGGCTCCGGTAATACTCCTCGGTTCTCGCCGCCTCTTCCTCACTCATTCCAAGTTCCTCTGCAAAAGCCACAAATACCGATTGGCTGCGGTTGTATCCTTTGCGGAATAATTCTTCCGCTCGGTCTGCCTTATTCATAACGTCCTCCTGTACTCTCTAAAAACAGCTTTCTTAACATCCAAGGTACCCGGCAATCTCCGAATCGAACAGTTTCATCACGCGTCTCAGAGTTGCATCATTCACATCATATTCTATCATCCGATTCTCATCCTTCACAAAACGAATCGGCAGTACATTCGGCGAAGTTCCGCTGATAAACGCCGCATCGAAATCCCCCAGATTCTTCCGCGGAATCTCCCGATATTCGATGGGCACCCGGTTCTCCTCACACACCGAAATGATTCTTTTACGAGTAATTCCAAGAAGAACGCCCTCGGCCGGACTGGTCACCACAACACCGTCTTTAATGAAGAACATATTGGATCGGCTGCCTTCCGTGATGCAATCCTTCCGATTGGCCAGCATCACCTCGAAAAAACCGTTCTCCGCAATCATGCGATTGGCGAATTCCCGCAGCCAGAAGTTGCTAATCTTCACCTGTGGGTTCTCTCGAACCGCCGCCAGAACCCCTACGCCCACGCCGTCACGATACATCTCTTCGCTGGGATAGGTGGCCCCGGTGAACATCATGCACACCGTGTCCTCCCAAATGATGATTTTCACGTTATCCGACGAAACACCGTTCGCCGTGCAAAGGCGCCCAAAATCCGCCCGAAGCGACTCCGCCGTAAAATCACATTGCATCCCGATTCCCGCCAGGGTATTCTTCAGCCTCTCCAGGTGATCCTCCAGGAAAAGCGGTTTTCCCTCAATGACCCGAATCACTTCGTACGCATACGCTTCCTGGGAATTAATCAGGGCATCGTACTCTGACGCATCGCACAAATTCCCATTTACAATAACAATATTTCTTTCATTCATAATGCAATCTTCTCTCTGATTATTTTTTTCTCGAACCTTATTATTATAGCCTATTCGCTCGTACATTTCAAAAATTTATCATCTGTGATATTATCGGGGTAAAGCCGGAAAACGTCCGCCCTCAGGAAGATCGGTTCGACCCGGAACGAGTGCATTTTGTTTTATAAGTGATAATAGAAGAAAAGGACCTCCGCATTGGATTGAAATGCGGAGGTTCTTTTCTTCTAGTGACTATTTTGAATTAAGTTGTCTTGCATTATACAACGCACTCTAGAAATCTACTTCGGTGTCGTAGTAGCAGCACTTCAGCAGTTTTTCCATGTCTTCCTGGCTCGGCTGTCTCGGGTTGGAACCGGTGCAGGCATCCAGAATTGCGTTTGCAGCGATTTCCGGGAGTCTTTCCAGGAATACGTCTTCCGGTACGAAGCCCTGTTCGGTCGAATAGCTGTCGCCGCCGTAGTTCTTAATGCAGTGCGGGATGTTCAGCTTGTCGTTCATTCCGCGAACGTATTCAATCAGAGCGGCAACCTTCTCATCTTCGGTGGTTCCGCCAAGGTGCATGTAGTCTGCGATTACGGCATATCTCTTCTTAGCTTCTTCATTCTTCGCATTGTAAGCGATAACCTTTGGCAGATACATTGCATTAGCCGCACCGTGGATGATATGGGAACCGTAGTCCGCAAATGCCGCACCGGTCTTGTGAGCCATGGAGTGTACGATGCCCAGCAGGCCGGACGAAAACGCGATGCCGGCAAGGCACTGTGCGTTGTGCATGCTGTCGCGAGCGGTCATATCTTCATTGTAGGAATCGATCAGGTTCTCCTGAATCAGCTCGATTGCACGGATTGCCGGTGCATCGGTGAAATCACTGTGAACTGTGGATACAAAAGCTTCAATCGCATGGGTCAGCGCATCCATTCCGGTATGAGCTACCAGCTTCTTCGGCATGGTCTCTGCCAGCTCCGGATCCACGATTGCAACGTCCGGGGTAATCTCAAAGTCGGCGATTGGATATTTAATTCCCTTTTCGTAGTCTGTGATGATGGAGAATGCGGTAACTTCCGTCGCTGTTCCGGATGTAGAAGAAATCGCACAGAATTTTGCCTTGGTGCGCAGCTTTGGCAGTCCGAATACCACGCACATATCCTCGAAGGTTACTTCCGGATATTCGTACTTAATCCACATTGCTTTCGCCGCATCGATTGGAGAACCGCCGCCGATTGCTACAATCCAATCCGGACCAAAGTCCTGCATAAATGCCGCACCCTTCATTACGGTCTCAACGGATGGATCCGGCTCGATTCCTTCAAATACACGAACTTCCATTCCGGCCTCTTCCAGATAACTCTTTGCTTTATCCAGGAAACCGAAGCGCTTCATGGAGCCGCCGCCCACACAGATAACCGCTTTCTTTCCTTCAAATTGTTTCAGCACTTCCAGTGCACCTTTGCCATGATAAATGTCTCTTGGGTTAGTAAATCTTTGCATTTTATTTTCCTCCTCATAGCACCGAAAATATAGTCCCTCTTGAACTTGATATTTATTTATCAATTTCTGACAAAAGTATAACGGTTTCGTAATTTCTAATCAAGTCTTTTGGAGAATTTGTTTGTATATTATAAAGAACACTTTCACGACGGTAAAAAAACTTTCATTCCTCTCCCAGAACTGCACTACTTACTCTTAAATTCCTTCAATAGGCGATTGCTTTTCCACATGGATACCATTCCATTTGAAATAATCAATCCGATGAAGCCGAGCATCCCCATTGTCGCCGCCTGAGGTAATCCATAGATTCGATGTTCATTAAGAACATAGGATGCGTAAATGGCTGCAACGAATAGAATCATCCCAATGACGATTGAATATAATCCCCGGTTTCGAATTTCTTTCAAGGCAGCAACTTTTTCCTCCTGTGATATTCGAACTACACTCGCAATCGTCTCTTCCGCTTTTTCCATGTAGTCTTCTATGCGAATTCTCTCACCACTTAACAGTTCGTTTACGGTAATGCCGAGAAAGTCACACAAGTCAATCATGATGGATGCATCAGGCAGACTTTTCCCGGTTTCCCATTTGGATACCGCTTTATTGGAAAGGCCGAAACGCTCCGCAAGTTGTGCTTGGGTAAGGCCTTTTTCTTTTCGAAGTTCCGCAATAAACGCCCCAGTTTTTTCTTGATTCATAGATTTCCTCCTTATGTTCGGTTCCATAATAGTGAATTTCTTTCCCAAATGGAATGAACCATCGGTAGACTTAGCACCATTTCACACGAGGTTTTATTTCGCGACAATTAGAATCGTCAGTGCCTCTGTTTGTGTAGTTAGTGTGAAACGTTATGCAGATTGCCCTCTTGAGCACACTTTTGCACAACAAGCGAGGTGAAAATAGAGGATGATGGTAAACAGAAGAGGTTTCGAACCCGGTTCACATAGCAGCTTGAAGGCTTTAAGCAAAGAATTTGAAGCAATTCTAATTTAAAGAGTGTTTATACAAATCAGTCATTCTAAGTATCGACAAAAGCAGCACCCTTCCATCAGAATGTTGTGCCAAATAGGCGTAAATCGCCGGAAATGCATAACACTTCACACCAACTTTACAATTCTAATAGATATATCGTACTTCATTCTAAAGTAAAAAATGAAGTTGGATATGCCGAAACAACACATCCAACTTCACACCTCAGAAAAAAGAATCTTTTAACTCCGACAATCCGAGCCGATGGAGCAAATCGCAGAATTCACTCCAGTTCGGAGGAAAAATATCTCTCCCATCACACGCAACGTGAATCTCGCTTGTTGTAACATTTTTGACATGCAGCAGCAATATCCGGTGCTCTGAGCCATACCCAATATATTCGAATTTCAATCCGCTAAGTCCCATCGTCTGCCTCCTCAGTACACCTCTTTCGACAACTGCGGTTCATGCCCTTTCTGCGTCTTTATAAAAACAGACAGCACAATGCCCACCACTGCCGTAACGATTTTTGCCGCAACGGAACTCCACCAGATCATGATCTGACCTCCGAACAGCGGCGGCAGAATCAGCACCAGTACCAACGTAAACACCGGCTCCGACAGAATCAGCACATAGGACCACACGCTTTTTTCCGTTGCGTAGAAGGCTGCCGATGTCACTCTTGTAATGGCATCGGCCGGGAGGGAAAGCAGAAAAATCGGCATGACCATTATGATTTCCCCATTGACTTCCGTTGACGAACCGAACAACACACCGATTTGACCTCGAAGCAGATACATCAGAATCCCGCCGATTACCGCAATGGACATCGATGATTTGTATGCCAGCTTCTTGATTTCCTTCAGATTTTTTCCCTGCCCCGCTCCGTAGAATTGACTCATAAGAGGCTGGCTGCCGTCGCCTACGCCCTGCAAGAGAAGATAGATAATGCAGATGACATAGGAAATGCAGGCATAAGTTGCGATTGCCCGCTGTCCACCGTAGGAAGCGGAAAAGCGATTGATAATCACAAGGGAAATTTCCGGAGCGAGAGTCAATCCGAAGGGCGCCAGCCCGATTTTCACGATTTGCAGCGCTCGTACCCTCATATCGCCGGACGTCATCTTCAAAAACAATTTCTTTTTGGCAGCACAATAAACCAGCGCCACCGCCATGGTGACTCCCTGTCCCATCACCGTCGCAAGGGCCGCACCGGTCATTCCCCGGTTCAGCACCCATACGAGGATGTAATCCAATATCACATTGGTGGCAAAACCGCATATCATAGCGATCATGGCCCACATCGCGCCGCCGTAATTTCTCATAAAAGGAACCATTCCGGTGCCGAATACCTGCAGCACGGTTCCCAGGATGATCACCGTCGTGTACTCTTTTCCCAGGACCAGCAGCTCGCCGTATGCCCCCAGCGCGGAAAGAAGCCGTTCCGACAACACGTAGAAAGATCCGGTAAGGAGCACGCTGAACAACAGCATCATCCATATCGCTTCGGCGGCGTAATCCCGCGCCCTTTCTTCGTGCCCGCCGGCGTTCAGTATGGAGTATTTGACAGCACCGCCCATGCCGATTCCGGTTCCAGTGGCAATCAGCACCGCAGTTATCGGATACGCGATGTTGATTGCGGAAAGCCCCGCATCCCCGATGGAATTTCCCACAAAAAAACCGTCCACAATGGCGTAAATTCCGGAGAGTGCGAAGGACAACACGGAGGGGATTACGTAATAAAAGAAGGTTCGCCTGTTACTCATCCTCCAGACCTCCGTTCAGCTCTTTTTCCATTTACATTCCGGTGGTGTAATTATCAAAGTATCCCTGAATGTGAATTACCGGTGTTCCCTTATCTCCGGATCCCGATGTCAAGTCGCAAAGCGAACCAATCAGATCGGTGAGTCTTCTCGGCGTGGTGCCTTCCGATGCCATGTTTCCCACAAGGCTCTCCTCCGGCTTATCGCTGATGGCCTGCTTAATCGCTTCTTTCAGTTCATCTCCGGTAAGATCCGAATATTCGTTATCGGCCAGATACTTCAGCTTCAGCTCATTCGGTGTTCCGTTCAGGCCTTCCGTATATGCCGGCGAAACCACCGGATCCGCCAGTTCCCAGATTTTGCCCACCGGATCTTTGAAAGCGCCGTCTCCGTATACCAGAACTTCCACCTGCTTTCCGGTTTTCTTCTTCATGATGGTCTGAACCTCATCCACAAAAGGCTGACAATCTCTCGGGAAGAGCTTTACGCTGTCATCGGTGGATTTGTTGGTTCCCAGAAGGCCGTACTCTTCGTTGAAGCCGCTTCCGTTTACCGGTGCATTCAGAATCTCATCCATGCCGTAAACATTTGCGCCCAGATCCTTCAGCTTATTTCTGGTTCTGAATCGGGTATGAATGTCGCAATTGATGACATTGTTCGTGTACTCGAGAATCGTCTCCGGCTTGTTGGAGAAAACGATCTCCGCCTCAGCACCGGCTTCCCGGATAATTTCACTGTAGAACTCCACATAATCCACGCCTGTGAACTGATGCTTGTTCACGCCGAACAGTTCTCTGTATTTCTTCTCATCCAGCACATCGGAATACGGATTGATTCCCGCATCCACCACCTGATCGATGGTAAGCAGTGCATTGCCCACTTCATCGGACGGATAGCTGAGCATTACAACAACCTTCTTGGCACCCATTGCCATGCCCTTCAGGCAGATGGAGAATCTGTTTCTGGAAAGAATCGGCCATACGATTCCGATGGTCTCTCCACCCAACTTGTTCTTTACATCCTCTGCAATGTCGTTCACACTAGCATAGTTTCCCTGACATCTGGCAACCACAGACTCGGTAATACCGATTACATCTCTGTCCAGAATCTCGAACCCATCGGATTCCGCTGCCTCCAGAACACTCTCCACTACCTGTTCTGCCAGATTATCTCCTTCACGGAAAATCGGACACCGGATTCCACGGGAAACCGTACCTACACGTCTTTCTGCTTTCATCTAAGCCTCCATTTATTTGTACATAGAATATGCAAGCCCATCTCTTAATAAATCAATGAACATAACAAAGTGAGTATACCTTATACGTTTATTCGTTGTAAACAAGAAAATCAATCCGCCGCTAAATCCGATAATTTCCGTCGGAATCCCCCCGGATATTCGATGCGTAGAATTCCGTCACTGCTTTTACCATATACTCCATATCCTTCACCCCCGCCGTCTCGTACGCCGAATGCATCGCCAGCTGCGGCAATCCGATATCCACGGTATTCATGGACACCTGGGACATGGCAATGTTGCCCAGAGTGCTGCCACCCGCTTCGTCCGACCGATTGGAGAAAAACTGCACCGGCACCTCTGCTTTTTCGCAAATCATCTTGAAAATCGCCACGCTGACCGCATCGCTGGTGTATTTTTGCCCGGCGTGGGATTTGATCACGATGCCCTCGTTCATGTAGACGCAGTTCGTTTCATCACTCTTCTGCCGATAATTCGGATGTACCGCGTGGGCGTTATCGCAGCTCAGCATAAAGCTGCTCGCCACGGCACGGCGGAATTCTTCTTCGTCCTTGCCCAGCGCCTTGTTCATCCGCCACAGAACATCATAAAGGAACGTGGACGCTGCTCCCTGTTTTGTGCCCGATCCCACCTCTTCGTTGTCAAAGCAGGCATAGACATTGATATTCCGATCGTTCTCTGCCGTCAGGAATCCCTTCATAGAGGTAAAAGCACATTGCAAGTCATCCAGTCTCGGGCATCCGATGAATTCATCGTCATGGCCCCATCGTACCGCTTCCATTCGGTTGTATAAAAACAAATCCATCCCGTAGATGTTCTCTTCCGATACGCCCAGCTCTTCCGCAATCAGTTTTTTAACGGCACCCGGTCCCTTCACGCTGCCGGATAATATGGGCAGCATGTCCACCTGCTTGTTGAGAGGCCGGCCTTCATTGATTTTTCGATCCATATGAATGGCCAGGCTGGGAATCATCAGAAGATCTCGATCCACTTTCACCAAGTGAGTCTCTAATCGATTTCCGTTTTTTACCATTACTTTTCCCGCAAGGGAAAGGGGCCGGTCAAACCAGGTGGAACAAATCATTCCGCCATACCCTTCGGTGTTCAGCATCGTGTATCTTTTTGCGATTTCGATTTCCGCATTTTCTTTCAGCTTAAAAGAGGGAGAATCGCTGTGGGATGCGGTCACATGGAAGCTGTAATCATCCAGGTCGGTTCCGGCCTTGACCGCGATGATGCTGGAATTATTTCTTGTAACGTAATATTTTTTCCCGGGTTCGATCTCCCACCGCTCGGATTCATGCAGTTCTTCGAACCCGTCTCGATTCAGGAGATTTTTTAATTCCGCCACCGCATGAAATGCCGTGGGGGCGTGCGCTATAAAAGATGTAAGTTCCGATACAATACTATTTTCCATTATTTCTGTTCCTCATACGTTCTTCGACAACAATCTTAACGGTTATGTCTATAATACTATAATCCCGACAGCAATAAAAATAAAAAAGCTGCGATTGTTTGAAACAACGCAGCATTTTTCTTTAAAACAAAATGTTATCCGGGTCTATTCTATCTGCCTCGCTAATGGAACGAATCACGCGGCATGGCACTCCTGCCGCAATCACACCAGCGGGAATATCACGAGTTACCACGCTTCCAGCACCGATAACTGAACCGGCACCGATAGTTACACCGCCACACACGGTAGCGTTTGCCCCAATCCAGACATTTTCCTCTAACGTAATCGGTGCTGAAGTCCCAATCCCTTGGCTGCGCTGTTCCGACTCCACTGCGTGTCCTGAACAAGCCAAACACACGCCGGGAGCAATAAATGCACCGGCACCGATATTTACCGGAGAGGTATCCAAAATAACACAGTTATAGTTGATAAAAGCAAAACCATGAATGTGTATATTGAAACCGTAATCGCAGTGAAAATCCGGTTCAATCCCAACTAACGGCGAATACGTCCCCAACAGTTCCTGCAAAATGGAACATCTCTTCTCTTGTTCCGACGGGGAAGTCCGATTGTATTCCCAACAAAGCTGTTTGGCACGCTTTTGTTCTTTTACGGGGGTCTTCTCGTAGCCACTGGCATAGGCCTCAGAGCGTTTAATAATTTCAAGGGGTGTCATGTTAGTGCTTTCCTTTCACCTTTCGATTTACGCGTTTGCTTCTTTAAGATATTTCCGAATCTCTTCTGCTGTCTCCAGATTCATAACGATATCCGCAATTCGATTGGCCTCTTTCTTCGTCCATCTGGAAATATTATATCTTGTTCTGAGAACGGAGGCCGGATTCACACTGAATTCATCCAATCCGAAGGCTAACAACAGCGGAGTCATCATCGGGTCCGCTGCAGCCTCACCGCACATCCCCACAGGAATTCCAGCCTCTTTCGCACATTGAATAATGTGACGAATGGAGCGCAGAACCGCCGGCTCGTATGTATCGTTAAGATACGATACCTTCGGATTCCCTCGGTCCGCAGCCATTGTATACTGAGTAAGATCATTTGTTCCTATGCTGAAAAAGTCACATTCTTTAGCCAGAAGATCCGCAATCATATTAGCGGCAGGTGTCTCTATCATTGCACCTACCGGAATGTCTCTGTCAAAGTCAATGCCTTCCGATTCAAGCTCACTCTTAATCTCTTCAATCAGCTTCCGAACCTGGCGCATCTCGTCAACTTCTGTAATAAGCGGTATCATTATCCGAATTTGTCCGAATGCACTCGCTCTTAATATTGCCCGAAGCTGGGTTTTGAAGAGCGCCTTGTTTTCCAGACAGTATCTTACAGCTCGGAAGCCTAGGAACGGATTATCTTCCTGCTCCATTCCAAGGTAAGCGATGTTTTTATCCCCGCCAACATCCAGAGTGCGAATGATTACACTTCCTTCCTCGAACAGCTGCGCCGCTTTTTTGTACATTTCAAACTGAAAATCCTCTTCCGGAGAATCTGTGCTTTCCATGAAGAGGAATTCCGTTCTGAAAAGACCGATTCCTTCTCCGGTTTTTTCGAAAGTCGTCACCGCATCGCTGATATTTCCTATATTGCAGTATACTTCCTTCGCCTGTCCGTCTCCGGTAACAGTCGGTCGTCCGGCGTACGCTGCAAGAAGTTTTTTTTCATTCACAAAAGCCGCCTGCTTCCGCTCGTATTGCCGCTGCATCTCCTTATCCGGATTCGGGATAACAATTCCCTCATTTCCATCAACGATTACCGTCATTCCGGTTTCGATTGCAGCAACTGCATCGGGAACACTTAATACCGCCGGGAGCTCCAATGCTCTTGCCAGAATTGCGGAGTGTGAAGTTTTTCCGCCATTCTCTGTAACAATACCGCAGATCTTGTTCCTGTCCAAATTCGCTGTCATGGATGGTTTGAGATCCGCTGTGATGATTACGCTGCCGGGCGGTATGTCCGCCGGGTTCTGCTCCTCTACACCCAGAAGAACTCTCAGCAATCCGGCTTTGATATCCTCTACATCTGCCGCCCTCTGCTGTGTCAGTTCATCCTCTGCTGCCAAGAACATCTCTTTAAACATATCGAGGATTTCTTCTGCCGCTTCTTCCGCACAGCTTCCGTTTTCAATTTTCGAATCCATCTGGGATATCATGAACGGATCCTGAATCATAATCTTATGGCCTCGAATGATTTCAGCTTCTTTCGGGGCTGAATCCGACAGACAATCTGCCGCAGAATCCGTTCTTCGGCAATACTCCTCTACTGCATCATGGAATCGTTCCTTTTCCGACTCCTTATCCTCAACCGCTCTTTTCTCATATTTAAGCTCTGAGTCTTTGATGACATAGGCTTTGCCTATTCCTGTTCCTTCCGATACCGGAATGCCTTTAAGCATTGTAATCACCTCATTTATTTTTCGCCGAAGCCCGATTCAATCATATTAACCGCTTCATTCAGCGCTTCCTTCTCGTCTTCCCCATCACATACAACGTTAATCTCAGTACCGAACTTGATTCCTGCTGCAATAAGGTTCATTACGCTTTTGCCGTTTACTTCCGTGTTGTTTACTTCAATCTTCACATCGGAACTGTATTTCCCCATTGCTGTTGCGAAAGCGGATGCCGGTCTCATGTGGAAACCTGTTGAATTCACTACTTTTAACTGTTTTGATACCATTGTAATTACCTCCCTAACAATTATTTAATCGTCTTTTTTAAAACTCCCAGCAGGAGCATTCCGACCACAGCGCCTGCTGCCAGTGCCAACAAATACCCACCTACATTGCCTACTACCGGGAATACGAAGATTCCGCCATGAGGTGCGCGAAGCGTACAATTCATTGCCATGGAAATTCCGCCTGCAACTGCCGAACCTGCTACGCATGGTGGGATGACTCTTACCGGATCTGCTGCCGCAAACGGAATCGCACCTTCCGTAATAAAGCACAGCCCCATGATGTAATTAACCACGCCGGCCTTTCTTTCTTCCTCCGTGTATTTGTTTTTAAAGAATGTTGTTGACAGTGCAATTGCAATTGGCGGAATCATACCGCCTACCATTACTGCTGCCATGATATTAAAATCACCGGATGCGATTGACGCTACACCGAAGACATATGCGGCTTTATTGAACGGACCGCCCATATCAATCGACATCATGCCCGCCAGCAGACAACCCAAGAGAATTTGACTTGTGCTGCCCATCGAATTCAACCCATTGGTTATTGCGGTATTAATCATTCCCACAACCGGATTGATTAAACACATAAACGCGCCCATTATCAATATTCCAAACAGCGGAAGAATCAGAACCGGCATCATGGATTCAATGCTTTCCGGAAGAAATGAAAATGCCCTTTTGAGCATCAGGACAATCAGTCCTCCGACAAATCCGGCAACCAGTGCGCCGATAAAGCCGGACACCGCAGTCGCATCCCCTCCCACATTGCTGAAGGTACTTCCGATTGTTGCCAGGTATCCTCCGACGAAACCTACGGCCAGTCCCGGTCGGTCTGCTATACTTCGGGAAATATAACCTGCCAATACCGGCATCATGAAGCCGAATGCGGCACCGCCTATCGTCTTAAAGAATTCTGCCGCCTGAGTATACGTTCCGAAACTGTCATTGCGAGGTGCACCGGCAATTGTATCAATCAGAAAAGCCAAAGCAATCAGAATACCGCCTCCGATTACAAACGGAAGCATATATGAAACTCCGTTCATTAGATGCTTGTATATTCTGTGTCCGATTCCCTCATCTCCTATGGATTCGGTGGAAGTTGTCTTCTGTCCCTCGTAATGATAAACCGGCGCCTTTCCTTCTATAATCGTGCGGATAAGCTGTTCCGGTTTGTTGATGCCGGCGGACACATTCGTCTTGCACACTTTTTTCCCGTCGAACCGAACCATTTCCACATTCTTATCTGCCGCAATGATAATTCCGTCTGCCGCCTCTATCTCCTCCGGTGTGAGTACGTTTTTAGCTCCTCCCGAACCGTTGGTTTCAGCTTTCAAGGAATATCCCATCTCACGAGCCTTTTTCTCGAGAGCCTCTGCTGCCATGTACGTATGAGCAATGCCGGTCGGACACGCCGTTACCGCCAGAATATCGTAAGTTCTTGCTTTTTCGCTTTCCGCTGCAGAAGGTTCTTGCTCGGATTCTTCCTGAGGATACCGTTCCTTTTCTTTTCTATTGATGGCTTCCATGAATTCCCGGGCATCCTTCGCATCGAGAAGCTCCTTGCGCAGTTCCATATCCATAAGAAGAGTCATCAGCCTCGAGAGCACTTCCAAATGCAAATCGCCATCCAAAGGTGCCGCAATCATAAAAATAAGATTGGACGGTTTGCCATCGGGAGCTCCGTAATCAACTCCTTCCGGCACCGTAATTGCCGCTAACCCTGCATGACCGACGGATTCACTTTTGGCATGAGGAATCGCTATCCCATCTCCAATCGCGGTACTTCCCAAGGATTCTCTGGCCAATATGTCTTTTTTATACTGTTCTGCGTCCGTGATATTCCCTGCCTTGTTATGCAAATCAATCAACATCTCGATTGCTTCATCTTTGCTGTTGATATTCACACCGGTTATTATAGCTGTCTTCTTCAATAAATCGCAAATCTGCATGTTGACACCTCCATTAACAATTCTGATACAATTCGCCTATCTTCTTTGCTGTAGCAAGACCTTCCGAGCATGCGGTTGCTGTGCCTGCCGCAACACCCAGTTTCAACGCTTCGCCGAAATCACCGCTGTTAAGAAGTCCCGCCAGGAATCCGGCTACCATTGAATCACCGGCGCCGACAGTATTGACTGCTTTTACGGAAACGGTTCCCATCATATGCTCCGTTCCGTCCCGGCATAGGAGGTATGCTCCGGCGCCTCCTAGGGAAACCAGAACATTCTGTGCACCCATTCCCTGCAGAATCTCTGCCCCTTTTCGCAATTCCGCCTTTCCGTTAATCGGTTCACCCATCAGCTCTTCCAATTCTTTCTTGTTCGGCTTTATGAACAGCGGCTTGTACTTCAGCACTTTTTTCAGCAGTTCACCGGTTGCATCAACAACATACTGAATACCTTTTCCTTCAAGATTCTTCAGTATTCTCTCGTATATGTCTTCCGGCAAAGTATTGGGTACGTTTCCGGAAATCACCAGAATATCTCCCTCTTTCAAGGTGTACAACCGGTCTAATAATTCCTGAATTTTCTGTTCCGAAATCTTGGGTCCCTGAGCATTGATTTCTGTTTCCTTTTTCTCTTTAATCTTGATATTAATTCTTGTGATGCCGTTATCCAAATGGATAAAATCGTTTTTTATGCCCTTTTCGTTAAGACCTTTTTCCAGCGCTTCCCCTGTAAATCCGCTTACAAAGCCTAACGCCGTGTTGGCGATACCCAGCTCGTTCAATACGGTGGAAACATTTATTCCTTTTCCGCCGAAATAGTATTCTTCTTTCAAAGTTCTGTTCATCGTATCCATTTTGAACTCATCAAGGAATACAACGTAATCAATTGCCGGGCTAAACGTAAGTGTATATATCATTCCTTCACCCCCTTAATGATCGTATACCGATTGTAATGTTCATTATCCAGATTGTTCGTTATAATGCATGCCTCGTCAATATTTGCAAATGTAACCGGCGAAATCAGTCCGAATTTGTTGTGATCCGCCAGCACGTAGGCTACATACGACCTCTTGATGACTGCCGTCTTTATCGCTGCTTCGCCTATATCCGGTGTCGTAAATCCTTTCTCCGTATCCACACCATTCGTCCCCATAAAGCATTTTGTAAAATTATAACGACACACTGCTTCTACAGCTTCGGTACCTATAATGGCTTCAGTGGATGGTTTGAGCTGACCTCCGACAATATGAGCATTAAATCCCCTTTGAGTAAGCTTCTTGGCATGTGCGATTCCGTTCGTAACGTAAGTCACATTCTTCTTGTCGAGATAATCGATCATCTTTTCCGTGGTGGTTCCCGCATCGATGTACACAAAATCATTCTCCTGTATCAAACCGGCCGCGTACTTTGCGATAATCTCCTTCTCCTCAACATTTATCGCAGTTCTCTGCAGAACATCCGTTTCGCCGTAAGTGATATCTCGGTTCACGGCCACCGCTCCACCAAATACCTTCTTAAGCTTTCCTTCATGATCCAGTTCAGTGATATCTCTTCTAATGGTAGACTCACTTGTTCCAAGATCTTGTGCCAGTGCCGCAACCTTCACGGTGTTGTGTTTTCGCAATTTTGCTAAAATCTTCTCATGTCTCTCATTCTGCAGCATTTCCGTATCTCCTTCTATTATCTAAATTATACCAGTTGTTTGCGCAGTGTCAATCAAATTCTTTCAAATTCAATCAATTTTAATCAATTTCAATCATCATGTCGATGGGAAGAAATCTCCTCGCATCAAGCGAACAGTGTCTGCACCGAAATCCTATCTCCTCACTTGTGTAATTGCAAAAAAAGAGACGACCCGGTCGCCAATGTCATTAAGTTAGCATTGAGACACGGTTAGTCTTAAGAAAGGAAGCCTA
>ERZ1034984.2514-NODE-2514-length-14596-cov-6.845953_pt1 | contig 14596 bp, 8 predicted proteins | sample MGYA00520589_ERZ1034984 | MGnify/ENA primary metagenome ERZ1034984 (study PRJEB33766, sample SAMN09781790) | gut metagenome | biome: gut microbiome | host: Homo sapiens | place: Madagascar | study: EMG produced TPA metagenomics assembly of the PRJNA485056 data... | reverse complement strand
GTAAGGCTATCCAGGACGAGATTGATCAGTTAAATACAGAGATCGACCGTGTTGCTGAGACAACCAAATTCAATGAGATTTACCTGTTAAAGGGTGATGACGGTGAGAAGACAATTAATCTTAAGGCACATGATGCCGGGTTAAAGGGAACTCTGACTGATAATGGTGATGGAACAGCTACATTCAAAATGGATGCATTGAAGGCTGGAGATAAAGTTTCAATCGGAGGCCAGACGTTTTCCATTGGAGCATCTAAACAGGAATTAACGGACATGTTGACAACTGCTGATATTGATACACAGCATCAGGATGTTGTGGTAAATGGAGATACTTATAAATATGTGGCTGCAAAAGCAGCAGTTACAACTGGTACAAAGGCAGATGGAAATGCAGCTGGATGGTATAAAGACGGAATTGTACCAGCGGATACTGGTGCCGGAATTGTAGCAGATGCAGATTATGCGGATGCAGCTGAATTTAGTACAAAAGTAAAATCTGGAACTGTTAAAGTAGGTACAAAGGAACTGTCCCTTATTGCAGATAATGATGGTGATGGAGTTGATGATAACAACAAAAATGTAATCACTAAAGAAAAAGCATATAGTCTTGCAGCAGCTGAATTATTGAAAGCAAACCAGATTGGTGATACTCAGAATCAGGCAAAAGTGGGTATTGATAAAAACTATACTGCAATGACACTTGCAAATGCAACTAATACAATTGAAATTCATACAGGAACTGCAAAAGTTGCCAACACATTAAGCTTCAGCCTTCACGTAGGTGCAGATGCTGACATGACAAACAAGATCACAGTTGATATTGACACCATGAACTCTGCAAACCTTGGAATCAAGGGCTTAAACGTAACGGACAAGAACGGTACAGCAGCAACCTACGCAATCGATGCTATTTCCGATGCAATCTCTAAGGTTTCTTCCCAGAGATCTGCACTCGGTGCTGTACAGAACAGATTAGAGCACACCATCGACAACCTGGATAATATTTCCGAGAATACATCTTCTGCTGAGTCTCGTATCCGTGATACAGATATGGCAAAAGAGATGGTAAACTACAGCAAGAACAACATTCTTGCACAGGCTGGACAGTCTATGCTCGCACAGGCTAATCAGTCTAATCAGGGTGTACTTTCTCTGTTACAGTAAAAGTAAATATGGTCATTACACATCAAAAGGGACTCTTCGGAGCCCCTTTTGGTGTGTGTTTATACTTTTACTGGCATAGAATTTAATGCCTCTTCGTATTCATCTGAAGTGTAATCCAGTAAAATTTTTTCTTTTGGAACGTTATATTTGATCATATTTTGAATTGCATCAATTCTACCCTTGGCTTCGCCCTGTTCCAGCAATTCTTCAGACCGTAACTTCAAAATCTTACCACCCATAATCTCACCCAATCCTTTCCTGATAGCATTATCCTCTGGGATAATATAATCTGCGATTTTCTCAATTAAAACAATCATATCCATATAAAGATGCGACTTTTGTTCTTTTTCGGACGCGTCCTCTAACCTTCGGTTGATCTCCCGGAAATCGTCCAGCAGATGCTTCACTTTTTTCGAATTTGTTCCATTATGTTTCAAAAAATGCTCATATCGTAAGATATGATACGGAAGCAGAATCAGCAGTCGTTTTTCAAAAATCCGATCCACCGTGTATCTTTTCGCCTGCAAAACCGGAACGCGGTAACGTACTTTCTGACCATCTGAAAACTTTACAATTGCTTCATGATAATCCGGAAGCGAACGGTGATTGCGGATATAAAGCACGCACGATTGAGGAAACGCAATCTCCCAAATTGCATGTTCCCCCAAAGAAGCATGTTCAAGTGCAATCGAAATGTCGTACTCGAACATCCGGATAACCATTGTCCTGTCCTTAGAGGACTGGCATTCCAGATGGTATATATGTCCACCAATCCGGATAATGGAGTCCGTGATCACGGTTCCGTACTTTTCGTAATGTTCGTTTCGCAATTGTTCAAACTGTTCCTCTTCGCTGTAAGAAGTATGGAAAACTTCGTTGATCAGCGGAATGAGAAGCTGCGGCATTTTTTGCGCAATGGTTCGGAATACATCGTCGAAAATCGTGCTGTGTTCTGTTGTGTTTTCTGTGCCGGCATCTGGCAACGAAGTTGTCAAAATGTCAGTGTTCCCCATGTAGTGTCCTACCTTTCCTTTAGTATATATCATAAGCATCTGCTTTTACAATATAGAAAGTATAAAAAACAGAGCTGTTATGACCAGTTCTATGAAATTGTGGTTCTAATGGAAATTTATGAGCGAAATGCTCTCCATGAGTGGTGATTGCGGTACAATGGCGATGTATCGCATAAGTAATTGTGGTATATAATTTTATAAACCCAGTAAAAACAGAATATCGTATTTTCGGACAGAAGTCAAATGATTTATAACAGTAACAGAAAAACAACAATTGCGATACGATTGGAAAATAAATCGTATCACGATTGTTGTTGTAAAATTATTTTCTGGTTTATAGGATCTCCTCAAGCCCATACAATGCCGCACCCAGTGCACCGACAATCTCTGGTTCCTCATAGATATGTAGTTTTTCTCCAAGCTGCTCCTCCAGCACGGCGACGACACCCGGATTCTTGGCAACACCGCCAGTCATCATATATCCCGGATTCAGACCGACACGTTTCAGGAGGGACATTGCTTTCCCGGCAATTGCCTTGTGAATTCCATGTGCAATATCAGCAATCTCTTTGTTCTGTGCGATCAGGGAGATAACTTCCGATTCAGCAAAAACACTGCACATACTGCTGATTTCAATATTTTCTTTGGACTGCAGGGATACCGGACCAAGTTCGTCGATACTGATTTCCAGGGAGCGCGCCATCATTTCCAGAAAGCGGCCGGTTCCGGCGGCACATTTATCATTCATGACAAAATCGGCAACTTCTCCATTGTCATTTAGCCGGATGGCTTTGCTATCCTGACCGCCGATATCGAGGATCGTGTGAACGTCCGGGAAGAGAAGATGCGCACCTTTTCCGTGGCAGCTGATTTCGGTTACATTTTTGTCCGCAAATGGAATGCTGACACGACCATAACCGGTGGATACAATCAGGGAAATATCTTCCCGGTTAAGTCCGGCCTTTTTCAGAACGTCTGCCAGTGCGGCATCTGCACTCTGGGAAGATTTGGCTCCGGTGCGGACAACTGAAAATGCTTTGATCTGTCTGTTTTCGTCTAAGATTACGGTGTTTGTAGAGGTAGAGCCGCTGTCAATTCCTAATGTATACACAGTATCACCCTTTCTTTTTATCATTTGTTTTTCCCCGGTCAGGGACAATCCTTTTTTCACTTTCAATTCTTCCATAAAGGCTTCCACACGGGTCCGGACCTGTCCGGCACATTGTCTGGTGGAATCGGTTTCTACCAGCAGAATCGGCAGATCCAGCCGCTGGCGGAAATCCGCATACTCGTAAGAATAAGAGTCACAGAATTTGACGGTATGATATATAATTCCATCCAGGCGGTCGGTAAAACCGTCAAGAAAATGTTCACGGTTCGCTGCTTTTAACATGCGCATGCATGGAATCTGGTTTAGCAGCGCGGCAGCATAGGAATGCAGGACCTGATCCTCTGTAATGGAAAAATCACGTGCAAGTCCGGTGCATGTTAAATCAAACAGCAGATTGGCACCGCGGTCGACAAGCAACTGACGGATTTCATTGTTGCATCGGGCACCCATGATACCAATATTGAGTTTCTGTCCGTTTCCTTTTTCGGACGCTGCGCTGGCAGACATGCGGGTGTTTTCCTGTTTTTTCAGAGCCGCTTTGTTCTGCATCATGGAAACAAAACGTTTCAGATCCAGTGTTTTTCCGGAGAAAGCCTCGTACTCCGTGAGCATTTGTTTTAACTGGCGTTCATAGAGTGCTACTGCAAAATCATTAAATTTGCGGGGAATATCCAGCAAAAAGAAAAATTTATCCGGGAACTGGCTTTTTAATGTGTCATACAGACGCCGGATGCTGTCGCAGCAGGTAGTCAGAATGACACCCTCATAGTCATGTTCCATCACATCTTCCAGCACGGCCTTGGTATAGGAACAGATGTTGGCGTGCATCAGGGTGTCCGCGTGGTTAAAATCCGTAACGGATGGTTCCAGACGTGTGATTTCCGTGTCCATGGCTTCAAATAATTCCATGGGGGTATATTTACATACATAACCTAACATGATGAATTCCTCTCTTTATCCAGAATTTCCAGAAAAGCTTCCAGACGGGTTTTGATCTGTCCGTCATGGCTGTTCCGGCGGTCCATGGCATCGCCATCCAGAACGAGCAGTGGAATATCCGCGGCCTTGAGTGTTTCGCGAAGCTGGAATACTCCGCCGGCAGATTGCTTACAGCCCCAGTGGCAGAAGTTAATGACGCCATCGGCATGCATTTCTTTTGCCAGTTTTACGACCATATTTGCTTTTTTTTCGTATGGACCGTTATAGAGATTGTTTAGCATTTTAGTGGCAAGTGCTTCCAGTGGGTGGGTGGTATCCAGTTCGTCCATGTAATCCAGGTTCATTTCGGTACACTGGATCTGGTAATCTCTGTTCAGGTTAAAATAGTGTTTGAGTGTTTCCTGATAAAAAGGAAGCAGATGTACCCACACAATCCGGGTGCCGTCATATTTCGGATACTGTTTGATATCCTCGGCAAAACTGCGGAACAGGTCAAGGGTTTCCGGTGTTCCGATGTTTAAGTGGGTGGCAAAAAGCATGTACATCTGCAGAGTCAGTGTCGATGGGTAATAGCGCTCTGCCTGCAGTTTTAAAAACTCTTTGTAATAAGCTTTCGACTGGTTTTCGCGGGCAAGTGTTTCCGACAGGTCATCCATGGACAGACGTTTTCCGGTCAGTGCTTCCAGTTTCTGAATCAGTTCTTTCAGCTGCATGGTCACATATTCTACGGCTTCCGGAGAACAGCTGTCCGGCACATCGATCACATAAGTGTCAAGATCCGTGTGCCGGCTGACATAGCGGAATGTGTTAATATTGCCGTCACAAATCATGGAAGTTGTCACACCGAGTCTGGCAGGTGAAATAATTCCGGAGTCTACGGCACCGATAAAATCTTTGTGATAGGAACAGAGCGTGGAGGCAATTCCCCGGCTTTCTGCGCGGTCGATAAAATAGTCTTCACATGTAAATCCTGAGAGAAACGAGGAAAGACATTCCATGGAAAGCGCACTGAGTCCGAAGCACTGGAAAATTTCCACGGGTGCAAACAGATTGCACCAGACCGTGGATTCCGGGTATTCCAGCGCATGAAGCGTATTTTTTACGCCGAGCGTATTCAGCTTCTGATATGCTTTCGGCATTGTTTTTTCTGCAAAATGTTCCGTCCGGAACTGTTCGAGATGTAATCCGATGTCAATCATTTTGCGGGAAACTGCCGGGTGGGTGCCGGCATATTTTTTAATATAATTTCCGTAAGTTTTGACGATATTCATAGTATATATCCTTTATTAAACAGGTTCATTTTCAAAAAATTATTATAACCTTGTGTCTGTAAAAAATAAAGTTTTGTGTAATAAAATTTAGAAAAACCTAAGAATCTAAAATATTGCGTATTATAGGGGGATTGATTATAATAGAAAGTACGGAATTATCTATTATGGAAGGAATCAGGACACATGGGAGCACAGGACAATACGGAAAAGGTACTGCGCAGTCTTCACGTTTTGCTGTCGAAGAGTGAGCCGTATCCGAAAGAGCCGAGTAAAGTTATCATAGATAAGCAGCAGGTGATTGATCTGCTGGCAGAATTAAATACCTGTATTTATCAGATTATGGATGAATACGAGCTGACCATTCGAAGCCGTGACAAGGCAGAGCGCGATTTCCATAAAAAGGGAGATCAGATCATCTGGGATGCAAGCCGTAAGGCAGAGGACATTTATGCGGCATCTGTCATGTATATGGATGAAACGTTAAACCGTATGCAGGATATCATGCAGGAGGCAGACAAAAAGGTCGGTGCCATCTATCAGGAAATTAAAGAACAGATGGAAAAAGAAGAAAAGACATTAAGAACCAACAAGTCCGAACTCAAAGGACAGCTGCAGGATCTGGTTGATACCGAAAAGTACTTAAAGATCATCGAGGAGCGAAACCGCGAGATTGAGAAGGAAAAGATGGAAGGAAGACCGGAGTACGAGCAGGAGAAGCGGGAAGAAAAAGCAATTTACGCAAACCGGCAGACCGATATTAAGATTAATCAGGAATATCTGGATAAGCTTGGACTTTCCGTACCGGAAGAACCGGTAGAAGACCTTGCGGAAGAACCAGTAGAAAAGCCGGTGGAAAAGCCGGTGGAAAAACCAAAGAAGCTGTCGCCGAAGCCGGAGATTCCGGCACCGGTTACGGTAGAAGATGACGATGAAGAGTTAAAGCAGCTGGAAGAACAACTGCGTGTGAATCTGGATGCTGATTATTTTAAGTGGAAAGATGAACAGGAAGAACAGGAAGCAGCAGAAGAAAAAGAAAAATCCGCCGGCTTTCAGAACAAGATCAAGAACCTGATAGGAGGACATCCGCATGACGATTCTGGTGTGTGATGATGACAAGGAAATTGTAGACGCAATTGAGATTTACCTGATTCAGGAAGGATACCAGGTAGTAAAAGCATATGACGGGGAACAGGCTCTGGAGATGCTTCGCACAAAGAAAATTGATCTGATGGTGATCGACGTGATGATGCCGAAACTGGATGGAATCCGTGCGACATTCCAGGCACGTAAAACAAGCAGCATTCCCATTATCATCCTGTCTGCCAAGACAGAAGATGCGGATAAGATTCTGGGGCTGAACGTGGGGGCGGACGATTATGTGACCAAGCCGTTTAATCCGCTGGAACTGGTTGCCCGTGTGAAGTCACAGCTGCGGCGTTATACCACACTTTCGAGCACCCCTTCCGGTGATGCCGTTTATGAAGCCGGCGGTCTGGTTATTAACGATGAATTAAAAAAAGTTACGGTAGATGGGGAAGAGGTCAAACTGACTCCGATCGAATACAACATCCTTCTGCTTCTCATGAAAAATAAAGGAAAAGTATTTTCCATCAGTCAGATTTATGAGGAAATCTGGAATGAAGAAGCAATTGGCGCTGACAATACAGTTGCTGTCCACATCCGGCATATCCGGGAAAAAATCGAAATCAATCCGAAAGAACCGCGGTATCTGAAAGTGGTCTGGGGTGTCGGCTATAAAATCGAAGCGGGGGCGTAGCTGTCTATGAAAGAATTCTCCAGCGGAAAAAAGGGCGCAGCCATTGTCATGCATCAGATGTTCCTGATTATGATGCTTTGCGGAATCTATGGGATCGGATACAATCTGCGCAGACATATCGGAGGGCTGAGGATTCTCAGCCTGTTTATGGTGATCGGCATGGTCGGAAGCTTTGTATTTCTTGCCTATCTGACAGGTGTTGCAGGGCGCCGGTCGGAGGAGGATGCAACCATTTACCTGACCTGGATCGATAAAATTTATACGGATATCCAGATGGTGCTTTTTGTGGCATTCATTTATCTTGTGCTTTTTTTGGGGAGAAATCTCCATGACATCCAGTTTGAACTGTCCGGACTGATGGTAGCGGTCGGAACAGTCGGGTATCTGGTCGATGTTGTATTCCTGCTGTTTTATATGAGCATTGTCCGGCGGGTCAAAAACAATACCCTTCTGACATACAGTCTGATCTATCAGGCAGGAAGCTTCCTTAGACGGGTGTTTATCTCCGGACAGAATCCCAGACTGTGTACGCGTAAGGCGCGCGAAAGATATGAGATCCAGCATGCAATTGAAAAAATTGCGGCAGGGGCACTGGATACAACACTGGATGTGGAGCAGTTTCACGGACAGGAAAGAGGCATTGCAGCTTCTGTGAATAATATCCGTGCAGGGCTGAGCGAAGCCATTCAGGAGCGGATCCGGAATGAACGGATGAAGGCAGACCTGATCACGAATGTTTCCCATGATATCAAAACACCGCTTACTTCCATTGTCAATTATGTGGATCTGCTCAAACGTGAAAACCTGGAAAACGAAAATGCACGTAATTATATCCGGGTTCTGGATGAAAAATCCCAGCGGCTGAAACAGCTGACGGAGGATCTGGTCGAAGCATCAAAGATCAGTTCCGGAAATATCCAGCTGGATATGCAGACCATTGATCTGGTAGAACTGCTGTACCAGACGGGTGGTGAGTTCAATGAACGTTTTGAGGCACGGGGGCTGACCATTGTGACGAAACTGCCGCACAATTCGGTGATGATCCGGGCAGACGGACGGCAGCTCTACCGTGCAATTGAAAATCTGTATACCAATGCGGCAAAATATGCACTCGAAAATACCCGGGTTTATGTAGATCTGGAAGTAGAGGAGAACAATGCGGTTTTCCGTATCAAAAATATTTCGAAAAATCCGCTGCCGGAACAGGGAGCGGCGAGGAAAGACCTGACGGAGCGTTTTGTGAGGGGAGAGGAATCCCGCACGACAGAGGGAAGCGGTCTTGGACTGTCCATTGCAAAGAATCTTACACAGTTGATGGGCGGTGAGTTTGCAATCCTGGTAGATGGCGATCTGTTTGCGGCATCCATTACGTTTGCAGTCGTTGCATAAAAATACATTTTATTATATAATTATCATTAACTATGATTTCGAAAACAAGGAGGAAACTATGAAGTTATATGAGAACGGCGCATACCTGGTCAACGGCAGGGATGTTGTCATTAATTCACCGGAAGCAGCATCTGCTGTCAATGCAAAGACAGGAAAGACTGTTACACCGGAAGATGCAAAGAAACAAACCATTGCATATGGAATTTTAAAGAGTCACAATACATCCGGCAACATGGAAAAACTGCAGATCAAATTTGATAAGCTGACTTCCCACGATATTACATTTGTCGGCATCATCCAGACCGCCAGGGCATCAGGTCTTGAGAAGTTCCCGATTCCTTATGTACTCACTAACTGTCACAACAGTCTGTGCGCAGTCGGTGGAACCATCAACGAAGATGACCATATGTTTGGACTTACATGTGCAAAGAAATACGGCGGAATCTATGTTCCTCCTCATCAGGCAGTTATTCACCAGTTTGCAAGAGAAATGCTTGCAGGCGGCGGAAAGATGATCCTTGGATCAGACTCCCATACCCGTTACGGGGCACTGGGAACCATGGCAATTGGAGAAGGTGGTCCGGAGCTTGTAAAGCAGCTTTTGAATAAAACCTATGATATTGATATGCCGGGAGTTGTCGGCATTTACCTGACAGGTACCCCGCAGAAGGGGGTCGGTCCGCAGGATATCGCACTTGCCATTATCGGTGAAGTATTTGCCAACGGATTTGTAAAAAATAAAGTGATGGAGTTTGTCGGACCGGGTGTATCCAATCTGAGTGTTGATTACCGTATCGGTGTCGATGTTATGACAACAGAGACCACCTGTCTGTCCTCTATCTGGAGAACCGATGACCAGGTGAAGGAATTCTATGAGATCCACGGAAGAACCGGAGATTTCGAGGAACTGAATCCGGGAGAAACTGCATACTATGACAGCTTTATCGAACTTGATTTAAGCGAGATTAAGCCAATGATCGCGATGCCGTTCCATCCAAGCAATACATACACGATCGAGGAATTAAATGCAAACCTGATGGATATTCTCGATGACTGTGAGAAGCGTGCACAGGTAAGTTTTGATGGAAAAGTAGACCTTGACTTAAAGAGCAAAGTAAAGAACGGAAGACTGTATGTAGATCAGGGTATCATTGCCGGATGTGCCGGTGGTGGATTTGAAAATATCTGCGACGCAGCAGATATCTTAAAGGGTTCTTCCATTGGAGCGGACGAGTTTACGCTGAGTGTTTACCCGGCTTCCACTCCGATTTATATGGAACTGGTTAAGAACGGTGCCGTTGCCAATCTGTTGGAGACAGGTGCCATTGTCAAGACTGCATTCTGTGGACCGTGCTTTGGTGCCGGAGATACACCTGCAAATAATGCATTTTCCATCCGTCATTCTACACGTAACTTCCCGAACCGTGAGGGCTCTAAGGTACAGAACGGACAGGTTGCTTCCGTAGCACTGATGGATGCGCGTTCTATCGCTGCAACCGCTGCAAATAAGGGATTCCTTACCGCAGCTACCGATATTGATGTAAACTACAGCAAGCCGAAATACTTCTTTGATAAGACCATTTATGAAAACCGTGTATTTGACAGCAAGGGTGTGGCAGATCCGGACGTAGAGATCCAGTTTGGACCAAATATCAAGGACTGGCCGGCTATGAGCCCGCTTCCGGAGAATCTTGTGCTGAAAGTTGTTTCCGAGATTCACGATCCGGTGACCACAACGGACGAGCTGATTCCTTCCGGTGAGACATCCTCTTTCCGTTCCAACCCACTGGGACTGGCAGAGTTTGCACTTTCCAGAAAGGATCCGGAATATGTTGGACGTGCCAAGGAAGTACAGAAGGCACAGAAGGCTGTCGAGGCAGATACCTGTCCGGGGGATGCACTTCCGGAGATTCATCCGGTTATGGATACCATCCGTGCAACGTTCTCCGATGTCAACCGCTCAAACGTTGGTTTCGGAAGTACGATTTTTGCAGTAAAACCGGGAGACGGTTCTGCGCGTGAGCAGGCGGCTTCCTGCCAGAAGGTACTTGGCGGATGGGCAAACATTGCAAATGAATATGCGACCAAGAGATATCGTTCCAACCTGATTAACTGGGGTATGATCCCGTTTGTTATTGATCAGGGAGAGCTTCCGTTCCACAATCTGGATTACCTGTTTGTTCCAAAAATCCGTGAGGCAATCGCAGACGGAAAGACAGAATTTGAGGCATATGTGGTAAAGGATGGTGCCTTAAAGCCATTTACCCTGCGTATGGGAGAACTGACACCGGATGAGAAAGATATTATCCTTAAAGGCTGCCTGATCAATTATTACCGCGGATAGGAGATCTTGTATGACAGACGTGGAAAAACAAAAACAGATGGAACAGATCAAACAGAGTGAGGATGGCATGCGTCAGACGGTTCTTCTGATTAAAATCGGATTGATGGTATTTCTCACCTTTGCCTGTTGTACCGTATTTTTCTTCCTGGTGCTCCGGTACAAGGGGGTTGCAGATACCTGGCATCTGATTACAGGTGCATTGCAGCCGATTATTATCGGACTGGGACTTGCTTATCTGCTTAACCCGGTTATGAAATTTCAGGAGCGGCGCTGGCTGCCGTTTCTGAAAAAGAAAATGAAATCGGAAAAATCTGCGGCTAAAGTGGCACGTGGATTGTCCATTGCCGGGGCAATCCTGTTCCTTCTGGTGATCCTGGTGCTTTTGATCGCCGCAATTGTTCCTTCGGTGGTATCAAGTGTTACCGGGCTGGTGGAAACACTGCCCGGCAATGTAGAAAGTCTGATCCGTATGGTGAAAAGCGGAAAACTCGGAGCCTATGGAGTGACAGATACCATCAGTGATATGCTGACAAAGCTGACGGATTATGTGGAAAACTGGGCAACGAACGATCTGCTTCCACAGATGCAGCAATATCTGCTGCAGATTACTTCCGGTGTAATCACGATGGTCAAATTCATATTAAACTTCATCATTGGAATTATTGTCGTTGTTTATGTCTTATCCATTAAAGAAAGCCTGGTGGGACAGAGCAAAAAGATTGTGTATGCGATCTTTAAGCCAAAACAGGGAAATATTATTATCGAAGTTTTCCACAAGGCAGATGAAGTATTTGGTGGTTTCATCATTGGAAAGATTATAGATTCTGCCATCATCGGAGTAATCTGTTATTTTGGATGTCTGATCCTGCATATTCCGGATACGATACTGGTTGCGGTTATCATTGGAGTAACCAATGTCATTCCGGTGTTTGGACCGTTTATCGGTGCGGTTCCGACACTTCTTCTGGTGGTGATCCAGAGTCCGCTGCATGCGTTGTATCTGCTGATATTTATTATCGTTCTGCAGCAGGTGGATGGAAATATCATTGGACCGAAGATTTTAGGAAATTCCACCGGATTGTCTGCATTCTGGGTAATGTTTTCAATTCTGATCGGAGGCGGACTGTTTGGATTCCTGGGAATGCTGCTTGGGGTTCCGGTGTTTGCGATGATTTACTATATTATCCGCAGACTGGTAAACCACAGCATACGAAAGAAAAATCTTACAACCGTAACGGAGGCATATGTGGAGGCGGCCGGTGTGAATGAGGCAACCGGTGCGATCATATATTACGGGGAAAAACAAAAGAAAAAGAGAACTTTAAAAGATTCCGGGAAGAAAGACGAAACAAAGAAAAACCAGTAATTTCAAGGGCTGTACGCGTTTGTGTGCAGCTCTTTTTTTCGGATTATTTTTTGACACTAATTGCCGCCTATGGTATACTTGAAAATAGACAGATAGACCTGTTTGGGGATACTTTAAGGAGATAACAATTGGACAAATACGAATATAATCTGAAGCTTGATCAGATGAAATCCCGCTATGCGGAAGAGAAATATGATGAGGCAGCAGATATTGCAGATACCATCAATTGGAATAAGGTTAAAAATGTAAATGGTCTGGTAAAAGCTGGGGAAGTGTACGAAAAAGTACAGCGTTATGAGGAGAGCCGGGAAGTTTTACTGATGGCATATGATCGCTCGCCGATCGGAAGAATGATTATTTACCGTCTTGCGGAAGTGGCGGTCAAGATGAAAGATTTTCAGGCGGCACAGGATTATTACGATGAGTTTGTGGAGATTGCGCCTCATGACACCCTTAAATATGTACTTCGCTATGATATACAGAAGGCACAGGGGGCTTCTTATGAAGAACTGATACCGATTCTTGAAGAACTCAAGGAACAGGAATACACGGAAGAGTGGGCATATGAGCTTGCTTATCTGTATCACAAAGCAGGGATGAGTGAGAAGTGTATTGATGCATGTGATGAGCTGGTTCTCTGGTTTGGAGACGGGCCATATGTAGAGCGTGCATTGGAACTGAAAATGCTGTATCAGCCATTGACAAAAACACAGGAAGAAAAGTATCGGTCGTTTTGTCAGGCAAAAGATGACAGAGCAGGTTTGACACACATTGATGTGGAGGAGATGGCGCGTGCCGGGGAGACCGTGCATGATCCGGTCGCAATTCCAAAAGTAGAAGTAAACACAGAACGGTTTAATACCGTCAATCTTCAGGCGGAAATTGCAAAGGGTATGCAGCAGATCATGGATGCAACCGAAAAAGAGACGGTCACGGATACGCTGGACAATATCAACCGTATGGTGGAAGATGTCCCTTATCTGAAAATGCAGATGGAGGAAGAAAAGCCTGAGGCACAGCCGGAACAGAATACACGGCACATTGAGACAGATGAGGAGATTGATGGTTCACTCAAGACAAATTTCAAAGAGTTGTTGGGAGAAGACTCCGATGGTCAGATGAGCATGATGACAAATGAGAAAAACATGATTGAGCATCAGATCACAGGCCAGATGACAATTGAGGAAGTGCTGAGTGAGTGGGAGAAAATGCGTAAGGCTGCGGAAGCTGCACTAGAAGATGCCAGAAAGCGGAAACTCGAATCCGCCAAAGCGCGTGCGCTGCAGGAGGCAGGCGATATTATGGACCGCCTGACAGGAGTATTGCCAAAACTGGATGCGGTACTGGCAGAGAAGGCGGATATTGTGGAGGAAACGATGGAAACACCGCCACAGACGCTGGAAAGGGAAACACCGCCGGAAGCGGATGATCCAAAAGAACGAAAGGAAGAAGAGGAAGAGAACAAAAAAGAGGAACAGCCTGCCAGGGATACAGACGGCGAAGAACTTTGGCCAGAGGGAGTATCTTTAGAAGAAATGGTACGTTCCCAGCAGAAAAAAAAGACGGAAGCTGCCGCACAGAAACCGGCAGAAGAGACATCCGATGTGACAGAAGATGACCAAAACTTAAATGAGAATCGTGGTGTAGAAGAAATGGAAACAGAAACAGAAACAAAGAAAAAGGATTTTGAGGAGGTTCCGATCGAGGATCTGCCACAGAAACCAACACTTGCACAGGAGAGGGAAGAAGAGTTTGCTTTTGTAAGAAGAAAAACAGATCGCTCTTCCTGGAAAGGAAAAACCATACATATCCCACAGGTAGACACACCGGTGGATCTGGGAAAAGAGGAAAAACAGAATATCCCGCTTGTAGAACTGACCGATGAACAGAAAGCGATTTTTTCGTATTTTATGCCGGTGAAGGGCATGGAGGATCAGCTCTGCAAAGCGTTGACAGTTGCTTCGTCCCATCTGAAAAATAAGGAAACTGCATCGAGGGGGAATCTCGTAATTAAAGGCGGACAGGGAAGTGGAAAAACAACACTTGCCACCAGCATGATCAAAGTCCTGCAGCAGGAGACCGGGGTTTTGGATGGAAAGATTGGAAAGATCCATGCGGAAGCATTGAACCAGAAAAATGTCGGCGGGCTGCTGGATAAGGTGGCAGGAGGATGCCTGATTATTGAACAGGCAGGAGATATGGAGAAAAAGACCGTGTCGGAGT
>ERZ1034984.2503-NODE-2503-length-14640-cov-38.481042_pt1 | contig 14640 bp, 13 predicted proteins | sample MGYA00520589_ERZ1034984 | MGnify/ENA primary metagenome ERZ1034984 (study PRJEB33766, sample SAMN09781790) | gut metagenome | biome: gut microbiome | host: Homo sapiens | place: Madagascar | study: EMG produced TPA metagenomics assembly of the PRJNA485056 data... | reverse complement strand
AGACTTATCGCATTTTTTATATATAAAAAGTCTCACATCAATTGTAACTCTACAAAATAAAAAATGCTTTTTAGTATTTGTGTTTTCTATTCTTTTGTTTTACAATTATAGTAGGGTGAGTATGATGATTGAAAATAAGTTTAATTCATTTTCTGATAATAATATTACTCTTGCTGAATGGCTTTCTAGTGGATATAGTTCAGAGGAGATTCATACTCTTTTTGTCAATATGGATAAGGCTATGAAATATTTACATGAAAAGGGATTTTGTATTGATTCTTTTAATCCTAACAATATTGAGATTTTAAATGGTTCACTTAATCAAATTAGATTTATGGCTTTGGGACATATTCCTGTTGGAAGTGCCGCTGTTAATATAGAATATGTTAGAGATGATATAGGTCGTTCAGCTTTACTTCAAATTGGAATTTATGCGAATTGTTTAAATAATTTGAATCCATCTTTTTTGAAAGAGAATTTTGAACGTTTTGAAATGTTTTTGCCTGAGGGAGACATTCCTTACTATAAAGGTGTTGTTGAAAGACGAGCTGCTGTTTATTTTAGTGATTATGTTGCTGAAAAGAATAAGAGGGCTTTGGAAGGACTTGAAACTGAATTAAATGAAGTAGGTGGAGCTGGTAAGGGAGTTTCTTTAGTTAAATCAAATGGACATAGTTTGGTTGGTAACGATACTACTAATAAGAGAATTAATGATTCTATATATAGTGATTTAAATGGGATTAATAATTCTGCCTATATTAGTTTTGTTTCAATACCATTTATTATTGCTGTTTTAGGTTTATTATTTATGTTAATTATGAGTTTTTCGTGATTTTGTTTGACATTTCTAGGTGTTTGTGCTATTTTAATGGTGAGCACTCGGAAGTGTTTTTATTTTGAAAAAATTATCTAAGGAGAATGATAGATATGGCTGTAAAAGAAAAAGATAAGTCTATTAAGAATAATGCAGTTGAAAAAAAGAATAAAAAAGAAGTTAAATCTACAAATAAGGAAGATTCTAAGAAGAAACAAAGTTTTTGGGTAAGATTTAGAATATTTTGTCATGGTGTTAAGAGTGAAACTTCTAGAGTTCACTGGCCAAGTAAAAAAGAAATGGTTAAATATTCTATTGCAACTATTGTATTTATTGTTTTCTGTTCGTTGTTCTTTTATTTAATTGAAGTTATTTTTGCTCTAATTCAATCATTAGTAAAGTAGGAGGTAATTATGGATAAACAATGGTATGTAGTTAATACTTATTCTGGTCATGAGAATAAAGTAAAAGAAAAACTTGAGATGCGTGCTGAATCTATGGATATGCAAGATTATATTTTTAGAGTTGTAATTCCAGAAGAGAAAGTTGTAGAAGTTAAAGATGGTGTAACTAAGGAAAAAGTTAAGAAGATGTTTCCTGGTTATATATTAGTTGAAATGGTTATGACAGATGAAGCTTGGTATGTTGTACGTAATACTCCTGGTGTTACTGGTTTCATTGGATCATCTGGTAAAGGTGCTAAACCTACACCATTACAACCTTATGAAGTTGATAAAATATTAGGTAATATGGGTATTAGTAGACTTGATGTTGATAAAGAACTTACTGAAGGTACTAAGGTTAAGATTATAGCTGGACCTTTCAATGGTATGTTTGGTAAAGTTGATTCGGTTGACCTTCAAACTCAAAAAGTTATGTTACTTGTTGATTTGTTTGGACAAGAAACTTCTGTTGAAGTTGAGTTAGGTCAAATAGAAAAAGCATAAAGTGCTTGAAATATATAAGACTTTGTGTTATTATTTAGGGGCTATATTTAATTTAATATAGATTTAGTGGGAAGCATGGTTTGCATTTATTAAGCGGGAATCAAGCTATTTGGACCACTCGCGAAAACTAAAAATTTATAGGAGGTGTTTTTCGTGGCAAAGGAAGCAATAAGAAAAATAAAATTACAAATTCCAGCAGGAAAAGCTACACCAGCTCCACCAGTAGGAACTGTTTTAGGTCCAGCAGGAATCAATCTTCAAGATTTTTGTACTAAGTATAATGACGCTACAAGAGAAAAAATGGGTGACATTTTACCAGTAGAAATTTCTGTTTATGATGATAGAAGTTTTGATTTTGTAATTAAAACTCCACCAGCTAGTTTCTTATTAAAGAAATATGCAAAGGTTAATAAGGGAGCTGTTAAGGCTTCAAAAGAAGTTGTTGGTACTATTACTGAAGCTCAATTAAGAGAAATAGCAGAAATTAAGTTACCAGACTTAAATGCATATTCAGTTGAAGAAGCTATGAAGATTGTAGCTGGTACAGCTAAAAACATGGGAATTGCTATTGAAGGTCAAGAGTAATTCTAGTAATTAATCATATAGGTTTAACCTATGTGGAAGGAATTAGATAATAAATAAATCCGCTTTTACCACATAAGGAGGAAAGAAAATGAAAAGAAGAAGTAAGAAATATACTGAAGCTCTTTCAAAAATAGAAAAGAATAAAGTATACACTAAAGAAGAAGCTATTAAGTTAGTTAAAGAAACATCTACTAGTTCATTTGATGGATCTGTTGAAGTTGCTATGAGATTAAATCTTGATACTAAAAAAGCAGATCAACAATTAAGAGGTGCAATCGTACTTCCTAAAGGAACTGGTAAGACTAAGAAAGTATTAGTAATTGCTAAAGGTGATAAGGCTAATCAAGCAAGAGAAGCAGGAGCTGACTATGTTGGTGATGTAGATATGCTTGAAAAGATCGAAAAAGAAAACTGGTTTGATTTTGATACTATGATTGCTACACCTGATATGATGCCATTACTTGGTAAATTAGGTAAGGTTTTAGGACCTAAAGGTTTAATGCCAAACCCTAAGACTGGTACAGTTACTATGGACGTTACTAAAGCTGTTGAAGAAGTTAAAGCTGGACGTGTTGAATATAGAACTGATAGTTATGGTAATATTCATGGTATTATTGGTAAAGTATCTTTCTCAGATGAAGATTTACTTGCTAACTTAGATGCATTTGTTACACACATAATTAAATTAAGACCTGCAACAGTTAAAGGTGATTATGTTAAGAACATTTCTGTAGCTTCTACAATGGGTCCTGGAATTAAAGTTGAAAATAACTTTGACAAATAGGATTTAATAAGTTATAATAAAGACAATTTGTTGGTGCCATAGACAGTAGGTGTTGATGTAAATCCTACCGAGGACTTTAATTAGTATGAAAAGTTTCTTGGCATGTCTATGTTTAAGAAACTTTTTTATGGCATCCTTACATAAATAATGAGGAGGTGTTTTATGGCAAGTGAAGCAATCTTAAAGCAAAAACAAGGTGTAATTGATGAGATTAAAGATCGTGTTCAAGGTGCTACTACTATCGTTTTATTCGATTATCGTGGTATGACTGATAGTGAAGCTAAAGAATTACGTATCAAATTAAGAGAATCTGATTCTGATTACAAAGTTTATAAGAATACTTTAATGGCTCGTGCTTTTAATGAATTAGGCATAGACTTAAATGATTCTTTAAATGGACCTAGTGCTTTTGCATTTGGTACTGATCAAATAGCACCAATTAAGATTTTATCTGATTTTGCTAAAAGTCATCCAGCATTAGTTTTAAAAGTAGGGATTGTAGATGGAGAGAAAGCTGATCAAGCTAAGTTAGCAGAATATGCTACTATACCATCAAGAGAAGGTCTACTTACTATGCTTGCTGGTGGTATGATGGGTATCGCAAGAGACTTATCAATCTGCTTAGACTTATATAGTCAACAAAAAGAAGATTAATTTAAAAATTAAAATATAATTATAGGAGGAATAGGAAAATGGCTAAATTAACAAGAGACGAATTTATCAGTAGTTTAAAAGAAATGAATTTATTAGAAATTAAGGAATTAGTAGATGCAATGAAAGAAGAATTTGGTGTAGATCCAAGTGCTGTTGCTGTTGCTGCACCAGCTGCTGGAGCTACTGCTGATGAAGGACCAAGTACAGTTACTGTTTCAATAGCTGATGCTGGTGCTGCTAAAGTTGCAGTTATTAAAGTTGTTAAAGAAATTACTGGTTTAGGATTAAAAGAGTCTAAAGATATCGTTGATTCAAACGGTGTTGTTAAAGAAAACATTGCAAAAGCTGAAGCTGATGAAATTAAAGCTAAGTTAGAAGAAGCTGGAGCTACTGTAGAAGTTAAATAATTAACTTCTCTTTTTTTGTAAAATTATGTTAAAAATATTAAAAAATGTTTGACATATATTTTGTTTTGTTGTAATATATGTTTCGAAAGGAAGAAAACTGATATTTTTATAATGGTTTTCTTCTTTCTTTTTTTAAGGAGATTAAAAATGGGACAATATTTTACTAACGAGAAATTACCTAGTAATGTTCGAAAGACTGAATGTTTTGTACTAGGACACAAGTTTACATTTTTAACTGATAATGGTGTTTTTTCAAAAGACGGTTTGGATTTTGGCAGTAGACTTCTTCTTGAGACAATCCCGCTTGAAGAGGTTGGAGGCAAAATTCTTGATATGGGTTGCGGTTATGGAGTTTTTGGTATTGTTATAAGTAAACTTACTGGAGCACATGTTGATATGGTAGATGTTAACTTACGTGCTATGCATCTAGCTGTTAGAAACGCAAAGGAGAATGGCGTTTCTAATGTAGATGTCTTTGAAAGTAATGTTTATGAAAATGTTAAATCAAAATACTCTACTATAGTTACTAATCCTCCGATAAGGGCTGGTAAAAAAATAGTCTATGATATAGTGATGAATGCAAAGAATCACTTAGAAGAAGATGGAAAACTCTTCTTAGTTATTCGTAAGGAGCAGGGCGCAAAATCGCTAATTATCGACTTAAAGAAAATATACAATGTTGATATATTGGAAAAGAGTAAAGGTTTTTTTATAATTAAATGTAGTTTGTAATTGACAAGTTATTATCTTTGAGTAGATAATATAGGTTGCTGACTTTGTTTTATTAACAAAAATCTATCAGAAAAAATATTGTGTGGGGTGAAAAAGAGTGTCATATAAAATAGTAAAATCAGGTGACTACCGTGAGAGAAGAAATTTCTCTAAAATTAGAAATACCTACGAATTAAAAGATTTGTTGGAAATTCAAAAAAAATCATACAAATGGTTCCTTGATACAGGAATAAAAGAAGTATTTGAAGATCTATTTCCAGTAGAGAATTTCTCTGGAACTTTATCACTTGAATTTGGAGATTATCATTTTGATGAACCAAGATATTCAATTAAAGAAAGTAAAGATCGTGAGAGTACTTATGCTGCTCCATTAAGAGTTGAAGTTCGTTTATTTAACCGTGAGACAGGTGAAGTAAAAGAACAAGAAATTTTCATGGGTGATATGCCTATGATGACAGATTCTGGTACATTTGTAATTAATGGTGCTGAACGTGTTATCGTTTCACAATTAGTTCGTTCTCCAAGTGTATACTTTAATCGTGAGATTGATAAGTCTGGTCGTGAATTAATTACTTCTCAAATCATACCAACTCGTGGTACTTGGTTAGAGTTTGAAACTGATGCTAGAGATGTATTATATGTACGTATTGATCGTACTAGAAAAGTAACTTTAACTACTTTACTTAGAGCATTTGGATTATCTACTGATGAAGATATCTTTAAGATGTTTGGTGAAGATGAGTATTTAAAGAATACTATTGCTAAAGATTCTACTAAGAATACAGATGAAGCATTAATCGAAATTTATGAAAAATTAAGACCAGGAGAACCAGTTACACTTGATTCTTCTAAGAACCAAATCATTACTAGATTCTTTGATGAATTTAGATATGATTTAGCAAAAGTTGGTCGTTATAAATTTAATCGTAAATTAAACGTAGCAGATCGTTTATTGAATCAAGTTATTGCTGAAGATATTACTAATAATGGTGAAGTTGTTTTAGAGAAGGGAACTCAAATAACTAAAGCTAATATGGATATCTTAAAAAAAGCACTTGCTAATGGATTTGGTATGAAAGAAGTTAAAGTTAATGAAGAATTAGACCAATATAATAAAGTACAAATCGTTAAGATATTTAGTCCTAATGATAAGAAAAAGAAACTTGATGTTATTGGTAATGATCAAAGTATTGATGTTAAACGTTTAACTATTTCTGATGTTTATGCTTCTGTATCTTATTACTTAAATTTATTACAAGGGGTAGGAAACTTTGATGAAATTGACCATTTAGGAAATAGACGTATTCGTCAAGTTGGAGAACTTTTACAAAATCAATTTAGAATCGGTGTTTCTAGAATGGAGAGGGTTGTTCGTGAGAGAATGACTACTCAAGAAATGGAAGAAGTTACTCCTAAGACTTTAATTAATATTCGTCCAGTTACTGCTGCTATGAAAGAATTCTTTGGTAGTTCACAATTATCACAATTCATGGATCAAACAAATCCTATTGCTGAACTTACTAATAAACGTCGTCTTTCTGCATTAGGACCTGGTGGACTTTCTCGTGATCGTGCTGGTGTTGAAGTACGTGACGTTAATAGTTCTCACTATGGACGTATTTGTCCAATTGAATCTCCTGAAGGGCCAAACATTGGACTTATTACTTCACTTGCTAGTTATGCAAAGATTGATGAGTATGGTTTCGTTATGTCTCCATATCGTAAAGTAGTAGATTGTCAAATTACTGATGATGTACATTACTTAACTGCAGATGAAGAACTTGATTATATTATTTCTCAATCTACAGTTGAAACTGATGAAAACAATAAAATTATAAGTGAACAAGTTAATGCTCGTTTCCGTGGTGAAAATATTTTAGCAAAACCTGAACAAGTTGATTATATTGACGTTAGTCCACAACAAGTTGTTTCAGTTACAACAAGTTGTATTCCATTCCTAGAACATGATGATGCGACTCGTGCTTCAATGGGTGCTAACATGCAACGTCAGGCTATGCCATTAATTAAGACTGAGGCTCCATTTGTTGGAACTGGTGTTGAATATATAGCTGCTAAGGATTCTGGTGTTGAAGTTGTTGCTAAAAATGATGGTATTGTTGAATATGCAGATGCTAAGAAGGTAGTTGTTAAGACTAAAGAAGGAAAAGAAACTTATAGATTACAAAACTTTGAGTTAGCAAACTCTAGTATTTGTTCACATCAAAGACCTATAGTTCATCCTGGAGATGTTGTTAAAGCAGATAAGACTATTCTTGCTGATGGTAACTCTACTGATAAAGGAGAACTTGCTTTAGGTAAAAATATGACAGTTGCTTTCATGACATTTAATGGTTATAACTATGAGGATGCTGTTATTTTAAATGAAAACTTAGTTAAAGATGATAAATTTACTTCATTACATCTTGAAGATTATGAGATGCAATGTCGCGAAACTAAATTAGGACCTGAAGAAATTACAAGAGATATTCCTAATGTTTCTGAAGAAGCTCGTCGTAATTTGGATGAAAATGGTATCATTACTATTGGTACAGAAGTTAGAGAAGGAGATATCTTAGTTGGTAAAGTTACTCCTAAGGGTATGGCTGAACTTACTTCTGAAGAAAAATTACTACATGCAATCTTTGGTGAGAAGACTCGTGAAGTTCGTGATACATCATTACGTGTTCCACATGGTGGTGATGGTATCGTTCATGATATCAAGATTTATTCTCGTAAAGATAATGATGAATTACCTGCTGGTGTTAGTAAAGTAATTCGTGTTTATATAATTCAAAAACGTAAGATTCAAGTTGGAGATAAGATGTCTGGACGTCATGGTAATAAGGGTGTTATTTCACTTATTCTTCCACAAGAAGATATGCCATATTTACCAGATGGTACTCCAGTTGATATTATGTTAAATCCACAAGGTGTTCCTTCTCGTATGAACTTTGGACAGATTCTTGAAATCCATATGGGTATGGCTTGTAAAAAACTTGGTGTACATATTGCTACTCCAGTATTCGATGGTGCTCATATCAATGATATTAAAGATATGATGAAGGAAGCAGGAATGGATGAAGATGGTAAGACTGTTCTATATGATGGTCGTACAGGTGATCCATTTGATCATAGAATCGCTGTTGGTGTAATGTATATGATTAAATTACATCACATGGTTGATGATAAATTACATGCTCGTTCTACTGGACCTTACTCGTTAGTTACACAACAACCACTTGGTGGTAAAGCTCAATTCGGTGGACAGAGATTTGGTGAAATGGAAGTTTGGGCATTATATGCATATGGTGCTGCTCATACATTACAAGAAATTTTAACAGTTAAATCAGATGATGTAATTGGACGTGTTAAAGTTTATGAATCAATTATTAAAGGTCAAGAAATTAATCAAGCTGGTGTTCCAGAATCATTTAGAGTATTAATGAAAGAGTTCCAAGCTTTAGGACTTGATATTTCTATAATTAATGATAATGGTGAAACATTACAGTTAAAAGAAATAGAAGAAGCAGAGGATAGGGAAGACAATAATTCAAGTATTGAAGAATTTGAATCTACTCCAGTTCCTGATTTAATGCCTAATTCTTCAGACGATTCATTAGAAGATGATTATTCTGATGATGACGAAGAAGATGAAGAGGATGAAGAACCAGATTTTGGTGAAAATTATGATGATTTTATGAGTGATGAATTTGATGAGAATGAAGATTTTGAGGAAGGAGCTGAGTTTTAATGATAGAGGTAAATAAATTTGATGCATTAAAAATTGGTATCGCTTCTCCTGAAAAAATTCGTGAATGGTCTTATGGAGAAGTAAAAAAACCTGAAACTATCAATTATCGTACACTTAGACCTGAAAGAGATGGACTTTTCTGTGAAAAGATATTTGGACCAACTAAGGACTTTGAATGTGCTTGTGGTAAATATAAGAGAGTTCGTTATAAAAATATAGTATGTGATAGATGTGGAGTTGAAGTTACTCGTTCTAAAGTTCGTCGTGAACGTATGGGACATATTGAGTTAGCAACTCCAGTATCTCATATTTGGTTCTTTAAGGGTGTTCCTTCTCGTATGGGACTTGTACTTGATATGAGTCCAAGGGATTTGGAAGAAGTATTATACTTTGTTAGTTATGTAGTTATTGATAAAGGGAATGCACCACTTGAAAATAAGCAAACTTTATCTGAAAAAGAATATCGTGCTTATTATGAAAAATATGGTACTGGTTTTAGAGTTGGTATGGGTGCAGAAGCTATTAAAGAACTATTAAAGAAAGTTGATTTAAAGAAAGAAATCGATGAAATTACTAAAGAACTTGAGACTGCTCAAGGTCAAAAGAGAACTAGATTACTTAAGAGACTTGATGTTTTAGATGCTTTCTATACATCTGGTAATAAACCTGAATGGATGATTATGGATTGTATTCCAGTTATTCCACCAGAATTAAGACCAATGATTCAACTTGATGGTGGTAGATTTGCTACTAGTGACTTGAATGATTTATATCGTCGTGTTATTAACCGTAATAATCGTTTAAAGAAACTTATTGATTTAGGTGCTCCTACTATCATTATTCAAAATGAAAAACGTATGTTGCAAGAGGCTGTTGACTCATTATTTGATAATGGACGTCGTGGTAGAAGTGTAACAGGTGCAGGAAATAGACCTTTAAAATCATTATCTAGTATGTTAAAAGGTAAACAAGGTCGTTTCCGTCAAAACTTATTAGGAAAACGTGTTGATTATTCTGGTCGTTCAGTTATCGTTGTTGGACCAAGTTTAAAAATGTATCAATGTGGAATTCCTAAAGAAATGGCTTTGGAATTATTTAAACCACATGTTATTCATGGTTTAGTTTCTAAAGATATCGCTCATAATATTAAAGCTGCTAAGAGATTAATTGAAAATCAAGATCCTGTTGTTTGGGATGTTGTTGAAGAAGTAATTAAAGAGCATCCAGTTATGCTTAACCGTGCTCCTACATTACATAGATTAGGTATTCAAGCATTTGAACCAATCTTAGTTGGTGGAAAGGCAATTCGTCTACATCCATTAGTTTGTCCAGCATTTAATGCCGACTTCGATGGTGACCAGATGGCTGTACACGTTCCATTATCAGAAGAAGCACAAGCTGAAGCAAGATTATTAATGCTTGGTTCTAATAATATTCTTCATCCAAAATCAGGAGATCCAATTGTTACTCCATCACAAGACATGGTTTTAGGTAACTACTATATAACTATGGAAAAGGCTGGAGAAGTTGGAGAAGGAAGAGTATTTAAGAATACAAATGAAGCTTTAATGGCTTATGAACGTAGAGAATTAACTTTACATGCAAGAATTGCAGTACCAGTTGATTCATTCAAATATAAATTATTTACTGAGAGTCAAAAAGGTAAATACTTAGTTACTACTGTTGGTAAAATTAAATTTAATGAAATCTTACCTGATTCATTTGCTTTTATAAATGAACCAACAGATGATAATATTTCTAATATTACTCCTAATAAGTATTTCTTAGAGAAGGGTACTAATATACCTGAGGCTATTAAAGAAATGCCATTAGTAAAGCCTTTTGCAAAGGGTACATTAGAAAAGATAATTGCTCAAGTATTTAAACGTTATAAAACTACTGAGACTTCTACAATGCTTGATAACTTAAAAGACTTAGGTTTCAAATATTCAACTTTAGCAGGTATTACTGTTAGTATGGCTGATGTTGTTACTAGTAAGCATAAGAATGAAGTTGTTGCTGAAAGTCAAAAATTAGTTGATAAGATCAATAAACAATATAAACGTGGTTTAATTACTGAAGAGGAACGTTACAATAAAGTAATTGAAACTTGGAATGCTGCTAAGGATCAAGTTCAAGCAGAACTTGAAGAAATAGCTAAGAGTGATGTTGATAATCCAATCTTCATGATGATGCATTCTAAGGCTCGTGGTAACATTTCTAACTTTACTCAAGTTGCTGGTATGCGTGGTATCATGGCAAAACCAGATGGTTCTTCAGTAGAAATTCCAGTTCTTTCAAACTTCATTGAAGGATTATCTGTTGCTGAATTCTTCTTATCTACACATGGTACTCGTAAAGGTTTAGCAGATACAGCTTTAAAGACTGCTGATTCTGGATACTTAACTCGTCGTTTAGTTGATGTTAGTCAAGATATGATCGTTCGTGAAGAAGATTGTGGTACTGACCAGGGTGTTGTAGTACATGACTTTATCAACGAAAAGACTGGTTCAGTTATTGAAAGTTTAAGAGATCGTATTATTGGTAGATTTGCTAATAAGAAGATTATTAATCCTGAAACTAAAGAAGTTATTGTTGATAAATTACAAATGATTACTGAGTCCCTAGCTGATAAAGTAATTGCTGCAGGTATTAAAGAAGTAGAAATTCGTACAATTTTAACTTGTGGTACAGTAAATGGTGTATGTCAAAAATGTTATGGACGTAACTTAGCAACAGGTAACTTAGTTGAAATAGGAGAAGCTGTAGGTGTTATGGCTGCTCAATCAATTGGTGAACCTGGTACTCAGCTTACAATGCGTACATTCCATACTGGTGGTGTTGCAGGTGTTGAAGATATCACTCAAGGTCTTCCTCGTGTACAAGAGTTATTTGAAGCTCGTAATCCAAAAGGAAAAGCAACTATTGCTGAGATTGATGGTACAGTTTCTAAGATTAAAGAAGACCATGGTAAATACAAGATTAGTATTACTAATAAATTAGAGACAAAAGAACATGTAACTAATTATGGTGCTAAATTATGTGTTGATAAAGGTAGTGAAGTACACTGTGGTGATAGACTTACTGAAGGTGCAATTAGTCCTAAGGAATTACTTGCAGTTACAGACCCATTAACAACACAAGAATATATCTTAAAAGAAGTTCAAAATACATACCGTTCTCAAGGTGTTGATATTTCAGATAAACATATCGAAGTTATTGCTAGACGTATGATTTCTAAGATTAGAATTGTTGAATCTGGTGATACAAGATTCTTACCAGGTAGTTTAGTTAACTTCCGTGAATTTACAGATGGTAATAAAGATGCAGTTATTAAAGGTAAAAAACCAGCACGTGGGGTTCCACTATTACTTGGTATTACTAAGGCTGCGCTTGAGACTGATTCATTTTTATCAGCTGCATCATTCCAAGAAACTACTAGAATCTTAACAGATGCCGCTATAAAGGGTAAGATTGATCCATTATCTGGATTAAAAGAAAACGTTATTATCGGTAAATTAATTCCAGCAGGTACTGGAGCTAAGAGTTATCGTGATGTTGACTATGAATTAAAAACAGAATTTATGGATGATGAACCATTAGAAAAACTAGAAGATCAATTTATGGAATAGTTTACAGAACACAGTGATGTGTTCTGTTTTTTTTCTTGTAAATATACTTGTTTATAGTTATAATGTAGATATAGTAGTATAGGAGTTGGTAGTGTGGGAAGATTTTTATTTAGTTTTAATCCGTCAGCTATAGTTGTATGGATTCTTATTCTTTTGTATTTAGTGTATTATTTTTTAGGAAAATATTATTTCTTTAAAAAAATTGGTGAGGATGGTTGGAAAGGATTAATACCTATTTATTCAGAAGCAATTTATTTTAAAAGAGCTAAGCAAAAGGAAATTTTTCCAGTTTCTTTTTTAGTTACATTTTTAGTGTTTTTTGTATTATCATTAATTTTTTCTAAGGCTAGAGAGTTTGTTGGAGTTTGTACTTTTATAGAAATAGCAAGCTTGATATTTTATATTCTTTTATCTTGGAAAGCTAATTATTTATATAGTCAAAAGTTTAAAACTGGTTATTTTACAGTATTTTCTTTAACTTTTGTTCCATTTATTTCTATACCTTTTATTGGATTAAGTGATGATTATAAATGGCACAGATTTGTTAAGATAGATAAGACTGTATTTGATGAGGAGTTTTATAGTAGAAAAATTACTGTAGGTGAAAGATGTATTACTAATGTATTTATGATTTTTTGTGTTATGATTGAATTTTATATATTTACTTATATATTTTTAATGGATATGCCAAAGTCGTTTATATTTGAACTTATTTGGGAACCTGAATTTGTTTTATATTTTTCATTAGTTTTTGCTGGTGTTGCGATAGGTGGAACATTACTTGATTACTATGGTAATAAGTTATTAAAGAAACGTAATAATAAATAGTTTTATAAAATAGATAGGCATTTGATATGAACCCCGTTTCTTGGACAAAGAAACGAGGTTTTTATATGAGTAAATTAAGCTATAAAGATAAAATAAATTTATATAAAGATAAAAAACAAGGTATATCAACAAAATCATTGTCAAAAAAGTATAAAATAAGGACTTGTTTAGTTGATTATTTAATATCTCTAATTGATAAACATGGTTATGATATTCTAAGAAAAAACAAAAACAAATTTCATACAAGATATGAAAAGCAAGAAGCGATAGATAGAGTATTACTAAATGGTGAGTCTGTTTGGTCAGTTGCCATTGATATAGGCTTACTTAATTATGGAATGTTGCAGAATTGGATTAAAAAATACAAAGAAAATGGTTATAATATAGTTGAACGAAAGCGAGGTCGAACAACTATGCCTAAAGTAACTAAAAAAGAGGAAAATGAAACTAAAGATGAGAAGATTAAAAGATTAGAAGAAGAAAATTTATATTTAAAGGCGGAACTTGAATACTCAAAAAATTGAGAGCCGTTGTTCAAGCAAGGAAGAATCAACAACAGAAGAAAAAGTAAATGTTGTAAGTGAACTTCGGCTAACATATCCCTTAATGATTCTTCTACAAGTATCTGGTTTAGCTAAGTCGGTATATTATTATACTTTATCGAAAGCAGATAAAGATGATAAAAATAAAGAAATTATAGATAAAATAAAAGAAATATTTATTAATAATAAAGAAAGATATGGTTACCGTAGAATCACATTAGAATTAAGAAATCAAGGTTATAATGTTAATCATAAGAAAGTATATAGAATAATGGTTAAATTAGGATTAAAGCCTTTAAAAAGAAATAAAAGAAAATATTCATCATATAAAGGTACTATTGGTAAAATTGCAGATAATTTAATTGAACGAGATTTTAATGCGGATAAACCTAACAAAAAATGGTATACAGATGTAACTGAATTTAATTTAAGAGGAGATAAGATTTATTTATCCCCAATACTAGATGGATTCAATGGTGAAGTAATATCTTATAACACTTCTAAATCACCTAATCTAGAACAAATAAATGATATGCTTAATAAGGCATTTAATAATAAAAATTTAGAAGGATTAATACTGCATTCAGATCAAGGATGGCAGTATCAACACCAATCTTATCAACAAAGATTAAAGAACAAAAGAATAAAACAGAGTATGTCTAGAAAAGGAAATAGTATGGATAATGGCATGATGGAAAACTTTTTTGGATTACTTAAAACCGAAATGTTTTATGATCAAGAAGATAAATATAAGACGATAGATGAATTAATTGTTGCAATAGATGAATATATTAATTATTATAATTATGATAGAATTAAAGTAAAATTAAAAGGATTGTCACCAGTAAATTACAGGTTACAATCCTCTAATTAGAAACTATTTATAAACTGTCCAACTTTTGGGGTTCAGTTCAATTTTCTATCTGTTTTTTTATGTATATTTTTTTCTTATTTACATATAAAT
>ERZ1034984.2502-NODE-2502-length-14646-cov-11.083956_pt1 | contig 14646 bp, 10 predicted proteins | sample MGYA00520589_ERZ1034984 | MGnify/ENA primary metagenome ERZ1034984 (study PRJEB33766, sample SAMN09781790) | gut metagenome | biome: gut microbiome | host: Homo sapiens | place: Madagascar | study: EMG produced TPA metagenomics assembly of the PRJNA485056 data... | reverse complement strand
CTGATAAAGCGAGGCATTAAGGTCGCCCGTCTGCACGCCCGCTTTGACCATCAGAAAGACGCGGTTGTCTGCAAGCTGCGTGAGCGCGACGACCTTGCCCGTCTGGCACACATCGGCCATAAAGTTCGCCACGGCATGCTTGCCCGCATCGCCGACGTTGCACCAAAAGACCGAGTAGCGCCGCTCGGCAGCAACGGCATCGAGCTGTAGCTTAAACTCAGATACGGCAATGTCTCCCAAGCCACACGACTGGTTATGCTTCGATTGCACGGCCGATCGCCTCCATCATCTCCAGATTGATTGCACCGTCAGCGGCCATATAAGGAACGGAGAACACAGTCCCTTCGGCGTCGAGTGCCTTGGGCACGCACTCAAGCGCTGCCCCATCAGCCAAAACGTTGACGATTAGCAGGCGTTTCGCCCCAACCTTTTGAGCCTTCGCCCTAAAGCGCTCGGCATCCGACGCCTCGCGACCGTCGCGAACATAAGCGATATAGGCACCGATGCGATAGTGCTTAAAGTCGATCCACACCCCGGTCTTGTTGCCGGCGGCATCGAGCACCTCAAAATCGCCGCCCGTCTCGGCATGGGCCGCATCACCGCGCGTGAGCGAATAACGCCCGTCGTAATACGCCTCAAAGATGGCCCTACCGGCAGACTCGCCCAACTCTCCCAGGTATACCGCCTGGAACATATAGGGCGTCATGTGCACCGTCGCCGCCGACTGCAACGTCGTGGGCGCCCCGTCGCGCGACCAGCGCTCGCGCACCTCGCGAATCGAGAGCAGCTCGGGCACACGCGCCGCAACCTGACTCACCTGACGAACCTTTGCGCCCTTATAGCCCGCGCTGCAGCGGCAATAGTCCTCCAGACGAGCGGCAATTTGCTCGACGGGCTCACCGTCATAGCGGGGAAATTCAAAATGCGGCACCTTGCATGCGCCACCTTCTGCATAGGCATAACCACTCGTGGCATACGGCATATGCAATGCGGTGCTTCGGCGCGCCGGATAGTTTGCAAGGTCTTCCCACGGCAGGCAAAAATGATACAGATAAAAGTCGCGCTCGCCATCAAAGGCAGCGAGATCTTCGTCCCCGGCGTTTAGCGAGGTAACTTTCCACGCCAGCTTTTCGTGCTTTTGCTTGGCAAGGTTGTTCCTAACGGCGGCAAGGTTCTGCTGCTTAACGGCAGCGTGTTCCTTGTTGTCCGTCATATGGTTGTTGGCAGCGGCGCAGGCACAAACCACCTGCTCAAGCTCGTAGCCCATCGGCAAATCATGCAAGAACGAAAAGTTGCAATCGTTCGCAATCTCGCGGTCGAGCATCACCTGCACGCAAGGCATCTTTACACTCGTGCGCATCAGGCGACCCACAGCCTGTGCCACAATGCGAGCGCCTTCGACCTGATAAGAGAGGGTGTCGCGCACCGGCAGGCTCTTATTAACGCCAGATAGAAGCATGCGTACGTTCCGGCGCTTTTGAGTAAACGGAACCTCGCCGCGCGCTACCAGTTCCTCCTGCTCCACCACGCCAAGTAGCGCCTGCTGGACAAACTTATTTGAGTTGATCTCCACTCCCCAGGTCAAACGACTTGTGGGCGACTCGATATATAAGAAATCAAGATCCATCTTGGGGCGACGGTCGACATTTTCAAAGCCGCAATCGACCTGATGAACCATGTCGCACAGATTCTCCGGCACCTTGTATTTGAGATTCTTGGAAAAGCCACCGGCCGAAAGATTGATGAACATCAGGGTCGGCTGGCCCAGCTCGAGACGTTTTTGAGCGCCACGCCAACCTGCATCCCATTCCGCAGCGTTAAAGCACGGCACCATGTCCTTGGCGGCCTCAAGCGATTTCTCGTACGACATCTCGGGGCACTTGACGTTTCTAATCACCAGCTCCGCGACAATCTCGCGTGCAAGATCCAGCGCCAGACTATTGAATTCGCCATGGTTTCCCATGTGGCGCGTGGTAAAAACGGCTCCCGCCTGTTGCTCGTTACGCGCCACACCACGGGCCCAAGTGCTCACGGCAACGAGCGTCTTGCTCAGGCGCTTCAGCTCAAACTCGATGCTCTTGGCGTCGCTTATGCCCACCTTGTCGGCAATCTTTAAGCGCAGGCGCACCGCAAGGCCCTCACTCACGCCAATCCCGTCAAAGAACCGCATCGCGCGCTCGTACACCTCGTCGGGCGACACGATGATGCCGCCAAAGGCGCCGCCTGCCAGCGCGACCATGCCGGCAATCTCCTTGGACTCATCCACCCAGGCAATATCGACGTCGTACTCCTTCGCAGCCTGTTTGTTAAACAGTTTGGTCTGTCGCACGATCTCCTGGTTGAGCTCCGAAATCCAAGTATCCTTGCGAACCACACCATGGACCTCGTCAAGGTAATCGAGGTTGAAGTTTTTAACGGTCGGCGCGCTCCATGTCGCGCTCATGCACACGCAAGGCGCTTTGGCGGCAATGGAGGCAAGGTAGGCCTCGGGCATGCGCTCAATGCCATGGCTGGTTAGGTACGTGGTAAACATGTGCTCGATGGTGGTTTCCATCACTAAGTAGTCAACGCCACGCGCATACATCGAGTCATCGGCGGCATCGATCTCGTCGTTCTTGCGATCTTTAAAGAACAGCGCCAGCATCAACGCATCCCAAAAATACTTCTCGCTGGTCTGGTTGTTCCTAATGCCCAGGGCATCGATGATGTTCTTGCGCGAAAGGTCGTCCTTGTACGAAAGACCTCCGTAGTACAGGCTGTCCATAAGTGTGGCGCAGCGGGCGAGATGACCCACCACCATCCTGACCAGACCGCGTGCACGACGCATCGCCTTGCTGACGGTTTGCTGCCCACTCCCTCCGCGAGTGATAATCATATTGCGAGTACCGCCCTCATTGAGTTTGAAGCGCAACGGATTCGCCGAGTTGTCGCCCACCGAAATATCGTCACTACCAAACAGATGTCGACCGGAGAGTTGCTCTTCTTTCGCCTCGTCAGACAGCGCAAAAGGCGGACGCAGTTTCATTTCCTTAATACAAGAGGCGAGTGCCTTTTGAATTTTCTTGGCATCCTTGGCGATTTCTTCGGCATCTTCCTCTACGCTCGCCCGCGAAACCCTGTTCCTCTCGGCGTTTGACCCTTTGTGATCGCCCGACGTGGAAGCGTGCGTATAGACCGCCATCCATTGATCTCGATTCCCCAGTAGCAAGGGGTCCACCACACCGCCGTTAAAATGACGATCGAGGATACGCAATACTTCGTCCGGTTGAAACGTCACGGGATCGTCTGTCAGCGTCGACAGTATGTCGGCCTTCATGTGGTCGATTTCATCAAAGATAAACAGGCCCTTCTCGGCAGCCATTGCGTTAAAGAGCACAACGCCTGCACCGGTCACTGTATCGATCCTATTGATGAGCTTTTGCGGCGTCAGGGCAATCACATGCGGTATGCTCTCGTCATTGAGCAGGGCAGACGGCCAAATCTGGGGGATTACCTCCATGCCGCGCGTGATGTTTTTGAGCTCGTGGCTCACAGCCCAACGCAAGCTCGCATCCGCCGACGATAGCTTGTCGCGAAGGGCGGGGGTCAAACGGTCTGCAACACCTCCCAGACGATTTCGAGTGTCAAGGATGCCCAAAAGGTCATCGGCGATCTCCATCGCGTTGCCCCACGCTCGCTTAATGATGCGATGAGAGCTCTCGTCGTCCGCCTCGATGGGACACGGAATGTCGCGCACGCCCACGGCGCCCTTACCGCGCGTAGTCTCAATCCAATGCAGGATGTTATCGCCCGCACGCGGAAGATCGAACACCATGCGCTGCGCGGCATCGCCATCCATGCCCTGGTCAACCAGCAGTTCGCGCACGTTTGCAACGTAGTTATCGCGGTTGTCCTTGCCTGGAACCACAAACACCAAGGTGCGGCGACCGGGGCATTTATTAAAACAGCCCGACTCATCCCAGCCGCCGGCAATCAGGTCTGCCGTGACCTGCTCAGCCGTGTAGTTTTTACCCGAGCCCGTCGTGGCGCCCAAAAAGTACAGGCCGTTGTTGTCCTGGCCCTTGGGGACAAACAGCGCACGCTCAAAAAACTCGCGCATCGTCTTTTGGCGCGCAAGATAGGGAGCAAGCTCCTTGTCGCCCGCAGACGACGGCCTCGATTGACAGTTCAGTTCCCACGTAGCCATGGTCAAACCTCCGATTTAGTTGTTACACGTGTTTGATACCATCCCGTGCGGACAAAACTCGCGCTGGGCGGTCAAGGTGGCGGCGTCCATGCCGCTTGAGAGAAGAAAGAAAGGAAAGAGGAGCAGTCAGCGACTACTCGCACGAAGCGAGCAGTTTCTTAAGATCGCACTCCAACGCCTCGCGCTCTTTGGCATCGATCACTGCAAGGGCGACACGCATCAGGGATGCATCGGCGGCAGACTCCTGAACCTGGTCGGGGCGCTTGCTAAAGCTTTTCCCGGCAGCCTTCCGATCGGTCGCGCCGTTCAGTGCGGTGGCTAAAGATTGTCATCGGACTTTGCGCTGGCTTTGGCCGCCTCTTCGCCCGCGATCAGGTCCTTAACCGTTATATACGCACTGTACGTAGCATCCTCGATCTTTTCCAAAACATCATCAGGGTCGCAAGTGCCCCAAGTTTCTTCGAGGACTCGAGCCAATCCCCAAGCAGCGCTGAGCAGGACGTCAACGTCCTTTAGATCTAAATGATCGACCGTAAAGGGATAGTCCGCGCACTCCAGTAGATACGTGTCAACTGCGCCAATTGCCTCAGCCACGTATGGCTCAAGATCGCAATGGGGTTGGAGGGCGCACAGCGCCTTGTGCGGATCGGTCGGCTCGATCCAATACAGCGTTGTCGCATCCTCGCATTTCTCGAGCGGATAACGCTCAACCGCCTTCTCCCAACTTTCATACCAAGGATCGGCATCGCCGTCCGTCATCGACCTGCAAAGACCAATCGCCGCAGAAACAGTCGCACACGAGCATCTATAACTGGCGCCTTTCCTAAAATCATCATTGAGCTCGTCGTCGCCAGACAGCCTCGCCTCCATGATCAGAAACGGGCCGTCATCATCTGTAATGCTCATGGGATAGTTGTCACATTCGTAGTACGGATACATTTTGTCTCCAATCAACCGTTCGGTCACATTAACAAGCAATATCAAAACCGCGCTCACGCGGAGGGTTGTCGTCCTCGATCCATTCGAGCCCGTCGTTCTCATCGATTCCGGCATCGGGGACTGACGACCATCTGAACTCGAAACCAAGCTGGTCAAGCTCATCGACTCGCTCACTGATTACTCCGTACGCATCCAACGCATTCTCGAAATCCTCCGAAGACACATAGCCGCGCTCGCACTGCTTGCGCATCTGGTGCAAACGACCCATGGCGGCAGCGATGATCTCGCGAAGAACGATAACCTCGCGCTCGCATACATCGATGTTTCCTTTGTTGAGCTTGATGCAATCGGACATAACGGCCTCCCTGGTTTTAAGCCTTTTCGCTTGATTCCATTGAACAGCCGCAAACAGCCGCGTAATATGACTTTTATCGGGTTTTAAATTTTGGCTGTTTGGAGCATTAATGCTTGATTCCGAAAAAGAGCCGTTTAGCTGGGGTTTCGAGGCTGGCTTTCTTCGCTCTCCCGTCAATCCCCGCATGCTTCTTCTTAACAGAACGCCAGAGATTGATTGCGCCGATGACGGAAACGCAACCGGCAATGCAAGCGCATGGAATCTCGTCTCCGTAGCCAACGACCTATTACGCGTCGACTTAAGCTCGCTTTTCAACGAGATTGGGGGCCACTTTCGTGAGCGAGCAAAATTGCGCTTTTACATCGATTTGCAGAACGCCATTCGTCAGCCCCCTGCTCCCCACGATGCGCAACACGCTTCGATGGACTACGCAGCCGAACCAGACCATGACGACTGGCTCGATCCAGACGATTCCGACCAAGAGTCCGCGCAAGCAGAATTGAACGAAGCCGAAATCGAAGTCAACCTTCAAAAACAAAAGGAACGCGACCTCGATTTCTTTGCTCCGATATTCGATAAAGCCATTACGCGCCATGCACACGGAGAGATATCTGGCATGGCCAGGTATCTCCTTGAAAATGTCTGCAGGCAGTGTGTCATGAACATCACAGCGATTCCCGACTATCGCTATTACAGCTGCTGGATGAACAACAACGCTATTGAGTGCAACGAAATCAACCGCCTGTACCGCGCGGTGATCACGACATCGGCCCAACTCAATAAGCAAGAAATGGCGTCCCTCTTCAGCTCCTATCTCAAGCTCGTGTCGAACGACATGGACATTACAACTACCAACGGCAAGACCGGGCTAACAGAACCGGTGCCGTATAAACGCGACAATCCAAGAGACAACTATCCAAAGGTCAACTCGCAGATAGAAACAGCTTGCGTTTGCACCAATACCGATCTCTTTCGAGCGCTTCTCATTGTTTTTTATCAGGAATGTCTGGAGCTTGCCCCGCTGCTTAAAAACACCGAGGCACCTAGCCTGCTCGCGCAAAACGAAGAGTTTTTCCCAGCCGCCATCAAAACAAGCGACCCGCGACAATTTCGATTATTCGATAATCAGCTGCCGGCAATCATCCGCTTTGGCGACGCTTTTGCATACGCAGCCAAAAAGCACTTGCCCGGAAACGAAACGGCTCAAAAGCTCGAAGAACATTTGAGCGATATAAAACGCATGAATAGCGCCCCCTTTATGCAGGCGTTTCGCAAGAACTATCTCGAGGCTATGCGCGAGAACCAAATCTACGCAAATGGAGACTTCCATACGTATGCAGAGCTTAACGACCAGGAAAACCTCAATAGGCTCGTAAGGCTTCAAGCTGTTATTGCAAAGGCAGGAGAGCTTTACTTCACCGAAGAGGAATGTTCCTTTGCAAGCCTTTATGCCCGCATCCTCCACGAGCTGCTGCTGTGCGGCATTATGCCGATAACATGCCAAACCTGTGGTTCGCTCTTTTTTCCGACCGGCCCTAACAGCAAGTACTGCGATCGATATAACGCGGCGACCAAGCTCTATTGCAACCCGCGGCACAACGCCAAAAAACATCTTGGTCGCAAATCACCCCGCGACGTCGCACTCAATATACGGAGAAAAGCCGACACGGCATACGAAAAGGGTTTAACGGATTGTGCCCACTATTTTGACAGCCTTGGCAATTTTGTTCTCGATGGTCTTGGCCCAACATACCAAGCGAGCGACCTAATTTCCGACGAGCTCTATGCGGCATGGCTGTCTATCGTCAACCAGCCCAATTGCAGGACAAAAATCAGGCGACCAGATAGGAACGGTTTTCCATACCCCGTACTGTGGTACGGATTCATCCTCAATGGCATACAGTATGTACAAGTCGAGTTTCCCGAAGCCGAGTACCCGGCGCTTTTTGAACGCTTGAGCCAGCTCGCCGAAAGCCCGCAATCAAAGTGCACGCTGAAGCACAAGGGACCCGGCGAGCACCCATACAGCTCATGGCTTATCAAGTTATACGAGTTGTTGGAGATCATTGCGCAAATTAATAGCGCCGACCAGGTGGCAAAGCCCATTCCATTGCTTGGAATAGATAGGGACGATTGTGTCTCGACCGACCCGACCGCCCAAGGCACACGGAGCGCGCCCGACGCATGCGTCTACAGCACCGGCACGATAGATAGCCTTAGCTTTACCGTGTATACGAAGGGATATGACCCGGAAAAGCGGGAACGAGCCTGATGTAGCGGCTTCGAGCGAAGCCGCCGGTCACGGGGTGGCACCGGGGCGCGGACGCCGCGGGCCATTGGGAGCAACCCCCGGATTGCGCACCGAATGACGGCACGAACCTCGCGTTACCGTGGCCGGAGTCTTCCTTCGTTTTCCCCGACAGCCCCGAGTAGGTAGCGCCCACCTCTCCCAGCTTACACTGTTCCCAAGCGGGTGCCTTAAAGCAGCTCTTTAATTCCTTCCACAACATCGAAGGGCCCTTCCACGATAAAGCGTCGAAGGAGTCCGTCGATGATTCGAGACACGTCCCTTCCCTTTACTTTGCGCTCCGCAAGCGCTTCAATCCTGTTGCGAGCGGCGGCGTAATCGACTTTCTCAACAAGTGAGGTGAAGCGGTTGTGCAAATCCAGTGTGGCTTCTGTTGGATGTGTGGACATAAGTTCAAGTAGGGCTTCTTTATCCACACCAGTCAAGCGCGCGACATCGCTGACCAAACCTTGGTCGTGAGACTGTTTTGCATGGTTGATATAATCACGGAAGTTCCAGCCGTCGTCAATTTCTATCTTGCCGTCCCTTATGCCTTGGATGATCTGCTCGGCAAATACCTGGTCTTCTGCAGAGAGTTTCGAGAACTGGCTGTGCAGCTCGTCGAGCGCGGCGTTTTCCCGGTCATGCTCGTCTGAATTGGGGTCTTGGTCAGCGCTCTCGTGTATATGCAGCCAATCGGCGAACTTCTCCTCAAGATAGCTCGCATCGATGCGTTCTGTGTCGATGCGCATAAGGTTGGGGTCTATGTCGTAGGGAACCTCATCGTCGCCGTCGCCAGAGCCGCCAGAGCCGCCAGAGGCGAAGAGCTCCTTATACCTTTGAGCAAGCACGAGATAGGTCACCTCGTCCAAAGCGACCCGTATCTCCTCGTCAGCCTCGGCTCCCTCATCAACCAGAACGAGCTCGCCGTCTCGCTCCACAAAGCCATATGCAAGTCTCTCAAAGCTGAAGCCCTGCACCTTGGCAGCGCAGAGCAAGTCATTGAGGCTCCTCCACTTGAGCGCGAACTGAGCCCGGCCGGCCTGCGTATCGGGAATCCTCTCGAATCCCTCGATGCCCGAGGACGAGAAAATTCTGCGTATCTCTTCGAAAACGCCATTCATCCCCTCTATGTTGTCCTTGAGTTTCAGGACGAACATCCTGTTGGCCGCGCCCCCCGAGTAGAGGGCAAGGGCGTCTTCCACGTTCTTCTTCATGGTGTTGGGCTCTCGATAGCATCGGATAGACCCGAAGGGTTTGTCGGTGCTCAAAGTACGGTTAGTTCTACTGAAAGCTTGGATTACATGCTCGTAGTCCATAACCTTGTCCATGTAGATGGTATTCAGCCACTTAGAGTCATAGCCTGTGAGCATCTGGTCTACGACGATGAGCATGTCGAGCCGCATCTCGGGATGCAGGTCGATTCTGCTGTAGGGCTTCTTATGGGCAAGCCTTGCGGAGACGTCACGCTTGAAGGTGTCCTTGAGCGGGTTGGAGTCGGTGTAGTCGGAAAGGCTGTAGGACTTGCCGTAGCGCTCGTTATAGTCCCCGAGTATCTCAACGAGCCCATCCTCTTTGAATATATTGCCCGCGTTGTTGCCGGGGTCCGGATCGAACAACGCGGTCACGGCAAGCTCCGGCAGCATCTCCTTGCACAGGCGATAATACTCGATGGCCTCTACGATAGAGCTTGCGGCGAGCAGAGCATGGAACTTGCCGCCGATTGACAGCCTTTTCCAGTTCTTCTTTATGTCGGAGACAATCTCCCGGCGATACCCGTCCGTCTCGTATTGGCTTCGAGGCACCAAACCCTCGATCCCTTTCTTGTATTGCCCCGAGTCTTCATCCCAGTAGCGATCAACCATAGGGACCTCGTTCATGTAATGCAGATAAGTGTTCTTCTTGTCCTCATCCTCGAACGCCTCGGCGACGGAGGTCGCCTTCGCCTTTTCAAGGGCTACCTGCTCGCGTAGCTCGTCCTCGTCGTAGACGCTCGAGTAAGTGAGGTCAAAGCCCAAGACGGAGCCGTCGTAGATGCCATTGGCAATGGTGTAGTGACAAAGCTCGTTTCCGAACACGTCGACCGTCGTCACCTCGCCGCGCTTGGCGTTGGCCTCGACTATGGGCGTGCCAGTGAAGCCAAAGAGCAACGCCTGCGGGAGTTTCCGGCGAATGCCCCACATCATGTCGCCGAAGACGCTGCGGTGGCATTCATCAACGATGATGACGATCCGCTTTTCCGCAATCTTTTCGACATCATGGGCACGGGCGGCATCGCTTACGAGCACATTCATCTTTTGAATTGAGGTGACTATGAGCATCGTGGACTCGCCGGCATGTCCACCCGATGCAAGCAGTCCTTGGAGCACATCGGTATCCTCGGTCGAGTGAACTCTCTCGCGCGCGTCGGCGAACCCCCGGTATTCGTCAAGGGACTGGGTGCCGAGTTCGATGCGGTCAACAAGGAAGACGACCTTGTCCACATTGCCCCCCGCCGCAATGAGCTGGGCGGCCTTGAAGCTCGTGAGCGTTTTGCCCGAGCCGGTGGTATGCCACACGTAGCCGCCGACTGGACGCCCTGCGCCCCAAACGACGTTCTCACAGGCAAGTCGTATCCTGTCGGCCGCATGGTACTGATAGCTCCTCATGACTTTGAGAACGTTGTCGGAATGGTCGGCCACGGTGTAGAACCCAACGAGCTTATGAGCCATGGGTATTGAGAGCAGCTGCTCGGCCACCGCGTCCCAACGATCCACACGTTCGTTGTCAACGGTGCCCCAATGGAACATGAACTTTTCGTTGAAAGATTCGTCTGAGCCCGGGTTTGCAAAGTAGAGTGCTTCAGTCGGGTTCATGGCAACGAACACCTGCACGAGCGAGAGCAGGCCTTCGAACACTCCTTCGTGGTAATACTTCCGAATCTGGTTCACGGCCTGCGTCACGGACACACCGCTACGCTTCAACTCGATGTGAATGACGGGCATACCGTTGATGAGGAGGATAAGATCCCCGCGCCGGTTGGGAAGGATCTCCTTGCGGGCACGGAACTCAGGCTGCTCGGCAATCTGATAGACGGATTTCCCACCTGCTATCGACATGCGGTCATAGATGGTGAGCGCCACCTCACGCCCGAAATTCAGCTTATCGGCCTCGGCATCGCGCTTGATGGTAACGGATCGACCATTGATGAACTCGTTTGCCTCCACGGGGGACGAGCAGGCGCGAACCTGCTCCATAAGCTGAGCTTTTTCGCCGTCCGTCAATGGGACGCCGTTGAGGCGGTTAGGCATGTTGTTATTCTCGAAAAGGATACGGGCCCAGTTGTCGAGAAGATCCTGCTCTGTGGGATGTGAAAGAACGCGGGACTGACCGCCCAGCCCGGTCCATCCCTTTCGCGTGATGAGCAAATTCACAAGATCGTGCTCGAATTCCAGCTCATCGGTGTACGTAACCTTGGCCATGGGGCCAACCTCCTAAACAAACATTTTTTGGAGCATCGACTGCTTTACTTTTCTGAGCAAATCCAGCTCACGCTGATGAAGGGTGATGAGGTTGTCAAGCCCGGCTAAGCTCTTCGCAATTGCTTTCTGCTCGGCGTGATCGGCAGGTACGGCGAGGAACGATTGCGAAATCAAATTCCAATCTGCGCGAGGCATCTTAGAGCCCGAAGACACATTTGCGAGCTTCTGGAAGCTGTCCGTTTGAACCAGCCGATACAAAAATGAACTGTCACACTCTGTAGCCCTAAGGACCCAAAAATCACCTACAGCTACACCATTGAACTGCGGGTATAGCCAATTCATCAAATAAGGACGGAGCTTCCCGTATAGGACATCTCCGGCGTAAAACTTGATTCCCGTTTTGCCGCCTTCTTTGTCGCACAAATCTTTGTTCAGCGTGCCCATGCCAGAAATGATGTCCTCGTATTCGACTTGAGGCAAATCGGGATCGCTTGACTGAATGGAAACCCTGTCGGTCAGATCAGAAAACTTACGCTGTTCCCAAGCGGAGGCGACAGCGGCTCTTTTCTCCAACTTGTGACTGCCTTGAACAATGTCCGCAGCAGTTATTCGTTGCGGGCATTTCCTTTTGCCCGCCCGGTTTGGGAGGTGGTTGCTTCATGGACGGTGGGAACGATGGCGCGCGCGAAGAGGACGCGGTCGAGCAAGGGCTCGAGCGGCAGGCGCAGGCAGCCGAGCAGCAGGAACGACAGGAACAGTCGGCGGCGTCGGAGCAGGTGCATTTAGCCAATAGCAGCTGAGCATTTTGCTCTGTTCAATTTGAACACTTCGCTCAGAACTGGATGAGCTCAAATAAAAGTCGACACCGTACGCGTCAGGTTTTCGACACTATACGCAAAGACATGCTGACTCCCTAACCCTATGCCTAACCTGATAGATGCTTCGATTTCTATTGGAAAGGCAGGAAAGGACCATGATCAGCATGGCCGCAGTCAATTCTATACGCCGGCAGCGTAAAGATGGCTACAGCGTCACCGATATCGCCAAAATGAACGGCGTATCGCGCGACACCGTCTACTAGTACCTTAAGCAGGAGGATTTCTCACCACGGCCCCCGCTGCCCGCGAAACCGTCAGTTAGCAAGCTGGACCTGTACCGCCCCCTTATCCAGCCCTGGCTGGATGATGATTCGCGACACTGGCGCAAGCAGCGCCATACCGGGCGCTGAAGCAGACATTCGAGCACATCGGGGGCGTTCCCACCCGCATCGTCTTCGACCCCCGCTACCTGCGCCGCGTGGCGACATAGATAATGGGAAGCCCGGCAAGGCACACCACCAAGGCGACGGCCGCGATTGCAAGCACGATGGCCACGTTCACGACGACATAGGCCACGGCAATGAAGACCAGCGCCAACACGCAGGCCAACAGCTCGGCCACATAGCACAAGACCAGGTTCGAGCTCGCGCGCTTCAGCAGGACGTCGGCGAGGCGGACAAGCTCGATAGCAAAACCGCTGCCGAAATTACGTCCGGGACCCTTTGCAACAAACCACTTGAACAGGCACATCAGAGCGCAGCCCAGCATCATCATGATAGAAATGACCCATGCAGAGCGCCCCGTCTCGATAAGGCTCTGGTCGCCCATCGCTCTGCCGTTGACGAGCTGGGTCGTTCCATAACCCATGACCAGCATCGACAGCAGCAGGCAGGCGCTCACCGCGGCGAGCAAGCGCGACACGCGCCTGCTGAACACCGGGCCCTCGCAGCTGAGCCCAAACCCCTCGCGAACGCGCCAAACGGCATGGTAGGCAGGGTACGCCGCGATGAGCGCGGCCACGAGCAGCGACATCCAATCGGACCCAGGCGCCGCCGACGCGTACTCCGTGATCGCAGAAACGGAGTAGCTGGTGTGGGACGACTCGTTCAGAAATAACGCAAACTCGCCCTTCCAGATGCAGAACGGAGTGGCGACAGAGGCGATGCCGACAGCGGCAATCGCGGCAACGGCAATAAGCAGCGCGCCCTGCACGAGCTTGACGACCTCGCCTTTGTTGGTGCGGGGCGCAGCCTCAACGGCGCTGGATGAAATTTGGATAGAGGTGTTCATGATCTTCCTTTACTCCTTAAAGTACAGATGCTATTCGCTATCGTTCTATCATTCCGTCCGGACAGTTTTTTATCGGACCGCCAGCAACCATTCACAAGGACATCCCGTTCAGTACCTCCCCGCGCTCCTCATACCCGCGCTCGAGCTTCTTCCCAAGCTCTGCAGCGCAGCGCTTCGTTTCCTCGGCAAACAAGTCATCGATGGCCCTGTCGATCCGCGTGCAAGTCTGCCGATGTTCGTCCTTCCAGGGCAGATCGAGCCCCAGGCTCGCATCCCAATAGCCGCCGAGCTTTGCGTTGATCACTTCCTCGGGATACAGCACGTCTTGGCGAACACCTTCGATCGCCTCGTCCTCGTCCATGTCACAGGCTGCATCGTCCTTCTTGAGACACTTGCGCAGCTCCTTTTGCTCGCGGACGCGATGCAGCGCGCTGGCGCACACTACAGCCAAAAAGCGATAACGTTCGCATAGGTCCCATTCGCCGCCGAGCCATACGCGATAGCCCAGAACGACGCTTGCAGGCTCCTCGTTCAGTAGGAACAGTTCCCACGGGTATACCTCAGCACACGCGTCCTCCCCTGACTTTTGTACGCCACTGCGCGTAAAGGCGCACGGCTCTACGTCGTAATAGCCAAAACCGTGGCCCGCATCGCGACGATTGATGACATGCTTGGGCAACAGGATGATCTTGTCGCTGGGCTCGGGATCTATCTTCCGCAGCTTTTTGACCTTGCGGCGGGCGCGCTTTAGGCTGCGTTCGCTATCGCCACGGCCGCGGCCGTCCGGCTTGCCGCCGTATCGAAGGGCAACCTCACGCGCCAGGATCTTTGTGTCCGCAGCGCACAGCAGGTCGCTCACGGTGGGCAGGTCTTCCCACTCAATGCCATCGACGTCCCAAATCCTGTTCATGTTCAACCTCTTTCTGGCTGTGAATTTACGCACTTGTTCGCCCTGCTCTACATGCTCACCAGGCATGCGCCCCGCTAGAGCGCCTTCTTGCTGGGCGCAATAACCTCGTCCACCAGGCCCAGCTCCAGGGCGCGTTTGGCGTTACACCAGCAGTCACGCTCGGTGAGCTCGTGGAACTCCTGGGCGCTCAGGTTACCGTGCTCGGCCAGCAGCTCGTCCAGCTCGGCGCGCATGGCAGCTGTGTGCTGCGCCACGATCTCGATATCGGTCTGCTGCGCCATGCCCGTGCCGCCCATCAGCTGGTGAATGAGCACCTGCGTGTGGCGGTACACCTGGCGGTGGTCGCCGCAGGCCAAGATCACCGCGGCCATCGAGGCCACGACGCCCTCGCCCACCGTGA